>CXWL01002419.1_pt1 | contig 18159 bp, 18 predicted proteins | sample 590931 | NCBI WGS metagenome assembly CXWL01 (sample SAMEA3498368, study PRJEB10139) | groundwater metagenome | biome: water well; material: biofilm material | place: Germany | collected 2015-04-27 | reverse complement strand
GGTGCCTCCGCGCGCTTGAAGCGTTGTTCCCCTGGGATTGGCTCGCTGTTGCAGTACTACTCCGCCAACTGCACCCGCCGCCCCAGCACTCCTGCCTCCCGCAGCGCCTCGATCCGAGCGTCGTCGTAGCCTAGCTCGTGCAGCACGTCGTCCGTGTGCTGCCCCAGTGTCGGCGACGGCCCCTGGACGGACAGCGGCGTCTCGCTCATCTGGATCATCGGCCCCGCCATCCGGATCGGCCCCATCAGCGGGTGATCCATGGTCGTGATGTAGCCGTTCTCGATCACCTGCGGGTCTTCCAGCAATTCCTCGGTGAACTGCAGATTCCCCGCGGGCACCCCGGAGTTGTCGAGGATGTGCAGCCATTCAGCCGTGGACTTCGTCTTGAACAGTCCTTCTGCTTCGGCGACCAGGTTCACGCAGAACTCCAGCACGTCGGGCTTCGTGTAGTCGATCTCCTCCGGTGCCTTCCCCACGCGCCAGTCTTCGAGCCCGGTGGCCCCGAGCAGCTTCTTTCGCAGCGGCGTGCTCAGGCAGCCGACGGCGATGAAGCCGTCGCCAGTCTGGTAGCAGCGATAGTAGATGTTGCCGAGCGCTGGGCGCACGCCGGCGATCACATCGAGCTGCTGCTTGTACGGAGCGCTCTGCTGGCGGAGGTTGTTGATCTTCGCCAGCGCCGCCTCGCGCGCTTCCGTGTCGACCGCCTCGATCGACATGAGCCGAGTGTTCTGGATCGTGAGCGCGCTCGCCATGAGTGACGTGCTGATGTACTGCCCGCGCCCCGTGCGCTCGCGCGCGAACAGCGCGGCGCAGATCCCCCAGGCAATCGCCAGACCCGTCGAAATATCCGCCGACGGAAGGGCGTTCAGCAGCGGCACGCCGCTCTCCTCGCGCCGTCCCTCGACGGTCATCAGCCCGGTCAGCGCCTGGGCGATCAGGTCGTAGCCCGGCCTCGTCGCGTACGGCCCCTTCCTCCCGAACGCCGTGTTGTCGCAGTAGATCAGCCGCGGATTGTCCGCCGACAGCGTCGCGTAGTCGATGCCCAGCTTCGCCGCGACATCCGGCCGGTAGTTGATGATCACGATGTCGGAGCGCCGGGCGATCGCCTGCGCGATCTCCCGCGCTTCGGGCATCGTCAGGTCGAGCGTAATGCCCCTCTTGCCGCGGTTGAGAGAGATGTAGCCGCGGCCTTCACGCAGGCCCAGTGGCTGGAAAGCCCGCCACGGCTCGCCCAGCGGCGGCTCCACCTTGATTACCTCCGCCCCCATATCGCCCAGCAGCATCCCCCCGAACGGCGCCGCGATGATCTCCGAAAACTCCAGGATCTTGACGCCAGCCAGGGGCCCGCCGTGTCCGGTGTCGCTCATGTCCACTCCCTCGCCCCGGCTATGGTGATTCGGTTTCGTGGCGCAAGTATAGGCCCGCTGTGCCCGGGAGTGAAACCGGCGGCGCGCGTGCCGGTGAAACCGCCCCAAATCGACGCAGATTGCTCGCCTATAGGGCTGAGGCGCTCTCCTTGAACACCGAAGCCGGTGATCCCAAGATCAACTCCGGCGACCAACTGTTCATGGCCATCCTCTTCGGCACCTGTCCGTAAGTCCGATTCGTCGGGCACAGTCCCCCGGTCCGGCCATTCCGAGTCTCAGCGCAGCGAGGCGAAGAATCTCGCCCGGCTTATGCGCGATGCGTGTTTCTTCGAAGAGTCGCCTTCGGTGACCGCCAAACGCCGCCCGCACAACGGGGATCCCGCCCGCCGCGTTCTTGACGGCTGCCCATTGTCACCGTGCCGCCTTCCGGCATAAGATTGAGCCACTCCTCGCACCACGCGAGACGGAGGTCGTCAGACCGTACTCCAGAAACCCCGCTGGGCCCTCACCTGCGCCCTCGCGGTCATCGTCGTCCTCGCTGTTGCCGGGGCCACGACCGCCGGTTCCCTCGACCCGCCCGGCCCCGTCGGTTCGACGATGAAATCCCTCGACTTGGTCCCCGGCTCCTGGGCTCAGTACCAGCCCTCCAACAACGGGAGGATGGACGGCTGCTATTCCAGCCGCTTCCGCTGTGTGCTGTCCAATCAAGCGGTTCTCGACGTCGAGACGGGCCTCGTCTGGGAACGTGACATCGATACAGGCGCGTTCCTCAATTGGCATGCAGCGAACGCGGGTTGCCAGGGTCAGGAGATAGGCGCAAGGCGGGGCTGGCGGGTGCCGTCGTACGAAGAGATTGCTTCGTTGACGGAGCCGAGTTTCCCTTCGTCGCACCCCTTCACCAACGTTGCCTTCGACACCAACTATTGGACAGCGACAACAGTCGACAGCGTTACAAGCACGGCACTCGTAATCACGTTTCCCGTGGTCGGCGCGCCGGCAGGGCAAGCCTAGACAAGGGCCACCGGGCCACGCCGCTGGTGCGTGCGCGGCGGCGCCGGGTACACGGGCGGCTAGGTCGCTCTGGTTCAGTTAGCAGGGTGCTCAACCTAATACGGGTTCCGGTGCCTCCGAGGTTAGTCCGCGCACTTCACCATCGCAATATGCGGGATCCCCACTTCGTCATACACCTCGCCGTCCGCGATATACCCAAGGCGATCGTAGAAGCCCCGTGCCGACAGCTGCGCGCTCAGATGGAACTCCCGCAGCCCTCGCGCCGCGCCCTCGCGCTCCAGCGCCTCCAACACCATCGCCCCATACCCCGCCCCGCGATATTCCTTTAGCACCGCCATCCGCCCAATCTTCCCGTAGCCCGCGTCCGTCACCGCCAGCCGCCCCGCACCAACCGGCGTGCCGTCGAGATAGGCGACGCAATGCACCGCCGTCGCGTCCAGCTCGTCGAGCTCTTCCTCTTGCGGGATCTGCTGCTCATCCACGAACACGGCGATTCGCACGGCGAATGCGTCATCGCGTTGCTGCGGTGTGGCGACGATGAAGATCCACGGCTCCGTCACGCCGGCTTCGCGGCGCCGATAATGACCGGCATCCACGGCGCCGCCTTCGTGTGTTGTTGGATACCCACCTGGAATCCGGCGCCGACGAGGGAGTCTTCGGTCCGGCGGTTCACCTGACAGCCCGCGCCCATCCATGACCACACCGGCCGAATCACGTCCTGGAGACGGCCCAGCGTTCCCATGCCGCGCACATGTTCCACGAAGACCAGCGATCCGCCCGGTCGCAAGACGCGGCGGATTTCGGTCAGCGCGCGTGGCACGTCGGCCACGGTGCAGAGCACAAGGGTTGAAACGACGGTGTCGAACGAGGCATCATCGACCGGAAGCTGTTCGGCGCTCGCGAGGCGCACATCGATATCGGTGCGGCCAAGCTCCAGGAGGTGCCGCTGCGCGCGCTTGAGCATGTGCGGGTCTGGCTCGATCGCGACGACGCGCACACCCTGCGGATAGTGCTCGAAGTTGAGGCCCGTCCCCGCGCCAATCTCCAACACGTCGCCTTGCAGCCCGGCGAGAAGCTCCTGACGCGTCTTCCGCAGCCGTTTCTCGCCCGCCTTCATCATGAGGTTGTAGGCGGCCGCGAACCAGCGATGTCCGCGTGGTTGGGATTGGCTGGCGCTCATGCTGACATTGTACATCGAAGCAGGGGGTTTAGGATCATGTTACCGCGGCATCCAATTTCTGGTGCCGCGCCGCTAACAGCCAATCGCTAACAGCTAACCGCTAGGACGGCACGAACTTCATCGACAGCGAGTTCACGCAATGCCGCGTGTTTTTCGCCGTCTGCCGCTCGCCCAAGAACACATGCCCCAAATGTCCGCCACAGCTTGCGCACTCGATCTCGATGCGGTGCCCGTCCGGGTCCGGCAACCGCTTCACCGCTCCCGGCACCTCATCGTCGAAGGCCGGCCAGCCGCAGTGGGCGTCGAACTTGTCCTCCGACCGGTACAGCTCCGCGTTGCAGCGCCGGCAGATGTACGTCCCGGTTTCATAGAAATCGTCGTACTCTCCGGTAAACGGCCGCTCCGTCCCCTTCCCCTCGATGACATGCCGCTCTTCGTCCGTTAGCGTGTTGTGCGTGGTTTCGTTCATAGCAGATCCATTTTACCCGCCGAGCGGCAAGAAGTCTCGATACCCACGGCCGGAGCAACGAACCGCGGGGCTTGACTGACGCGCACGAACACCTCAAGATCAGCCGTTCACTATGATGAGTTGCGGGCGTGAGGAACACGATGGCCGAAGACAAGGACGCGCTTGTACAGCACTATCGTCAGGCGCATGCGGACGTGCTTGCCGCCATCGACGGCCTCAGCGATGAGCAGATGACGGAAACGTCGCTCGACGGATGGTCGGTGAAAGACCACCTGGCGCATCTCGCCGATTGGGACGACATCCGCGCCAGCGAGGTGGTACGCATCTCCGCTGGCCACGACTCCGCCTGGCCCATGACCGGGCATCAGGGCGACATCTACAACATGCTGTCCTACGACCTGCGGCGGACGCTACCGTTGGCGCAGGTGAAGTGGGAGCTGGCCACGTCGATCGAACGACTGCTCGGGGCGCTTTCTGCGGCCACCGAGCGAGGACTGGATCCAGTGCGCTACGCCGAGGCCCCACTGCGCAGCGTTCACAGCACCGAACACGCCGGGTGGATCAGGCGCTGGCGCAGGGAAAAGGGCATTTAGCAGGGGCGGTGCGTCCGATCGGCGCAGCGCATACTCTCGGCAGTTCCCCTACTTCCAAAAGGTCGCCCCGCGCCCTACAATCGCCGTATGAACCTCACCATCCGCACCCACCACACCTCGCTCCTGGACGACTTCGAGCCGCACGCGGCCGAAAGGCTCTCCCGCCTCGAACGCTGGCTCCCCCGGCTCGACGACGTCATCGTCGAGGTCTCCCACCAGGAGACCCGCGCCGCCTCCGACCGCTTCGCCGTCCAGATCACCGTCCACAGCGGCGCCGCCATCCTCCGCGCCGAAGAGCGCGCCGCCGACCCCCGCGTCGCCCTTGACCTCGCCGCTGAGGCCCTCTCCCGCCAGGCCCGCCGTCACAAGAAGCGCTTGTACGACCGCCACCACCCCGTCGGCACCGGCGAGGCCGCTGCTGCCGTGGCCAACGCCCCCGATCCCAGCCCCGACCTCGGCGAAGACGACGAGTACGTGCTGGGCAAAGTCGTCCGGGTCAAGCGCTTCGAGGCCAAGCCGATGTCCCAGGAAGAGGCTCTTGCCCAGATGGACCTCCTCGGCCATGACTTCTTCCTCTTCTTGGACGCCGCCACCAGCGACTACGCCCTTCTATATAAGAGAGAAGACGGCGACCACGGCCTCCTCGCCCCCAGCCGGGGGTGAGGAGGCTTTGAAGTTGGCAGGCCTCGGTATCTGAAGGTCGCCGATCCGGGATCACTCGGCTCCCTCCCCTCCAGCGGGAAGGGAGCGGGTGGGGTAAACCAGCGGCCTCGTTGCCGTATGTGCGGGGGTGAGTTGGCGTCGGATCCGCGCCCCTCAAACCCGACAGAGTCTGGCAGCCAGCTCCCTTAACAACGCTCACCCTTCCCACCCTCCGTGATCTTCCTGGATCATCCTTGACCCCGCGATTGATCTTCCTTCCCCAACCTCCCTATACTCGATGCACACCCCGCAATCCGGCCGTACACGGCCCCAGACGCCACTTCGGCGATCGCAGACCCGCCGCAGGCGGAGGGAGACACAGATATGCAAGACGCAGCGCAAGCCGTCGTCATCGTCAGCGGCGCCCGCACCGCCATCGGCCGGTTCCAGGGCGGCTTCTCCAACACCCCCGCCTCCGACCTCGGCGCCGCCGTCATCAAGGCGGCGGTCGAGCGCGCCGGCCTCAAACCGGAGCAAATCGAGCACGTCATCATGGGCTGCGTCGGCCAGGTGATGGAGGACGGCTACCTCTCCCGCCATGCCTCCATCAAGGCCGGCATGCCCGTCGAGACCCCAGCCCTCACCGTCAACCGCATCTGCGGCTCCGGCCTTGAGGCCATCAACACCGCCGCCCGATACATCGAGTGCGGCGACGCCGATATCGTCGTCGCCGGCGGGGCCGAGAACATGACGATGATGCCGTTCTACGCCCGCAACGCCCGCGCCGGCTACCGGCTGGGCGACGCCACGATGGAAGACGGCGTCCTCCACCTCCTACGCGACCCCTTCGACAAGGTCCACATGGGCATCACCGCCGAGAACCTCGCCGAGCAATACGAAGTCTCCCGCGAGACCCAGGACGAGTACGCCATGCGCTCGCAGGAGCGCGCCGCCGCCGCCGTCGCCGCCGGCAAGTTCGTCGACGAGATCGTCGGCATCGAGGTCAAGCAGGGCAAAGAAACCGTCATGATCGACAAGGACGAGCACCCCCGCCAGACCTCGATGGAGGCGCTGGCGAAGCTCAAGCCCGCCTTCAAGCCCGATGGCATGGTGACCGCCGCCAACGCCTCCGGCATCAACGACGGAGCCGCCGCCGTGGTCCTCATGTCAGCTTCAAAAGCCCGCGAGCTCGGCCTCACGCCGAAGCTAAAGCTGGTCTCCCGGGCCGAGTCGGGCGTCGAGCCCCGGATTATGGGAAGTGGCCCCATCCCGGCCGTCCAGAAGGCCCTGAAGAAGGCCAACCTCACCGTCGATCAGATCGACCTCGTCGAGCTGAACGAGGCTTTCGCCTCCGTCGCCGCCGCTTGCAGCACCGCCCTCCACCTCGACCAGGAGAAGACTAACGTCAACGGCGGCGCCATCGCCCTCGGCCACCCGGTCGGGGCCAGCGGTGCCATCCTCACCGTCAAGCTCATGTACGAGATGGAGCGCCGCAACTCGAAGTACGGCATGGTCAGCCTCTGCATCGGCGGCGGGCAGGGCATCGCCACCATCTTCGAGCGCCCGTAAAGGTTCACGTCGAAAAACGGACTGTAAGGGCGGCCCCAAGTGGCCGCCCTTTTCGTACAGCACCGGCGGGCGACCGTGGTAGATGGAGCGTGGGCGCATCGCCCGCGAGCGGTGCAGTACTGCCGCCATGCCATCCTCGACGCGGAGATGTGGCACAGCTCACCGCGGGCGAGTCTACGACCGTCCCCGGCTGTGCGTACGGCTGCGGACGTCCGCGGCCGATCACTTCGCACGTATCTGCGACGTGCAACCAACCTCGTGCCGCGATCTATCGCCCCCACATCCAGCGATCAACGACGCAAATACCGGAACTGAAGTTCTACGTTCTCTCTAAACGATCCCCAAAGGCTAATCAACCCCCTATACACACGCGCTCACGAGTGATATATGCGATGCACAACGCGCCTCGCCCCAGCACGGACCGTCAAGCGTGACAGTTTGGTGATTTTTTTCTCAAACCCTCATGTAAAGCCGCATTTCTGCGCGTCCCAGATTCAAACCCGCCTTAACCGCGGGTCCCTATCAGGGTGGACATCACCCCAAAATTAGGGCCCGATCGCTCGCGTCCACCCTTGATTTGGCCTCGCTCGTGGTTATAATGCGCCCGTTTTGCACTCCCTTTCGAAGGGGTGTGAGCCGGTCGCACCAGCCAAAATTTGGCCTGCTAGGGAACTGCAAGGTTTCCGGCCCGACCGGTCGGAGGGCAATCACCCCGCTTGGGAACAGGAGGACAATCTGAGTAAGGGAATCGTCTCGGGTGCCAGGGCGGCCTATCTGGTCGCCGGAACTGCCACGGCAGTCGGAATGGCGCTCCTGAACGAACGAAGCCGGCCACGGGCCTCGCGCCTTATGCCGGCCACAGCTTCAGGCCCGCAGTTTGCTACCCCGCTGACTAGCGCGAGCAGCGCATCTGCAGAGGCCTATGCGCCGCCAGCGCGCGGCATCATCGCTGCCTCACGCAAGGCCGCTTCCCGCCGCATCGGACAGGCCAGCCTGCTTGGCATGGGCGTCCTGATGCTCGCGGCCATGATCCCCGCCGCCACTACGATGGCCAGCGGGTTCCGCGGTGGTTCACCGGCGCCGTCCCGGGTCTATGGACCCTCGGATAGCCTGCGTGCTGCGGCATCGGCCGGGGCCGGTTGGGAAGAGTCGTACGCGGCCGCCATCCCGTCCGCCTCCGATCGGGGCGCTATGGTCATCGCCGCCGCCGACCACCAGGGGAAGATCGACACCTTGCTCGCCCTCCACGCCTGGGCCGAGCGGGAGAATGCGGCCAACGGCTCGCGGCAGATTAGCGCTGCCGGCGTTCCCGCACGCGGCCAAGCCCAGTCGCTGAACCGCGCCTCCGGCTATGCCCCAGGGACGGTCGTCCGCGCTCGGGTCACCATTTATGGGTGTACAGGCTCCGGCGGCGGCTTCTGCGGCGGCATGTCTGCTGGCGTCACGGTGTTCGAGGGCGCCGCGGCCTGCAGCAGCGACATGCCCTTTGGCACCAAGTTCACCCTGGAAGGCGATCCCACCGGCCGCGTGTATGAGTGCCTCGACCGGGGCATGCTGGCCTCGCCCTGGGTGGACATCTTCTTCTACAACACGGCGGACGGGTTCGCCTGGGCGAGCCAGCTCGGCTCCACCCACGCCAACCTCACTATCGTGAACTAGAGCGACGATGCGAAACCGGAAGGGGCGGGCTTACGAGCCCGCTCCTTTTTCGTTCCGGCCCTAACACCTAACCCCTAACACCTAACCCCTAACGCCTATAACCTCCCCCCATGCCGCCACCGAAGCGCCGCCCACCCCCATCACCCCCAACGAAGCCGACGACCATCGCGGAGATCATCGCCCGCCTCGACGCCGCGTACGGTATCCCCGAGTGGCGACCCCACCACGACCCGACCTCTGAGCTCATCCTCACCATCCTTTCCCAGAACACCAGCGACGGGAACTCTGGCCGCGCCTTCGTCCGCCTGCTCGAGCGCTTCCCCTCCTGGGACGCCGTCGCCGATGCTCCACTGCCCGACCTTATCGCCGCGATCCAGCCCGGCGGCCTCGCCCCGACGAAAGCGCCCCGCATCCAGGCGGCCCTCCGCGATATCAAGCAGCGCACCGGCGGCTTCGACCTGACCTTCCTGACCGAAATGCCGTTCAATGAAGCCCGCGACTGGCTCGGCAGCCTGCACGGTGTCGGCCCCAAGACAGTCGCCTGCGTCCTCATGTTCGCCCTCGGCCTCCCTGCCATGCCCGTGGATACGCACGTCTTCCGCGTCGCCACCCGGCTAGGCCTCATCCCGGAGCGCGTGCCGGGAAGGGGGCAAACTGCAAAGAGCAAAGGGCAAGCCGCGGCTCCCACTGCTGCCATGACTCCGGAGAAGGCGCATGCGATGCTCGAAGCAATGGTGCCCCCTGCCGAGTACTACGCCTTCCACATCGGACTGATCAAGCACGGCCGGCGGACGTGTACGGCGCAGTCCCCCGCCTGCCCTGATTGCGTGCTCCTCGATATGTGTCCGAGCGCGGCGAGTTTCTTGAAGGCGGCTGGGGCAGCCAAATAGCCGCTAGAACACCCGATCCCGCATACTTTGTCCTATGACCATCGACGCGCGCATCGAGTACGTCACGACGGACGACGGCGTGAGCCTCGCCTGCACGAAGTTCGGCAGCGGGCCAGCCGTCATCTACCAATTCGGCCACCCGTCCTCATCGCACTTCGAGATGGAGCTGGCCTGGCCACCGGCCGTCGCCACCTACCAGGAATTCGCCCGCATCGCCACCGTTGTCCGCTACGACTCGCGCAACACTGGGCTCTCTACGCGCGGTGTCGAGGACGTTTCTATCGAAGCGCACCTGCGCGACCTGGAAGCGGTGCGACGGCACTTCGACCTGGAGTCGGTCGGGCTCATGTTCCCGTTCACGTGGGCCCGGGTCGCCGTGGAGTATGCCGCGGCGCAGACCCAGCGCGTTACTGCGCTCGTCCTTCCCTATCCGCAGCTCTTTCCGGAGAAGCGTTTGTATCGCCAGGTTGCTGACGACGTCATTCGGGCGGCGATGGCTGGTGGCCCCGAGCTCCATGCAACCATTCGCGCCGTGATCTGGCTGGGGCTGGAGGCGCACGAGAATGCGGCGTGGTTAGCCCGATACACGCTCGAATCAGCGGACTTCGACGACCAGATGCGTGGCGAGAAGGCGATCGGGAGGCACGACGCCCGCGCCGCCGCGGCGAAGGTAGTGGCGCCGACTCTCATCATCCACCGCAAGCTGCCGCAGTACAATGCCGGCCCATCGAGTGCGGAGATGATCCGCGAGCACCGTGCGAGCATCACACGCATCTCGGCGGCCATCCCGGGCGCGGAGTCGGCCCTGTTCGAGGGATCCAGCCTGTGGTATTCCGGCGACGAGGCGATTACGGCGCGTTCGGTCGACTTTCTGCAACAGGTATTCGCGAAGCAGTCCGCACCAGCCGCAGATGCTTCAGCACCGATGCCGCCCGGCGGCACGCGGACCGTCCTCTTCACCGACATCGTCGGGCACACGGAGATGATGCAGCGCCTCGGTGACACCAAGGGCCGCGATGTCCTCCGCGAGCACGAGCGCATCACCCGCGAGACGCTGAAGACGCACGGCGGCGCCGAAGTGAAGACCATGGGCGACGGCTTTCTCGCCTCGTTCGGCAGCGTCACCTCCGCCCTCGACTGCGCCATCGCCCTCCAGCGCGCTTTCGCCGCCCACAATGAGGTAGGGGCGCAGCCTGCTGCGCCCGCTGCGGAGGGGCTGCACGTGCGGGTGGGATTGAATGCCGGCGAACCCATCGAAGAAGACGGCGACCTCTTCGGCGCCACCGTCATCCTCGCCTCCCGCATCGCCGCCCGGGCCGGCGCGGGAGAGATCCTGGTGCCCGACACCGTGCGTGGCCTCCTCTCCGGCAAGAACTTCCTCTTCTCCGACCGCGGTGAGTTCGTGCCGAAGGGCTTCGATGATGCCGTCCGCCTGTATGAAGTACGATGGCAGCCGTAGGGACGCCATCCGTGCATAACGCCTTCCGTTAGGCTACGATCGCCCCACAAAACAGACCTTTGCCATACCTTCGGCCATGCAAGAAGGGACCACCATGCAGATCAACGGCACATGCACCCCCGCCTTCGAAGCGGTCCGCGCCGCCTTCGCCGCCAACTTCGACGCCGGCAACGAGCTCGGCGCCAGTGTCGCCGTGACCATCGACGGCGAGTTCGTCGTTGACCTGTGGGCCGGTCTCGCCGCGCCCGACGGCCGCCCGTGGGTCGAAGACACCATCGTCAACGTCTACTCCAGCACCAAGACGATGGCATCCTTATGCGTGCTCATGCTCGCCGATCGGGGCAAGCTCGATCTCGACGCGCCCGTCGCCACCTACTGGCCGGAGTTCGCGCAGAACGGCAAGGGCGGCGTTCTCGTCAGCCACGTGATGGCCCACTCTGCCGGGCTCCCCGGCTTCGACCCGCCGCTCGAGGTCGCCGATCTGTACAACTGGAAGAAGGCCTGCGACAACCTCGCCGCTCAGGCTCCCTGGTGGGAGCCTGGCACCGGCGTCGCGTATCACGCCGTGACCCAGGGATATCTGCAGGGCGAGCTCGTCCGGCGCGTCGACGGCCGCACCCTCGGCGCCTTCTTCCGCGAGGAAGTCGCCGGCCCGCTCGGCGCCGACTTCCACATCGGTCTCGACGCCGCGCACGACCACCGCGTCGCCGAACTGGTCCCACCGACGGAGTTGCTCGCGGACGCGGTCGCAGCGAGCGCAACCCCTGGGTCCGTGGCGGCCCGAGCGGTGAACGGCGGCCCGCGGCTCGATGCGACAGAGCCCACGACGCGAGCGTGGCGCGCCGCCGAGATCCCGGCAGCCAACGGCCACGGCAACGCCCGCTCCATGAGCCGCATCCATTCCGTCCTCGCCTGCGGCGGGGAGCTCGGCGGCGTCCGCTTGCTGTCGGAGGCGACGATCGCGCGCATCCTCGAAGTGCAGATCGAGGGCAACGATCTGGCGATGGACGCGCCGCAACGCTTCGGTATGGGCTTCGGACTACCGGGCGAGCTGATGCCCCTACTTGCCGACCGGCGCGTGTTCTTCTGGGCCGGCTGGGGTGGCTCGCTCGCCTTCGTCGACCTCGACGCCCGCATGACCATCACCTACGCGATGAACCGCATGAACCCCGAGCTCATCGGCGACGTCCGCGCCCTGGGCGTCGCCACCGCCGCTTACGCCGCGCTCTTCACCGCATCTGCCGCAGCTGCGACTCCCGGTTGATCGAGGCGCAAGACGAGAGTTCTCGAAGCTTTCGCCGCGCATGTTGCGCTTTCGTCAAGCGCGGGCGCTTCCTCGGCTTGTTTCCGCAAAGCGCTGCGTCAGGCATACTTCCATAACAACGATTGTCGGCGCCGGTCCGGATGGGTACTCGCGCCAGTGGGGAAGGGTCGGAGCCAGATGCGGATCGTCGTCATAGGAGCCGGAGTCGCCGGGCTCATGTCGTCCCTATTTCTCGCCCGCGATGGCCACGACGTCATCCTCCTCGAACGCGACGCTACGCCTCTGCCAGAGGACGCCGAGGCCGCTTTCACCTGGGATCGCCGTGGCGCGCCGCAGGTGCGCCACCCGCACGCCTTCCTCGGTCGCCTCCGCAACCTCCTCCGCGACGACCTCCCTGATGTGCTCGCCGATCTCGTCGCCGCCGGCGCCAGCGAGGTCCGCTGGGCGGACTTCGCTCCCGACACCCTCGACGATCGCTCGCCGCAGCCCGGCGACGAAGACCTCGCCCTCATCGCCTGCCGCCGCACGACGTTCGAGTGGGTGCTGCGCCGCGCCGCCCTCCGCACCGATCGCGTCGAACTCCGCGACGGCGTGAAGGTGACCGGCCTCAACACACAGCCGCATCTGGCGACCCCGCGCGTCACCGGCGTGCAGACATCGGCCGGCTCGATCGAGGCGGACCTCGTCGTCGATGCCGGTGGCCGCCACTCCGCCATCCGCACGCTGCTCGGCGAAATCGGCGTCACCTTCCGCGAAGGGAAGCATGACACCGACATGGCCTACCTCTCACGCTTCTATCGCCTGCTCCCCGGCGCGGTCGAGCCCGACAAGCAGGTCTTCACGGGCGGCACCACCGGCTACTTGGGCTATGGCGTTTTTCGCGGCGACAACTGCACCTTCTCCGTCACGATCGCCGTCGGCACCGACGACACGGAGCTGCGCGAGTTGATCGACGCCGAACGCTTTGACGTCGCCGCCGCGCTCCTTCCGGCAAGTCGCCCGTGGATCAACTCGGCGGTATCCGAACCGATCGCCCCCATGCACGTCATGGCCGGCACCATCAACCGCGTCCGCGATCTCGTCGTCGATGGCAAGCCGGTTGTCCTTGGCTACGTCGCCGTTGGCGATGCGCTGATCTGCACGAACCCGCTCTACGGCCGCGGCTGTTCGCTCGGCGGTGTGCACGCCCGCTTGCTGGCGCACGCCCTCCGGGATCACGGCAGTGACCTCGAGGCGCTCGCCCTGCGCATACACGAAGACGCCCAGCGCGAGCTCGTCCCCTGGTACAGCGCCAGCGTCATGCAAGACGACGCCGCCAGGGCGGCGCGGCAGGCCGGTGCGGCCGATAACGTCGGCGGCATCACGTCCATCATCACCGAAGGCTTGCTCCCCCTCACGCGGGTCGACGCGATGGTCGGCCGCGCCTTCTTTCGGATGATGAACCTGCTCTCCCCGCCCGATGCTCTCTTCAACAATGCGGAGATCATGCAGCGCGCGTTGGCGTACTGGCAGGCCCGCGACACCCGCCCGCCCGAGCCGCTGCTCGGTCCGACGCGCGAGGAGTTGGTGGCCGCACTCGTCGCCGCCGGCCCCGTCGCCGTGAGCTGACAACGGCGCCTTCCGCCGGATCCTGCGCATCCCGGACATTGACCGTTAGCGGCCGAGCGCTTGCCACGCGTTCGTGCGATACTCGCCGCTACCCGACTGGCGGAATACTGAGTAAGGAGACTGTCGATGGACTGGCGAACGAAGCACGCCGACAAGCTGCGGACGCCGCAGGAAGCCGTGCAGCTCATCGAGTCGGGAAGCTCCGTGTATGCCGGTATGTTCGGGAGCTGTCCACAAGGCCTTGCGCAGGCCCTTTACGACCGGCATCCCGAACTCACTGACGTATCGATCTACCACTACGTCGCGCCATTCGTCTGGGCCACGCCCGAAACGGCCGGGCACTTTCGCCTGAACACCTGCTTCGCGACGCCCGCCGACCGCAACCAGGTGCATGCCGGTACCGCCGACTACCAGCCCATCGGCAACTTCCGCGAGTCCTACATCAAGGAGATCCTCAAGCTCGACACCGTGATGGTCAAGACCTCACCGCCCGACGCTCACGGATACATGAGCTACGGCTCGGCGCTCTGGATCAATCGCACGGCATCGGACATCGCCCGCAACATTATCTGCGAGGTCGATGAGCGGGCGATCCGCACCTACGGCGAGAACTTCCTCCATATCTCCGAGGTCTCCGCGCTCGTCGAGGATCAGCCTGGCGAAGCCGCGTCACCCCTCCCTCCGCGCACGGACGAAGTCATTGCCGCCGCCGAGGTGATCTGCACCCTGGTCGCCAGCGAGTTGATCCACGACGGCGACACGCTGCAGATCGGCCTTGGCGACGTGACCTCCGCCATGGCCCTGTATCTCGATGACAAGCACGACCTCGGCATCCAGACCGAGTTGATCCCCGGCGGCATCGTCGACCTCGTCGAGAAGGGCGTGGTCACCGGAAGGCACAAGCAGGTTGCGCCCGGCAAGGTCATTGGCTCCGCGTTCGCCATGCTCCCACAACAAGAACTGGCCGGCGCCGACATGAACCCCAAGTTCGAGCTCTGGGATTTCTGCCACACCGACGACGTGCGCGTGCTCATGCGTGAAGAGAACTTCGTTGCCATCAACAACGCCCTGCAGATCGACTTGACCGGCCAGATCACCGCCGAAACCCTGAACGGACGCGTCTACAGCGGCCCCGGCGGCCAGACCGCCTTCGCCTTCGCCGCGTCGTGGTGCGAAGGCGGCCGCTCGGTCATCGCCGTCCCGTCGAGTTCGCTGGTCGGCGGCGAGCGCGAGTCGCGCATCCTGCCAGAGCTGCCGTTGGGTTCTGTCGTCACCGTCCCCCGGACCTACGTCGACTATGTCGTCACCGAGTACGGCATCGCCTCCTTGCGCGGCAAGACCATCCGCCAGCGCACCGAAGAACTCATTGCCGTCGCCCACCCCGACTTCCGCGGCGAGCTGCGCAAAGCCAGCGGATACGCCGCCTCTTGATCAGTGGGGTAAGCCTGTCGGACGCCGGGAATAAATGTTCTTGACCGTAGCGGTTCACAGCTTACGATTCCTGTGCAAGCAAGAGGAGGAGCAACGTGACAAGCGCTACCGCATCATCAATCAGCACCGTCAACGCGCCGGACAAGGAGCGCGCCATCGCGACGCTCACCACGGCGTTCACAGGCGACCCGGTTCTCCGTTGGGTGTTGCCTGATTCGCACCAGTACCTGACGTTCTTTCCAGAACTGATCCGCCGCTTCGCGGGCAAGGCCTTCGAAGACCAGTCCGCGTACGCCACGGACGCCTTCATGGGGGCCTCTCTCTGGCTACGGCCGGGCGTCGAGCCCGATCAGGAGCCGCTTGCCGAAATCATTCAACAAGCAGTACCGGAGAGCGATCAGGAGAAGGTCTTCGCCATGTTCGAGAAGATGGGTGAGGCCCATCCGCACGAGCCGCTCTGGTACCTCCCCGTAATCGGCGTCGATCCCGCCCGGCAGGGCTTGGGCCTCGGCTCAGCGCTGCTCACCCATGTGCTCGCCGAGTGCGACCGCGAACACAAGCCCGCGTACCTCGAGGCATCCAGCCCACGCAGCCGCGATCTTTACCTCCGACACGACTTTGAGGTAACCGGCACCATCCAGGTCGCCGACTCGCCGCCATTTTGGCCGATGCTGCGCAAGGCCAGGTAGCGATCTGCCGCGGTAGCCCTGCCGCCTTGTCGCAGCCACCGCCTTCAGTACACGTACGGACAGGTCTTTAGACCTGTCCTCACACACAGCCCATGCTACGGAGCAGGCCACTCGCCCAAGGCATCGCTTTTCGCGATACGCTTGGTTCGTGAACATCGACGAGTCCTCCACCCCCGACATCGAACTCACGCTCAACGAATCGCCCATCGCCTTGTGGCGAGAGCTGACCTGGGGCGCGGAGTGGCTACGGCTGCGCACATCCCCCATCCTCTGGGGCTTCGGCGTCCCACGCGGCCGTGGCGAACCCGTCGTCTCCGTCCCCGGTTTCCTCGGCTCCGACGTGTACCTGACCGAGCTCCGCACGTGGCTCGGGCGCATCGGCTACACCGCCCACGCCTCCGGCATCGGCCGCAACTCCGACTGCCCGGACATCCTCTACGAAAAGCTGCTCGAGACGATCACCGACGCTGCCGGCACGTCCGATGCGCGCGTCAGTCTCGTTGGGCATAGCCTCGGCGGGGCGCTGGCTCGCGCCGCCGCTGTCACCAGGCCGGACCTCGTCTCGCAGGTCATCACGCTCGGCTCGCCCCTCCGCGGGATGTCGGCGAACCCGCTTGTTGTGGCGCTAGCCCGCCTCGTTGCCCGTCTCGTCACGGACCCGAAGGAGCACCCCCGGCAGCACGGCGATCACGTACACGGGACGAGCTGTTCCATCCAGGTGCTGCAAGGCCCTCCAGTCTCCGCTCGACGCATCGGTGCGGTTGACTTCGATCTACAGCCGCACCGACGGCGTCGTCGACTGGAACTCCAGCGTCGTCGACCCGCCCGATCGCTGCATCGAAGTCGGAGCCACCCACATCGGCCTCGTCGTCAACCCCGACGTCTACCGCCACATCGGAACGGCACTGGCCAGCACCCCAACCCCGCTGGACGTAGACTTCGAGTGATCAGGGCGATGGCGCAGCAGACCGCAGAATCCGGCCCGTACGAAGTCCGCTGGCGCCGACGAGTATGCAAAGGCGACGGCTGCACGGCAGGCTCGCGATCACGACAACTGCACGCACCGGCACGGTCACCTTCCCCAAGGCGGCCGCCACGCTGTATGGGGTCAGCCGTTTAGATCAGTCCTTCGGCCTTGTGCCCCGCACTGACTTCATCGGGCGCGCGCTCGGGCAAGCCGCCGCCGCCCATCTCTTGCCACACGCGCCAGCCGAACCAAAGGATCAGTGGAAAGAGCACGACAGCGGTAGCGAGCGGCTCGCCGGGATGCCGGACCTGCCACGGCTCGACCGTATCGCCGCCGACGACGTAGCGGCGCACGATGTCGTTGAGCGCCTGCGCGCCCGTCCCCATGAACCCCAGCGTCGCCACCGCGAGCCCAACGAGGTTGTACGCGCGCGAAATGAGCTGGTCGCCCTGCGCCTCGCGGCGCCGCAGCACCACGGCGCCAAACGCGTGCACCGCGAACAGCACGGCGCCAGCGAAGGTGAGCGAGATGCCCGTGGCGATATCATCGCGGATGGCGCTATCGGACGGGTCGACGGTGCGCGTTGGTTCATCCGGCGCGTTCGGCTTGGACGGCACGGACTGGTCCGGCTCGTACACTGGGTACGGCTCGTACACCGGGTACGGCTGGACATCGTAGCTGAAGTCGCGCTCCCCAGCCTGGGCGAAGCCGGCCTTGAGCAGAAGGCCCGCGCCCGCCGCGACGAGGAACACGCCGACCAGCATCGCTGTGGCGACATAGCCGAGCAGCACGCCCGAAAACTGAATGTTCCACCCCTCGCCGCCGCGGCGAACGAGCAGAACGACACCGCCGCCGATGATAAAAAGGACGATGAGTGTCGGGAGCAGGCCGTAGAACACCCACATGGGAGTCCTCCTTTTCTCTTCAACTTAAGATACGGCACGCGCCGCACTGAACTGAGGGGCATTCGTACCATGCGGCATGAGCACCTTGGACCATTTGCGGTCGAAGGCAACCACGATTGTGCCATCTTGTTCGGCCTCTGCGAGTGCATTTCGCACGACTCCCGCCGCCCGCGCGTCGGGTAGCCTCCGGCCCGCATGTGGCATGATGACTAGGTGAGAAGCCGCACAACGCACTGCACCCTCGTGGTCGCCGCCGTGCTGCTCGTCGCTTGTGGGGGCGGTGATTCGACCCGGCCTGCGTCCACGCCGGAAACGTCGCGATCCCCCGTCGTCCTCAACGGCGACACGCGGTGATGGCCGAGGCCGAAGGCAGTGGAACTCCCACCACCCCACTGCGCATTGTCAGCCTGCTCCCGTCGATCTCGAGCGAAGCGAGATCCAGAGGCCTCCCCTGAG
>CXWL01020923.1_pt1 | contig 18161 bp, 13 predicted proteins | sample 590931 | NCBI WGS metagenome assembly CXWL01 (sample SAMEA3498368, study PRJEB10139) | groundwater metagenome | biome: water well; material: biofilm material | place: Germany | collected 2015-04-27 | reverse complement strand
GATGTGACCCATTGTCCCAACGTTGAGATGCGGTTTGCTTCTGTCAAATTTTTCCTTCGCCATAATGAAACTCCTTGAATTATGAAAAAACGTTTACGCTTTTAAAATTTCTTCCGCCACTGATTGCGATACTGGCGCATAGTGGTCAAATTCCATATTAAACACACCACGTCCCTGTGTTGCTGAACGAAGTTGTGTTGCATATCCAAACATTTCCGCCAACGGAACCATCGACTTCACCGCCTGGGCATTTCCAAGGCGAACTTCCATGCCTTGTATTAAACCGCGGCGGCTATTGATCTGGCCCATGACATCTCCGAGATACTCTTCCGGCACAACAACTTCAACTTTCATCATCGGCTCAAGCAAAATGGGGTGTCCTTTTTGCACACCTTCCTTGAAGCCTAAAATAGCAGCCATCTTGAATGCCATTTCACTTGAATCAACTTCATGGAAAGAGCCGTCAAACAATGTGACCTTTATGTCAACAACAGGATATCCAGCAAGCACACCACCCTCGGCAGCTTCTTTTACGCCTTTTTCAATTGGGTTGATATATTCCTTGGGAATGGAACCGCCCACGATCTTATTTTCAAATACAATACCGCTTCCACGTTCACCCGGCTCCAGGGAAAATACAACATGGCCGTATTGACCCTTACCGCCGGACTGCTTGGCGTATTTGTAATTAACTTCCTTGACAATCTTTGTGATGGACTCACGGAATGCAACACGTGGAGCGCCGACATTCGCTTGCACTCTGAATTCGCGCAACAGGCGGTCTACAATAATATCAAGATGCAATTCACCCATACCCCTAAGAATGGTCTGTCCCGAATCGATATCTGAGTTTACGTGAAGTGTGGGATCCTCTTCAGATAACTTGCGGAGGGCCTCACCCATCTTTTCCTGATCACTGGAGCTTTTTGGTTCAATTGCTATAGAGATGACTGGTTCGGGGAAGGAAATGGTTTCAAGAACAAGCGCCTTGGTGTCGCAAAGCGTATCACCCGTGAAACTTTCCTTGAAGCCCAAAACAGCGCCGATATCGCCAGTACGAATTTCATCCACGTCTTCACGATGATCTGCGTGCATACGTATCAAGCGGCCAATACGTTCTTTTCTTCCCTTTTTAGTGGTATTTTGAACTGTTTGTCCCTGGCTTAAAACACCAGAGTAGACACGAACATAGGCGAGACGGCCTACATATGGATCCGTCACGATCTTGAATACCAAAGCGCTAAGCGGAGCATCATCCTGCGCAGAAATATCAAACGTGTTTTCCGGGGCGCCAGGTTCAGATACGGTGACAATCGGTTTATCCACCGGGGAAGGGAGGTAATCAATTACTGCGTCAAGCAAAACCTGCACGCCTTTATTCTTTAAAGAAGAACCACAAAATACAGGCGCAGCCTTTGTATTAAGAACACCTTTGCGAAGTGCAAGCTTGAGTTCTTCGATACTAATTTCCTGAGCTTCAAGAAACTTCATGGTCAACTCATCATCGAGTTCGGCGATCTTTTCCACCATCCTGGCGCGAGCTTCCGTGGCTTGTTCCTTCAAATCATCTGGAATTTCAACGATGTGAGGTTCTTTCCCCAGGTCATCTTCCCAAATAACCGCCTTCATTGTAAGAAGGTCCACTGCCCCTTTGAATGTGGATTCAAACCCGATCGGAATCTGCATCGGGATTGGGTTTGCGCCCAGGCGATCAATGATTGATTCAATTGTTCGCTCGTAGGAAGCGCCAACACGGTCCATCTTATTCACAAAACAAATGCGCGGCACACCATAACGGTCTGCCTGACGCCATACAGTTTCGGATTGCGGTTCCACCCCCTGCACTGCATCAAAAACAACCACACCGCCATCCAACACGCGCAGGGATCGTTGAACTTCAGCTGTAAAATCGATATGGCCGGGCGTATCAATAATATTGACCTGATATCCCCTCCACTCAGCTGATACAGCCGCTGAAACAATGGTGATACCACGTTCGCGTTCCTGCACCATCCAGTCAGTCACTGTCGTACCATCGTCAACAGAGCCGATGCGATGTGTCATGCCGGTATAGAACATGATACGCTCGGTGGTGGTCGTTTTACCGGCGTCAATGTGGGCAATGATGCCTATATTTCGGTATTTTTCCAACGGATGAACGCGCGCCATACTAACTACTTCCTGCTTCCTTTAAAGATATTTCGAAAAACTAAATACGGTAATGGGAGAAAGCGCGGTTGGCCTCTGCCATCTTGTGGGTTTCATCACGCTTGCGGATCGCTGAACCAGTTTCATTAAAAGAATCAATCAATTCAGACGCAAGCTTGTCTGAAAATGACTTACCGGAACGGTCATGAGCGGCGGCGAGAATCCAACGGATTGCCAGGGTGGTGCGGCGGTCAGAGGATACCTCCATAGGCACCTGATAAGTAGCTCCGCCCACACGACGCGGACGAACTTCCATTGCAGGACCTACATTCTTAAGCGCCCCATCAAAAACATCCATGGGATTCTTTTCTGTTCGCTCTTTGATCAAATCCATTGCATCATAGATCAATCGCATGGCAGTGCTTTTCTTTCCTTGCTTAAGCACATGCTGAACCATGGTTTGGACATTGATGCTATTAAATCGAATGTCGGGAAGAAGTTCCCGTTTTTCAGGTTTTGCTCTACGCATGCTTTATAACTCCATCTACTAATTACTTGGGACGCTTCGCGCCGTACTTTGAGCGGCCTTGCTTACGATTGGCCACACCAGTGGTATCAAGAGAACCGCGCACGATATGATAACGCACACCCGGAAGATCCTTCACACGACCACCACGCACCAGCACAACAGAGTGCTCCTGCAACTGGTGACCTTCGCCGGGAATGTACGCTGTTACTTCAATGCCGTTGGTCAGACGCACACGGGCAATCTTGCGCAACGCTGAATTCGGCTTCTTGGGGGTCATTGTACGAACAACAGTACAAACGCCGCGTTTCTGCGGCGCGCCCTTATCCTGGCGGAACCGGCGCTGCTTGAAACTGTTCAATGTGAACTGCAAAGCCGGTGACTTGCTTTTTGCATTCTTATGTTTGCGGCCCTTGCGGACCATTTGGTTTACTGTCGGCACTTTCGCCTCCGATTACAAATTCTTTCAAGTTTACTTTTTATATTCGCAAGAAATGAGACCATCAATATCTAACACCTGATGGCCTCATTTGTAGCTGCCAATTGAGTCGAGCGGGGGTAAAGCCACTCTTGCTTTCCGGGCAACGGCTGGTTATTCTATCATGCCGTATTTGTCAAGTCAATAGGAAATACTACTTTTTCCTGGATTGATTCTCGCCGAGACTCAACAAACCTGTATCGTGCTTTGGCGGATGCGTCTTTTCTTCATCCTTGCCGAACTTGACGATATCGCCGCTTTCGTTGATCGCCTCCACTGCAAGGCCAAGTGATTGGAGTTCTTTGACAAGAACACGGAATGATGCCGGGATGCTTGGTTCTTCGATCGGTTCACCCTTCACAATCGCTTCGTATGTGTTCACACGGCCTTGAACATCATCCGATTTGACGGTGAGCATTTCCTGAAGAGTATGAGCAGCTCCATACGCTTCGAGCGCCCAAACTTCCATTTCACCGAAACGCTGGCCGCCGAACTGCGCCTTACCACCGAGCGGCTGCTGCGTGACCAAACTGTATGGGCCCGTGGAACGCGCATGAACCTTATCTTCAACAAGGTGATGCAGTTTCAAAATGGTCATTACGCCAACGGTTACGGGCTGGTCATAAGGAATGCCTGTTTTTCCGTCGCGCAAGGTTTGCTTTCCAAGAGTGGGAAGGGGGATACCCTTTTCTTTTGCCAGTTCCTGTGCAGTCTCGATCACTTTATCTTCAGCAACGCGGCGGGTAATACCATTCGTCTCCATCCACAAACGCAGACAAGCCTTCACTGTCATTTCGTCCAATTCAGGATCTTTATTCGCGACATCACGATCTTCGAGAAGAATTTCATCAGGGTTGGCATAGCCCTTTTCGCGCAACCATTCTTTGGCCGTGGCATGATGCGCGTATTCGGGGTCGTTCAAGCTGTAGATATCGTATTTACGTTTATCGAGCCAATGTTCAAGATAGAGGCGGCGAACTTCATCATCATCTTCAATGGAATTGGCATCATATTCCTGTTCCTTGAGCCATTCCCAGGCGCGTTCAGCAGCTTCTTTCCAGGCCTGATCCATGATCCAGGCCCGTGCGAGTTCGGCTTCGATCTGTTCTTCGCTGGCTCCATCGAACACAGGTGTAATTGCACGGAAGCCCATGCGTTTCGCGGCCCAGCCAAGATGCACTTCGAGCACCTGTCCGATGTTCATACGGCCAGGTACACCGAGCGGGTTTAAGATGAGGTCAACGGGTGTGCCATCCTCAAGGAACGGCATATCTTCCACTGGAACAACCTTGGAAACCACACCCTTATTCCCATGGCGGCCTGCCATCTTGTCACCCGCGGTGATCTTGCGGCGTTGAGCGACAGAGACGCGCACCATCATATCCACACCAGCGGAAAGGTCAGAATTATCTTCGCGGGTAAATACTTTTACATCAACAACCTTACCGCGTTCGCCATGAGGCATTCGCAATGAAGTGTCCTTCACATCACGAGACTTCTCACCGAAGATGGCACGCAACAAACGCTCTTCAGGGGTAAGTTCTTTTTCACCCTTGGGCGTGATCTTGCCAACAAGAATATCGTTCGGGCCAACTTCAGCGCCGATACGAATGATGCCGTTCTCATCCAAGTCTTTGATAGCGTCATCGCCAACGTTCGGAATATCGCGGGTAATTTCTTCGGGGCCGAGCTTGGTATCACGGGCTTCAACCTCATGCTTTTCGATATGAACAGAGGTAAAGCGATCCTCTTGAACAAGGCGCTCAGAAAGCAGGATGGCATCTTCAAAATTACCGCCTTCCCATGAAAGGAAGGCCACAACCACGTTCTGTCCAAGCGCGAGCTGGCCGCTGTCAGTGGAGGAAGAGTCGGCGATAATATCGCCAGCCTTGATCAACTGCCCCTTCACAACGGATGGGCGCTGGTCGATACAAGTGCTTTGATTGGATCGCTGATATTTGCGAAGCTGATAAACGCGGTTCCCGCTTCGCTTCTCTTTCACGGTGATGCTTGATCCTGTTACCGAGACAACTTCTCCATCCGCCTCAGCCACTACGACCTGACCCGAGTCAAGCGCGGCATGACCTTCCATGCCCGTGGAAACAAGAGGAATTTCAGGACGCACCAAAGGAACGGCCTGAGCCATCATGTTCGAGCCCATCAAAGCGCGGTTCGCATCATCATGCTCAAGGAACGGAATCAACGCGGCGCTGATACCAACAACTTGATGAGGCGCAACATCCATATAATCAATGGATTCTGCATTCGAGAACATAAAGCCTGAATGATAACGGCATGAAATACGTTCGCGAGAGAATTCCTTGTTCTCGGTCAAATTCGCATTCGCCTGTGCAATTGTATATTTATCCTCAGCATCGGCGGAAAGATAAACAACTTCCTCTGAAACGAATGGCACAACATTAACATCCATTTCATACTTTGCCAATTTTTTCACAGCCTTTGCTTCCAGCAAAGTGCCAGACTTGAAAAGCAGTTCTTCAGATTTGGGGTCGTAAACATCCTCACGCAAGGTACGTCCATCCAATCGATCGCCGCTGGACGGAAGCGTTTTATACACTCTGCGATAAGGGGTTTCAATAAAACCGTATTCGTTCACGCGCGCAAAGGAGGCCAAACGACCGATAAGGCCAATGTTTGGACCTTCAGGAGTTTCAATTGGGCAAATTCGGCCATAATGAGAGTGATGAACGTCACGGACATCAAAGCCAGCGCGCTCACGGCGAAGACCGCCAGGTCCCAACGCTGAAAGCGTGCGCTTGTGGCGCAACTCAGCCAGCGGGTTGGTCTGATCCATGAACTGAGAAAGTTGGGATGAGCCAAAGAACTCACGCAAGGCAGCAACCACAGGGCGAATGTTCACCAAAGTTACAGGCGACAATTGCTCCTGATCGCGAATGGACATGCGTTCTTTAATCACGCGTTCCATGCGTCGGAGGCCGATACGTAATTTGTTCTGGATCAACTCACCCACCGTCTTGACGCGGCGATTGCCGAGGTGATCAATGTCGTCCGGGCGTTCAGATCCATTATTGATCTGGATCATGCGGCGGATCAATCGAATCACATCACTCTTTGTAATATTGCGGTGCGGAATCGGAATATTCAAATCGAGCTTCTGGTTTAATTTATACCGGCCAACCCGTTCCAGATCGTAATGTCTCTGATCGAATAACTGCTCTTCAAGGAATTGGCGGGCATTGTCCAGAGTGGCAGGATCGCCAGGACGCATCTTCTTAAAGAATTCGATCAAAGCAGCTTCGGCAATGGTGTGATTTGTTAGATCCCAATCCGGTTCCTGTTTAATCGTGGATGCAATAAACATACGATCAGGGTTGTTATCCACTTCCCTAAAAATAGAAAGAATTTCTTCGTCAGTCCCTAGTTTGATGGGTGATTCTTTGATGCCATCGTTGACTGCGGCAAGGGCGCGTAAAAACACAGTGATCGGCACTGTGCGTTTGCGGTTGAATTTTAGAATAATATAATCAGATTTACGAGTTTCAAATTCCATCCAGGCGCCGCGATCCGGGATCAATTTCGCCATTGCAAGCGGACGTCCCGTAGCGCGATCTGCAGGGGCTTCAAAATAAACGCCTGGGGAACGAATCAACTGAGAAACTACAACACGCTCCGTACCATTTACAATGAACGTGCCTTTATCAGTCATTTCCGGGAAATCACCCAGGAAGATATCCTGCTTGATTGGCTCCGGCACATCCGGCCCGGCGAGAAGAACTGACACGTATAATGGGCTGGAATATGTGAGATCACGCTCGACACATTCTTCAATATTATGTTTGGGTTCTCCAAACCAGTACTTCAATCCCCATTGTTGAGATTCAGGGCCACGACTCGGAAAAAATAACTTCATTCCTTTGTTATAAGACTCGATTGGGGAAATCTCGTGAAAGAGATCCCCTAAACCTTCCTTCTTGAGTCTTTCAAAAGAATCAAGCTGCACTTCTATTAAATTGGGTAGATCAAGCTTAACTGGAATTCTTGCATAACTTTTTTGGGGCAAAGAAGACGCCATTCTTCTCTCCTGACTTTTATTTGGCTGAGTGATGAAACGATTTTAACTGCCCTTATGGACAGCGACCTGAAATTATATCGAAACGAATGTAAAAAGTCAAGCATGGGAATGTTTTGGTAAATAATTGTATATATTGCCCGGCGCTTTTCTTGACAAATCCATATAACTGCGTGTAAAATCACGGACGCTTAACAACAAAACATATTGCCGAGATAGCTCAGTTGGTAGAGCACGCGACTGAAAATCGCGGTGTCCCCAGTTCGATCCTGGGTCTCGGCACTCTCGGCCAGGTAAGTAGGTCGTAATCTGCGGGCGTAGTACAGTGGTAGTACGTCTCCTTGCCAAGGAGAAGGTCGTGGGTTCGAATCCCATCGCCCGCTCAAACATGGAGGATTGCAGATTGGAATTTTTTCCGTCGGCAATCCTCATTGTGTATATGGCGTCGTGGCCAAGTGGTAAGGCAAGGGTCTGCAAAACCCTCATCACGGGTTCAAATCCCGTCGACGCCTCTAAATAACGAGTCCGCTCTTGCGGGCTCGTTTAATTTTATTAACTCACCTTACTCACCGCGCATGATTCCCTCCCGAAGGACATCGGGACGATGTGAGCGGAGCGAAGGGTCTCTGGGATAGTCGTAGAGATCCTTCGCCTTACGCAGCCAAGCAGACGGGGTTGAGTTCCCGCAGCTTGGCATAAGCGGCATGGATAGCGTGCAAATACAGTTTTGATTTGAGTGCAAAGTGATTGAGCTTGGTATCGCCTTTGAGCAGTTCGAGTTTGATGTAGCCGTACAAAGCCGCAAAAAAAAATGATTTGTCTGAGTAACCACCGTTTGCGTACAAACCCTTAGGGTAGATTAGCGGACAAAAATTTCATCCTGTATAATTCCTAATTACAACTCATTTGGAATGGATTTTTCCGAAAAACTGCCTATAATAATTTAAAATCCAACTTCTTATGAAAAAGCCTTCCATCCTTTTTAGGGATATAACCGAGCGAAAGGTATTTGAAAACGCCCTCTTTGAAGCGGAGGAACGTTACCGCCTGCTAGTTGAAAACTTGCCTGCCGTTATATTCATGGATAAATTCAACGACGATCAAACATCCCAATACATGAGTCCTCGCATACTAGACCTGCTTGGTTATACGGCAGAGGAATGGATGAATGACATAAACCTTTGGGAAAACTCGCTTCACCCGGACGACAAAGAACGGGTTATCGCGGAAGACATCCGAACGAATAAAACCAGCGAACCCTTTCGAATTGAATATAGGATGCGCCATCGCAAGGGCCACTTTGTCTGGATAAAGGAAGATGCTTCCATCATAAAAGGCGAAGATGGTATCCCCCTCTTTTGGCAGGGCGTTTTATTGGATATTACCGAGCAAAAACAGGCCGAAGAAGCCTTAAAACGCCGCGATGCGATCCTAAAAACGGTTGGAATATCCGCCCAACAATTCCTAAAAAGCGCTGATTGGGGGGAAAACATCGAAAATATCCTTACCCAACTTGGCATAGCAACAGGCGTCAGTCGCATTTATATATTCAAAAAAGAGTCAGGGATAAATTCAAACGCGATTGTATCCAGCATCTATGAATGGATCGAGGAAAGCGGCACGCCACACCCGCACACTCAAACTGTCGATCTAGAGCATGAAGGCTGCCCGCGCTGGCTGGAGCTTTTCAACGAAGGCCTGCCAGTATTTGGAAATACAAAGGAATTTCCGCTCGACGAACAAAGGTTTCTGCAAAAACAGGGGATCCGTTCAATTGTTTGTATACCAATTTATGTTGAGACAGACTGGTGGGGATTCATCGAGTTTGATGAATGTAAAATGGAGCGTGAGTGGAGTCATGTAGAAATTGACGGTTTGCGCGCAGCCGCAAATACACTTGGAACTTCCGTTGAAAGAAAAATATCTGAAGAAGCCTTGCTCAACAGCGAAATCAGCTATCGCGGGCTGTTCAACGCCGTACAGGATGCGATCTATATTCAAGATGAGACAGGCCATTTCCTTGACGTCAACGATGGCGCAGCTCAAATGTACGGGTATTCAAAAGAATTCTTCATTGGAAAATCCCTTGAATCCCTAAGCGCCTCAGGAAAAAATTCCCCAGAGAACATCACCCAGGCCATCCAATTAGCGTTCGAAGGCAAACCGCAACAGTTTGTATTTTGGGGGCTTCGAAGCAACGGAGAAATATTCCCAAAAGATGTACGCTTATTCAAGGGCGTTTATTTCGGAAGAGAAGTCATAATCGCTGTTGCCCAGGACATAACCACACGAATAAATGACGAGGAAGCCCTGCAAAAACAATTCAGGGAATTAAGCATTCTTCACCTCGCTGCGCTGACCGAATCCACCGCCAAAGATTCAGATACACTAATCCAGCAAATTACAGATATTATTGGGGACGCCCTGTATTCAGACAATTACGGCGTTCTTTTGCTCAATGAAGAACAAGGTGTTTTGACGCCGCACTTTTCCTATCGCGGCACCGACATCGAAAACGTCGGCGTCAGCCTCCCCGTTTCAAAAGGCATTAGTGGAAAAGTTGTTTCCACCAGGCGCTCGATCCGCGCAAACGATGTTTCCCTCGACGCAGCCTACTTTGAAATAACCGCAAGCACACGCTCCGAACTTTGCGTCCCCATCATTAGCGGGTCAAAAGTCTTTGGCGCCTTGAATGTGGAAAGCAACAAACCATATATTTTCACCGAAAAGGATGAAAGACTCCTCAACACAATTGCCGGGGGACTGGCAAATGCCCTCGAAAGGATTCAACTCTTCGAGGCGGAAAAGAAGCGACGTGAAAGCGCCGAAACGCTGATGCGCGCCGCAACAGAACTTACCAATTTACTCGATCTTCCATCCCTTCACAACGCCATCCTCGAGTGGCTGTATAAAATCGCCCCATACGACAGCGCATCCATACTGGAGCTTGAAGGCGAACATGTTCGCATTACCGCCGCAAAAGGATTGCCCAGCCCCGAGAAGGTATTGAATCAAATATTTTCAGCCAACAACATTCTTTGTAAAACCATCAATGAAACCGGCCAGGCGTTAATCATCGATGATTGCAGGGAAGATGCGCGCTTTGAAAATTGGGCAGACTCACAGCATGTGCGCGGCTGGATGGGAGTCCCGCTCATTTCCCGCGGACAGGTGATCGGCTACCTGACGATTGACAGCCACTCCCCCAACGCCTTCAGCCAGGACGATGCCATTATCACCCAGACCTTCGCGCACCAGGCCGCCACATCCCTTGAAAACACAAGGCTCTATATCGAAACACGCCAAAGNNAACGAAATTCAAGCAAGCATTGAAAGCGACACGGCCACCATATTACTTTACGACCCAGAGATCAATGCCCTGAAACCCCACGCAACCAGCGGCTGGCTCGCAGGCCTGCCAAAAACCACCTTTAAACCCGGGGAAGGAATTATCGGAAAGGTTTACTCCAGCGGCTTCACCCACATCAGCCCGGAATTCGTCAACGACCCGATTGCCCATACTGAAAACGCAAAATTCTTCGGGAAAGGCTGGGGCGGCATAGCTGTTCCAATCCGCACAGCCAGTGAAACAATCGGCGTCATCATGGTCGGCATCCCAAACCCAAAACAGGTTGAATTTCACCATGTTCGTCTGATCACCACCCTTGCCGATATTGCAGGCAACGCCATCTATCGCTCCAGCCTCTTCCAAAAAAACGAAGAGCAAATTCGCCGCCTCACCACCTTGCGCGAAATGGACACAGCCATCACCTCCAGCCTCGACCTGCACATCACGCTGGATATCCTCACCGAACACCTTACATCAAAAATGAGCGTAAGCGCCGCCCGTATTCTTGTCTACAACCCAAACAGCCAAATGCTTGATAGCTTCACCGCCGTCGGATTTAATAACCCCGCCTCATCACGGCAGCCGATCAGCATTGGCGATGGATTAACCAGCCAGATACTCCTCAGCCGCAAGGAACTGTTCATAAAAAATATCGGAGACGGAACGAACCTGCTTCCAGACTATTTATCCAGCGAAGGCTTTAAAAGCTATTACGCCATTCCTCTTTTCAGCAAAGGCTCGACGAGAGGCGTTATTGAGACCTACTTCAAAGACACCTTCGCACCCACAACCGACTGGAAAGACTTCCTGAAAACCCTCGCCGGGCAGGCCACCATCGCAATTGACAACGCCCAACTTTTCGAAAACCTACAGCGCACCAACCAGGAACTTTCCCTCGCCTACGACACCACTCTTGAAGGATGGGGCAAAGCCCTCGAACTGCGCGATAAAGAGACTCAGGGACACACCCAGCGCGTCGCTAATTTGACCTTGGAACTGGCTCGGCAAATGGGCATTCCCGAGTCTGACATCACTCACATCCGCCGCGGGACCTTGCTGCATGATATTGGCAAAATGGGCGTACCGGACAGTATTCTCCACAAACCAGGCCCTCTCACCGATGAAGAAATAGCGGAAATGAGAAAGCATCCTCAATATGCCTATGACCTGCTTTCATCCATCACCTACCTGCGCCCCACACTGGATATCCCCTATTGCCACCACGAATGGTGGGATGGAAACGGATACCCGCGCAAGTTGAAAGGTGAAGAAATTCCACTCTCTGCACGCATCTTCGCCATTGTAGACGTTTGGGACGCCCTGCTCTCAGACCGCCCCTACCGTAAAGCCTGGGCAGAGGCTGATGTTATGAAATACATTACCGATCTTTCAGACAAACAATTTGACCCACAAGTGGTGAACGAGTTCAAAAAATTGATCGAGGCAAAATCAAATTTCATTCCCCCGGCGCCCCAAAAAACGCAGAAAGCCGCGAAGGAAAAGAAGGCAACGGGTAAAACAAAAAAGATGCGGTGATTTTCATCACCGCATCTTTTTTGTTGAATTTATTTAACCCGCAAAAACCGCCGCTTGCCCACCTGCAAAACGCCCGGATGTGGAAAGACAGCATCGCCGCGCTCCAGCGCTTCTCCATCCAAACGGACACCCTTTTGGTCGATCAAACTGCGCGCCTTGCTTTTGCTCTCCGCAAGTTTCGCCGCTAAAATGACATCCACCACCGTTTGGCCTGGCTGCAAATCGAACTCTGGCATTTCATCGGGGATTTCCTTCTGCTGGAAAGTCTTGATGAAATTATCCTGCGCGGCAACCGCTTCATCGTCACTGTAGAAAATGCTAACGATCTCGCTTGCCATCTTCATCTTCGCATCCCGTGGATGGAACGCGCCCGAAGCCACATCCTTCTCGATCTTATCGATCTCCTGCGGACTCCAACGCGTAACAAGCCGCATGTACACGCCCATCGCCGAATCTGGCACAGACATCAACTTGCCAAACATATCGTTTGCGCCCGTATTGATCGGCACAATATTGCCAGTGGACTTGGACATCCTCTGCGCGCCATCTGTACCGGGCAAAATGCCAGTGATGATTCCGACCAGCGGTTTCTGCCCCTGCGATTCCTGTAATTTACGACCCGCCACAATGATGTTGAATAATTGATCTGAGCCGCCGACTTGAACGTCCGTCTCCATCGCAACAGCATCGTAGCCTTGCATCAAAGCGTAGAACGTCTCATGCAGGTAGATCGGCTCGCCTTTTTCCAACCGATTTGCAAAATTGTCACGCGCTAAAAATTGCTGTACCGTGAAGTTCTGCCCCAGGCGGATCAAATCCACCAGGTTGAGTTTAGACAGCCACTCCCCGTTGTAACGGACTTTCGTCTTATCACGGTCCAGCACGCGGAAGGCTTGTTCAGCGTAGGTAACTGCATTTTCAGCCACCTTCTCCTCGGTCAGGATCGGACGCGCTTTATTTTTATCCGAGGGATCACCCACCAGCGCGGTGTAACTCCCGATCAGAAAAGTCACCTCATGTCCCAAATCCTGAAACTGACTCAGCTTGCGCATGGAGATGGTATGCCCCAGATGCAAATCCGTGGAGGTGGGGTCATATCCGCAGTAGACGCGCAAAGGCCGCCCCTCTTTTTCAGCAAGGGTCAGTCGCTCGCGAAGTTCGGCGGTCATGGCTTTCTTGAGGTCTTCATCGCCATACTCCGTGCCTTGCATCAATAATTCAACTTGTTCTTCGATGTTCATAACATTCTCCTTGTTAAGACCCTAAAGGTCTTAAAGACCTTTAGGGTCTGCAATGTAAATTGACAAACAAAAACGCGCCCGCGATAGTTAGGGCGCGTTGATAGCACACTACCGCAAGAAATTAGGGGGCAGTGTAGTAATAATAATTGGTGAACGTTTTGCCAGACATGCCGCTATTATACAACAGGATTTTTACTGCGACAAATTGAACGAAAAACTCCAGGGGCCTTTCACGGTGTAGAACTCGTCGCTGTATACAATTTGCTCAGCCTGCTCCTGCGTCATCTCCGGCGGAATGCTGGTAATCTGCATGGTCAGCAAGCCATTCACATCCACACAATCCAACACAATGCCGATGCCGCGTTCGAGCATGGCTTGCTGAATTTTCGGCATGTACACAGAACAATATTCACCCTCGCGCGGAGTTGTTGCAATGGAATCAATCACAATGGTCGCGTTGGTCAGGTCGGCGTCAGGCGGAACAACAAAAGTTAATGTGTCACAGCGCAAGCCCGCCACACCAGCCGCTGGCTCCTGCAAACTCACCAGCGTTGTGCCATATTCCTGCAAGACCGTCCCACCGTAATTCAAACTCGCAGACCAGATCGCCCAATCGGATGTATCGGGCAGGGTAAAGCAAACATCCGCGTTCACGCTTTTCCCTTCCATCGAAGCGCGCTCCATGCGGACTTCGATTCCGCTTGCCGTTTGGTTCGGCACGGCTAAATCCACTTGCGCGCTCGGATAGGAAGCAGGGTCGATATAGGGTGTATCCGTCGCGATAAATTCAGGTAAAACAACGGCTGGGTCCTGCGCAGGCGGCGAACAGGCTGTGATGAAGACCAGCAACAATAGGATTAACTTCTTCATGGGATTTTTTCTCCTTTGACATTAACCAAGCAAATCAACCAACGCCTCATGCGGACCTGGAAACTGGTACCGGTACCCAGACTCGGTCAGCCGTTTGGGTTGGGCAAACCTGCCTTCCAGAATCAAGACGCTCATTTCCCCCAAAAGGGTTCGCAATAAAAAGGCTGGGGTTGGAAACCAGTATGGGCGGTGAATTACATTTGCAAGAATGCGGTTGAATTCCGCATTGGATGTGGGCGTGGGCGCGATCAGATTATACGCGCCGCGCGCATTTTCGTTTTCAATCAAATGCCGCACTCCCCCCACCCAGTCATGGATGTGAATCCACGGCATGGCNNAAGCCGCGCAAGAAAATCACCCGCGGGCGGAGTGGATTCATCAGCGAGGCTGCCGCTCAGGCCATAATGATTAATGCCCGAGGCCTGGACGAAAATGCCTGGGCGGTGAGTCGCTTGTTGGATGGACTGAGCAAGCGCCAGGCCAGGAAAGATGCGAGAGTCGTGGAAGGCGCGTTTTGTGGCGGCAGTCCACGGCCAGGAAGCGAGAGTCTTCCCGGCGAGGTGAATCATCACATCCATTTCATTGACGAGATGCCCCCAGCCAGCCGTTGTTTTTGCATCCCACTGAACTGCCTGCGCGCCGTGGAGCGTGCGTGAGCTGCGCGTGAGGATGAAAACTTGATGTCCATCGGCAAGGAAGGATTTTGTAAGCGCCTGCCCAAGAAAACCTGAGCCGCCTGCGATCATAATGTTCATTTCAAATGCTCCCATCCGCTCTCTGCGCCATCCCCGGCGCAAGCCACGCCGCCGGGACGGCGGCTTGAGCAAACCTACTTCCATTTCAAACGTTCCTGTAACGAATCAAGGGACAACGCTTTTACCAATTCAATCAAGTGGATGTATAATCACGCAGATTGTCGAGCAAAAATGCAGGAACCCGTATTGGTACTCAATGCTAATTTTGAGCCGATCCACATCTGCTCAACAAGGCGGGCTATTGGTCTGATCCTTGCTGGCAAGGCTGGAATGATCGCGAATGGACGCGGGCATATCCGTACAATTTCGCAGCTGCTTCCGCGCCCATCTGTCATTCGGCTGGAACACCAGGTTCATCGGCCGCGGCCACGCGTCAAATTAACGCGCCGCGAAATATTCCGCCGCGATAATTATACCTGCCAGTATTGCGGCAGGCGCGACGGCAGTTTGACGGTGGATCATGTGATTCCGCGCCACATGGGCGGCCAGCATATTTGGACAAATCTGGTGGCGGCCTGCCCGGGCTGTAACCATCGCAAGGGCGGGCGCAAAGTGGATGAGGTTCACATGCACCTGATGCATGTTCCGAAGGAACCGCCAGCCAACGCGGCCTACATTTTTGGCAAGCATCTTTCAGATAATGGTGAATGGGAGCCTTATATTTCAGGCTGGTAAGGAATACGTCATTGCGAGCCGCGCACTTGCTTTTAGCGGCGAAGCAATCTCCTCATCATAACGTTCGAGATTGCTTCGGGCGAAAGAACATCGCCCTCGCAAGGACGGATAAAGTTAACTTATCCCCTTTTACTTTTATTTCCAACCCCCCTCCCTGCATGGGAGGGGGGATTTTTTTTGCTGAAATCGAGAACCATAAAATCTTTTGCAAGCGTAATTTCTCCGGGGAAGGCGGTTTGCGCTTCGGCCACGAGATCGCCTTTTGCAAATCTACCCGTTGGATAATGGATCAGATATAACCTGCCCACTTCCGCTTTTTTGGCGATCTCGCCCGCCTGTTTGGCGGAGGAATGCCCGGGTGAATCGCCTGCGGCTTCGTGGATCAACACGTCCGCGCCTTCGCTGAGGCGAACCACTTCCTCGCAAGGTTCCGTGTCACAGGAATACACCATCACTTTCTGGCTTTGAGTGAACTCGATCCGCAGGCCGATGTTGGGAATCATGTGATGAACAGGCGAGGCGTGGATTTTGAAATCGGGGCAATCCAATACCTGCGACATTTCCCTGGAAGGGATGCGGTGAAAAATAACGGGGAAAAAATCGGGCCACTCCGACCAGCTATAAAATTCCATTACCCCTTCAACACGATCCAGCGTGTAATGCAAGCCGTAAATATTGAGCGGTTTTTGCCTGCCCATCAACCACATGTCCATCAATAGGAGCGGGATGCCCGATGCATGGTCTGGATGAAAATGAGTGATGATAATATCCGTGAGATCGTTGAAATCCAGCCCCGCTTCCTCCAAACGTAAAATGGGGTTGCTGACCGAATCGACCAGCAACATACGTTCTTTCCCCACAATGACCATGTGTGTGTTCTCACTCCCCCTGGTAGGGATGGCATTGGAGGAGCCGAGAATGATTACTTTGGGCATGAGGCTTATCTTAACCGAATTTCCCAGCGTTGAAAATCACAACAAAATGTTGAAAACCCTGCGGGCAGTACTATCTGCCGCAGGGTTTTCTTTTCAACTCCCTAGAACATTCAGCAACAACCCAGGCGTAATGTACGCTTCGATCACTGCCGCAATCGCCATCAGCGGCACCACAACGCCGATGAAAATCTTTGCCCAATCTGCCAGCAGTTCAATGATGACCTCCCCCATGGATTTTCCCGTCTGCGGCGTGACGAGGGCAGCGCCGAAATACAACGCCACAGCGCTGCCGATCATCAGGGCGGGAATCTCAAAGATGCCATGCGGCACAACCCCCGCCAGGAAGATCGGCCAGGGCTGCACTCCCAGCAATTGAAGCAGCGCAAATATTCCGCCGATCAAACCGATATTCACCATGTACAGCAGGATGCCCAGCACGCTGAATGAAACCAGCCCCGCCAGGAAAATGACAGCCACGGCGCGGGTGTTATTCAAAAACAGGAAGGGAGCGCTGATGCTGTCGCGTATTGCTTCCAGGTCAGGGAGTTCGCGCACCCGTTCCTCCATCTTTTGCAAATCTTCCGGAGAGGCAAGGGCAATCGTTTCGGCAGTGTTTACCATGATCCAGTCATAGCCCATCCACAAGCTGACACCCGCAATCAACACGGTAAAAAATACGGCGGGCAGAATGCGTCGAAAAGCGGCGCTTAACACATTTCGATACCAAAACCCAACCGAACCTGCCCCGCCGCGGAAATTGAACCAAAACGTGCGCCAGAGCCAGCGCAGATTGATCACGTCAATTTCGCGTCCCAGCAAATATTCACGCTGGAAGTGCGCAAGACCAACGCGAATCAACAGCAGCGCAATGATCATCACGCCCGCCACCGCCAGCCACAACACCTGCTCGTTTCCCCAAAACAGCATCACTGCCTCGCCCTGCATCAAAATGGCAACGGGAATCACGATAAAGGAAGCCAGCAAATTGGCGGCCTTCACCGAAGTGGATTGCACCGAGATCACGATTGCCGCGCTCACCATCAAAAACGCATGGGCCGTCGTCAGAAAAAATAGCTGAACCATCACCGGCGCAGGCGGCATCTCCAGGCGCTGGCGCGACGCCATAAAAAGATACAATCCAATGGAAACGTAACTCGCCAGCAGCGGCGTCGCCACGCCCACCAGCAATTTTCCAAAATACAACTGCCAGTCATCCAGCGGCGCGCTCAACAACGGCTCGATCGTGCCGCGCTCCTTCTCCCCCACAAAAGACTCCAGCGCAACGATCAGCGAAACCGTGATCGGAAAAAAACCGATGATCATGATCGAAAACGGCACGAGCCTTTCAAGGATCAGGTCGGCATTGTATTGATTCAAAAAGTCAACCGTTTGTTTTGCAAATTCATTCATCAAAAACGGAAAGCACAACGTCAATATCAACATCGGCGCAAGCACGCGCCAGTCGCGGAACTGATCGCGCAATTCACGCCCAGCCACCAGCCAGACAAGTTTAAGTTTACTGAACATGCTCACGTCCTTTTGCATCTGCCATCACTTTCAGGTACACCTGCTCCAACGTCCGCGCTTCCTCTTGAAA
>CXWL01117091.1_pt1 | contig 18166 bp, 16 predicted proteins | sample 590931 | NCBI WGS metagenome assembly CXWL01 (sample SAMEA3498368, study PRJEB10139) | groundwater metagenome | biome: water well; material: biofilm material | place: Germany | collected 2015-04-27 | reverse complement strand
GCCGATCCTGATGACGACGCTGGCCGCGCTGTTCGCCGCGGTGCCGCTGATGCTCGGCTGGGGTGAGGGCGCCGAACTGCGCCGCCCGCTCGGCCTCGCCATCTTCGGCGGCCTGATCGTCAGCCAGATGTTGACCCTGTTCACCACGCCGGTGATCTACCTCGGTTTCGACCGCCTCGCGCAGCGCTTTGACCGCAAGGCCGCGCGGCCGGGAGAGGCGCCGGCATGAACCTGTCGCAGCCCTTCGTCCGGCGCCCGATCGCCACCGTGCTGCTGACGCTGGGGATCGCGCTGGCCGGCATCGGCGCGTTCTTCGTGCTGCCGGTGTCGCCGCTGCCGCAGGTCGATTACCCGACCATCTCGGTGTCGGCCTCGCTGCCCGGCGCCAGTCCCGACACCATGGCCAGCAGCGTCGCCACCCCGCTCGAGCGGCGCCTCGGCGTCATCTCGGGCGTCAACGAAATGACCTCGAACAGCGGCAGCGGCTCGGCCCGCGTCAGCCTGCAGTTCGACCTGAACCGCAAGATCGACTCGGCCGCGCGCGAAGTGCAGGCCGCCATCAACGCCTCGCGCGCCGACCTGCCGTCGACCCTGCGCAGCAACCCGACCTACCGCAAGGCCAACCCGTCCGACGCCCCGGTGGTGATCCTGGCCCTGACGTCGAAAACGCGCACGCCGGGCCAGATCTACGAAACGGTATCGAACCTGGTGCAGCAGAAGCTGGCGCAGGTTGCCGGTGTCGGCGACGTCGAGATCGGCGGCGGCTCGCTGCCGGCGGTGCGCGTCGACCTGAATCCGTATTCGCTCAATAAGTATGGCGTGTCGACCGAAGACGTGCGCGCGGCGATCCAGGCCACCAACGCGAACCGCCCGAAAGGGGCGATCGAGGGCAACGGCAAGCGCTTGCAGATCTATTCGCAGGCGGCCAATACCAACGGCGGGCGCAGCGCGGCCGACTACCGGGGGATGGTGGTGTCCTGGCGCGATGGCGCCGCGATCCGCCTGCAAGATGTTGCCAACGTCACCGACGGCGTCGAAAACGTCAACACGCTCGGCCTGTTCAACGGCGACCCGGCCGTGATCGTGCTCGTCACGCGCCAGCCTGGCGCCAACGTGATTCAAACCGTCGACGGCGTGCGCGCCTTGCTGCCGATCCTGCAGGCGCAGCTGCCGTCCGACGTCAGGCTCGAAATCGCCTCCGACAGCACCAACTCGATCCGCGCCTCGCTGCACGAGATCGAACTGACGCTGATGATCTCGATCGCGCTGGTGGTGCTGGTGGTGAGCGTGTTCCTGCGCTCGGTGCGCGCCACCATCGTGCCGGCGGTCGCCACCATCGTCTCGCTGCTCGGCACCTTCGGCGTGATGTACGTGCTCGGCTTCAGCCTCAACAACCTGTCGCTGATGGCGCTGACGGTGGCCACCGGCTTCGTCGTCGACGACGCCATCGTGGTGCTGGAGAACACCAGCCGCCACATCGAGCAGGGCATGGACCGCATGCAGGCGGCGCTGCTGGGCGCGCGCGAAGTCGGCTTCACCGTGCTGTCGATCAGCCTGTCGCTGGTGGCGGTGTTCATCCCGCTGCTGTTCATGGGCGGCCAGGTCGGACGGCTGTTCCGCGAGTTCGCCGTCACGCTGTCGGCCGCCGTGATGATCTCGCTGGTGATCTCGCTCACCACCACGCCGATGATGTGCGCGTGGCTGCTGAAACCGGGCGGCCTCGAACGCCAGCCCGGCAAGCTGGCGCAGTGGGCCGAACGCGGCTTCGACAAGCTGCTCAAGGGCTACGAGCATTCGCTCGACTGGGCGCTCGGCAGCAAACTGCTGGTGATGCTGATCCTCGCCTTCGTCGTCGGCCTGAACGTCTACCTGTTCTCGGCGGCGCCGAAAGGATTCTTTCCGCAGCAGGACACCGGCCAGATCAGCGGCGGCATCCGCGCCGACCAGTCCATCTCGTTCCAGGCGATGCAGTCGAAGCTGCGCCAGCTGGTCAACATCATCAAGAGCGACCCGGCGGTGGCAACGGTGGTCGGCTTCACCGGCGGCTCGCGCGCCGGCGGCGGCTTCATGTTCATCAACCTGAAGCCGGTGGGCGAGCGCGCCAAGGGCGACAAAGGCCAGGCGGTGATCGCGCGCCTGCGACCGCAACTGGCGCGCGTGACCGGCGTCTCGCTGTTCCTCAACCCGGTGCAGGATTTGCGGATGGGCGGGCGTTCGGCCAACTCGACCTACCAGTACACGCTCAAGAGCGACAGCAGCGCCGACCTGAAAGTGTGGGCCACCAAACTGGCCGATGCGATGAAGCGCCAGCCGGCGCTGACCGACGTCGACACCGACCAGGCCGAAAACGGCGTCGAGACCTACGTCAAGATCGACAAGGACAGCGCCACCCGGCTTGGCATCAGCACGCGCGACGTCGACAACGCGCTCTACAACGGCTTCGGCCAGCGCCAGGTCGCCACGATCTACGATGAACTCAACCAGTACCACGTGATCATGGGCGTGGCGAAGGAATACGCGCAGACGCCGGAAGCGCTGCGCGACGTCTACGTGCCGTCGAAAGCGACCGCCGCGTCGACCGGGGCGCCGGTCGCCACCGCGCCCGCCAGCAGCGACAGCGGCACGCCGGCCACGCCGTCGAACCTGACGGCGGCGCGCGACCCGGCGAGCGGCCAGGCCTTGTCCGGCGCGCCTACCCACATGGTGCCGCTGTCGGCCATCGCCAGCTTTGCCGAGAGCTCGACCGCGACGTCGGTCAACCACCAGGACGGCGAATTGGCCACCACGGTGTCGTACAACCTGGCCGAAGGCAGCAACCTGGCCGACGGCCAGGCCGCGGTGCGCCAGGCCGAAGCGGACATCGGCATGCCGAACAATGTGCGCGGCAGCTTCCAGGGAACGGCGAAGGCAGCGCAGGAATCGAACCAGCAGCAGCCCTTGCTGATCCTGGCCGCGATCGTGGTGATCTACATCGTGCTCGGCATCCTGTACGAAAGCCTGGTGCATCCGATCACGGTGCTGTCGACGCTGCCGTCGGCCGGCGTCGGCGCGGTGCTGGCCCTGCTGCTGTTCAAGATGGAGTTCACCATCATCGCGCTGATCGGCGTGTTCCTCCTGATCGGCATCGTCAAGAAAAACGCGATCCTGATCATCGACTTCGCGCTGGAAGCGGAGCGTTCGCGCGGCCTTACCCCGGTCGAAGCGGTGCGCGAGGCGTGCCTGCTGCGCTTCCGGCCGATCCTGATGACGACGCTGGCCGCCGCGCTGGGCGCCTTGCCGCTGGCGATCGGTTTCGGCGAAGGCTCCGAACTGCGCCAGCCGCTTGGCATCGCCATCATCGGCGGCCTGATCGCCAGCCAGCTGCTCACGCTCCTGACCACTCCGGTGGTCTACATCCTGCTCGACAGACTGCGCACGCGCAGCCCCGAGGAGCGCGCGCTGAGCCGCGTGCCCGGCGACGCCGCGCCTATTTCACCATGAGACCGACCCCTATGCCCCTGCCACTTCGTCACGCCACCATCCTGCTCGCCATCGCCATCGGCATCCTCAGCGGCTGCGCGGTCGGTCCGGCCTACAAGCTGCCCAGCACGCCGCAACCGGCGGCGTTCAAGGAAGCCGGGCCCTGGACGCCGGCGTCGCCAGCCGACATGCTCGAACGCGGACCCTGGTGGACCTTGTTCGGCGACCCGCTGCTGAACGACCTGGCCAGCAGCGTCGAGGTGTCGAACCAGAACGTCGCCGCGGCGGTTGCCTCGTACGCACAGGCGCGCGCGCTGGTGCAGCAACAGCGCGCGAGCCTGTTCCCGACGGTGTCGCTCAGCGCCGGTGCCGACAGGTCGGGCGGCGGCNNTCGTCGTCGTCGTCGTCGGACAAGCGACTGCACCTGGGTATCGGCGGCAGCTGGGAGCCGGATATCTGGGGCCGCCTGCGCGCCGGCGTGAACGGTGCCAACGCGAACGCGCAGGCCAGTGCGGCCGATCTCGCTGCCGCCAGGTTGTCGGCCCAGGGCGAGCTGGCGGCGGATTACTTCTCGCTGCGCCAGACCGATGCCCAGCGCGAGCTGCTCGCCAAGACCATCGAAGGCTACCAGCGGGTGCTGGTGATCACGCAGAACCGCTTCAACGCCGGCATCGCCGCCAAATCCGACGTGCTGCAGGCGCAGACCCAGCTTGCCAACGCGCAGAGCGACGACCTGACCCTGGCACGCCAGCGCGCCACGCTCGAACATGCGATCGCGATTTTGGTCGGCAAGGCGCCGGCTGACTTCACGCTCGCGCCCGCGCCATGGCAGGCCAACGTGCCGGAAGTGCCGGTGGGCGTGCCGTCGTCCCTGCTGCAGCGCCGCCCCGACATCGCCGCCGCCGAGCGGCGCGTGGCTGCAGCCAACGAACAGATCGGCGTAGCCCGCGCCGCCTATTATCCGAACATCGGCTTGACCGGATCGTACGGCACCAGCGGCAGCACCGTCGCCAACCTGTTCAGCGTGTCGAACGCGGTCTGGTCGCTCGGCTTGTCGGCCGCGCAGAGCATCTTCAACGCCGGCGCCACGCGCGCCAGCGTGGCCGGCGCCGAAGCCGCGCAACAAGCGGCGACAGCGCGCTACCGCCAGACCGTGCTGGAGGCATTCGGTGACGTCGAGGACCAGCTGGCGGCGTCGCATGTTCTGGCGCAGCAGACTGTGTTGCGGCGCCAGGCGTCGGACGCGGCCGACCAGGTCGAGCTGCAGTTCCTGAACCGCTACAAGGCGGGGCAGGTGAGCTACACCGAAGTGGTGCAGGCGCAGGCTACCGCGCTGTCGGCCAGGCGCGCGCTGGTGCAGGCGCAGGCGGACCGGCAGACGACGGCGGTGGCGCTGATCCAGTCGATCGGCGGCGGCTGGCACATGACGCCTTGAGACCGGGAGCAGGGGCCGTTTCACATCGACCCCGTAGGGCAAACTGTCTAATTTTGGGTGCGCATCTTGTCTCGTTTTGTCTGGTTTTGAACTCTGCCGTTGGTTGCATGTCTAACTAACAGAAACAGACAAAACGAGACAAAACGCGCAGGGGGAACGAGTATGAATGCCGCACGACTTCTACCGGTGAACAACGACGCGCTGCTCGCCCTTGGCGCCCATTTACGCGATAACGCCAGCGCGCTTTCCCTGACGGACGCCGTGGCGCTGACGATACGCGCCTGGCTCGACGACAACGCAAGCGCGCTTGCGATTTCCGAACCCGCGCAATCTCCCGTTGCCGATGCNNTGCCGATGCCGATGCCGATGCCGACGCGCGCGGCTACCAATGGAAAGAGCTGTTCCTGCCTGAGGGGACCGCGCTGCGCATGCGATGCGGTGATGAGGTCCATCATGCCCGCGTGACTGGCGACGCGATCATCTACCGTGGCCGCCGTGTCTCGCCGCGCCAGCTCACGCTCGCCATTGCCGGCGACGGGCGCAATGCCTGGCGCGACCTGTCGCTGCGACTGCCTGGCGAGGCGCACTTTCGGCCTGCATGCGTGTTGCGCCGCATGGCCAAGGCTAGCGTTCAGTCTCAGCCCGCATCGGGATGCGAATCGCCAGCNNCCAGACGGTGCCGAAATTCGAACGGCGCGTGGACAAACATCGGCGCGGCGCCGATGTGTTGACGGATTGCGCAATGTTCGATTAGCGCAGTCAGACAGATCGCCGGGTAATGCGTCGTGCGCGTCCCAATGTATTATTTGGGATTGCGAAAACTCCCGGAAAGTCCACCATGCGCCACGTCGTTGCCTGCCTCGCTTTTTCAACCGCGCTGATGGCGCCGTGCACCAACGCATTCGCCCAGCAAGCCTGGCGCGTCGAAGCGAGCGGCGCGACCGCCGAACTGCGCGGCCTGTCGGTTGTCAGCGACACGGTGGCCTGGGCCAGCGGCGCCAAGGGCACGGTGCTGCGCACCATCGACGGCGCGCACTGGCGGGCGATGCAGGTCGCCGACGCCGACACGCTCGACTTCCGCGACATCCATGCGATCGACGCCAGGTCAGCGCTGGTGATGAGCGCCGGCCCGGGCGCGCTGTCGCGCATTTACCGCACCGACGATGGCGGCGTCTCGTGGCGGCTGCTGGCGACCAACCAGTTTGCCGAAGGCTTCTGGGATGCGATGGCGTTCTGGGACGCCGACAACGGCATCGTCTTTGGCGACCCGGTCGGGGGTCGCTTCCAGGCCTACGTCACCGCCGATGGCGGCGCGACCTGGCGCCAGCTCGACGGCAAGGGACTCGACGCGCTGGAGAAGGAGGGCGCCTTCGCCGCCAGCGGCACCTGCCTGTCGGTTGCCGGCACGCGCGACGCCTGGATCGTCACCGGCGGTGCGCAGTCGTCGCGCGTATTCCATTCGTCCGACCGTGGCGCCACCTGGCAGGCATCGGCGCTGCCGATTCCGGCGGGCGCCGCCGCGCGCGGCGCATTTTCGGTCGGCTTCCATAATGCGCGTCTCGGCATGGCGGCCGGCGGCGACTACAAGGAACCGGCGCTCGCTGCGGTCAACGGCGCGCGCACGGAGGACGGCGGCGCGACCTGGATCGCCGCTACGATTTTGCCGGCCGGGTACATGTCGGTGGTGATGCCGGTCCCTGGCACGTCCGCCAGCTTCGTCGCCGCCGGGCTGGCCGGTTCGGGCTACTCGCTCGACGCCGGCAAGAGCTGGACCGCGCTGGACCGCACGCCGGTCAACACGGTGGCATTCGCGTCGCCGGTCACCGGCTGGGCGATCGGGCCGAAGGGCCTGCTGATGAAGTACACCGGACCTGCGCTCAATCGCTAACCGCCAAGAAACCCCGGGGGGCGCGCGACAATCGCCGCGCCGAAAAAGTTCGCTCAGCGCTGCCGCGCCCAATTGAGGCACCTCAGCGGCGGCCGGCGCGGCGCCAATAGAATTGACCATCCCCGTTTGCGCGCGCGCCGAAACTGCCATGCTCTCCGAACACGTCGAATTCTTCCAGCGCGAAGGCCATGTCGTCTTGCGCGGCGCGCTGCCGCCGGCCGTCTGCGCCGAGGCGGTCGATGGTTTCCTCGAAGAAGTCCACCTCGATACGCGCGCGCTGTTCCTGCGCGCCGACCCCGGGCGCTACGCCCCGCACGCCTACACCGAGGCGGGCCGCATGCGCTTTCCGATCGTAAACCTGCAGGACATTTCCGGTCGCCGCTATCCGCAGTTCAAGGCCGCAGGCCTGGCGTTGCTCACCGATCCGGCGCTCAGGCAGGCAGTAGAGAGCCTGCTTGGCGAGCCGGCGCGGTTGCTGCGCACGATGTATTCCGACGGCAATCTTGCGGCGCCGATGCCCGCGCGCGCCCGGATCGCCGCCTGGGTCGCCGCCGAGGATGCGGGGCCCGGACCCGGCAACTGCGCTGGGCCGGCGCTGCGCCAGGGCGACGTGCTGCTATGGGACGCCAGGGCCGACGGCGCCGCGTGGCCGGCGGCCGTTGCGGCATCGCAGCAGCGCGCGTTGATCGGCTACTACTGCGGCCACGCGGAACGCCGGCCACACGATTGCGTCACCATGGGCGGGATCGACATCGTGCTGCGCGGCGGCCGCCACACCCTGGCAGGCCGGGCGGCCGACGGGTTGCGCGCGGCCTATCCGCGTCTGTACACCTTGCTGCGTCGGCGCGAGACGGTGTAAATACAGCCGCCAAAAAACCTTTTCCGCCGGTTTGTAACAGAGATATACTCCCCGCTTGCTTTTTATCATCTGGGGATCCCATCTTGTTCAAGAACATCGTCTTGCCCGTCGCCTTGCTGGGCGCCTTCACGACCGCCAGCGCCGACGAAGGCCAGTGGCAGCCGCACCAGTTGCCGCAACTGAAATCCGAACTCAAGCGTATCGGCATCACGATCCCGCTCGACAAGCTGACCGACCTGTCGAAGCATCCGATGAGCGCGATCGTGTCGACCGGCGGCTGCTCGGCCTCGTTCGTCTCGCCCGACGGTCTGATCGTCACCAACCACCACTGCGGCTACGCGGCGATCCAGCGCAATTCGACCCCGGAACACAACTACATCGTCAACGGCTTCCTGGCCAGGGACCGCGCGTCCGAACTGCCGGGCGGCCCGAGCCTGCTGGTGTACGTGACCGAAAAGGTCGAGAACGTTTCCGACCGCGTGCTCAAGGGACTGGCGCCGACCATGTCGGGCCGCGAGCGCTATGAAGAAGTGCAGTCGCGCATCAAGGCGCTGATCGCCGAATGCGAGACCGACAAGGCGTACCGCTGCTCGGTGCCGGCGTTCCACCGCGGCCTCGAATACTACCGCATCCGCCAGATGATGATCCGCGACGTGCGCCTGGTGTACGCGCCGTCCGACAAGATCGGCAACTACGGCGGCGACATCGACAACTACGAGTTCCCGCGCCACACCGGCGACTTCTCGTTCCTGCGCGCCTACGTCGGCAAGGACGGCCGCCCGGCCGACGCTTCGCCCGACAACGTGCCGTACAAGTCGAAGGACTTCCTGGTGGTGTCGGCCGAAGGGCTGAAGAACGGCGATCCGATCCTGCTGGCCGGCTACCCGGGCCGCACCAGCCGCTACAAACTGCCGGCCGAGATCCGCTTCGCGCGCGACGCCGACTTCCCGCTCCGCGTGGCCGGCATGCAGGCCGACCTGGCGGTGATCGCCGCCGCCACCATGGGCAACCCGGCCTACGACGTGCGCTACGCGAACGTCGTCAAGAGCATCAACAACGTGATGAAGAAGACCCAGGGCCTGATGGACGGCTTCGCGCGCAAGGACATCGCCGCCATCAAGGATGTGCAGGATGCCGAGTTCCGCGCCTGGTTCAGGCAGCACCAGGGCAGCGCATCGAAGACCATGCTGGCCGACCTCGACGCGGCGATCGCCGCCGACATGGCGCTGTCGGAAGAAGAGTATGCCTTCGCGGTTGCCACCCACAGCGACCTGCTGGCCAGCGCGTGCACGCTCTACAAGCTGGCGCTCGAACACCAGAAGCCGGACGCCAAGCGCGACGCCGGCTACCAGGAGCGCGACCTGTCGTTCATCAAGGCGCGCCTGACCCGGCTCGAGCAGTCGTTCGTCGCCAGCGTCGACGAAGCGCGCTACACGTCCGCACTGCAGCGCTACAGCAAGCTGGCCGCACGCATGCATCCGCAGGCGCTCGACGCGCTGTTGCCGGACACGCACGCGGTGCCGGCGCTGTACAAGTCGAGCGAACTGGCCGACGCTGCCAAGCGCCTGGCGTGGATCGGCAAGGACGCCGATGCCTTCCGCAAGTCGGACGACGCCTTCATCAAGCTGGCCGTCAAGCTAAATGACGTCGCCACCTCGCTGGAGAACCGCCGCAAGGAAGTCAACGGCAACCTCGAAAAGATCATCCCGCAGTACATGGCGGCGGTGATCGCATGGAAGAAGGGGCAGGGCAAGCCGGTCTATCCTGACGCGAACTCAACCCTGCGCGTCACCTACGGTACCGTGGCGCCGTATTCGGCGCGCGACGGCGTCACCAAGGGGCCGTTCACCACGGTCGACGGCGTCGTCGAAAAGCACACCGGCAAGGATCCGTTCATCGCGCCGAAAGGGCTGCTCGACGCGGTCAAGGAAAAGCGCTTCGGCGTCTTCAAAGACCCGGTGCTGGGCACCGTGCCGGTGAACTTCTTGTCGAGCGCGGACACCACCGGCGGCAATTCCGGTTCGGCCGTGATGAACAAGCGCGGCGAACTGGTCGGCCTGAACTTCGATTCGACCTACGAGTCGATCACCAAGGACTGGTATTTCGACAGCGCCATCACGCGCGCCATTCACGTCGATATCCGCTACATGCTGTGGGTGATGAAGGAAGTCGACCATGCCGACAACCTGCTCAAGGAAATGACGATCAAGTATCCGCGCAAGTAAATCGCAGGGCAGCAAGTGAAAAAGCCGCGACGGCCGATGCTGTCGCGGCTTTTCTTTTGGCGGCGCGCCGCAGCTTCGCCGGATTTATTCAATATATTGCATAATCGGCGCGCGCCGCGCATACTTGCCGCATGCGCCAGCACAATCCGCCCGCCCCCGAAGAAACCGACATCCGCGCCGCGCTCACGCTGGCGCTGGAAGGGTGGCTGCTGCGGTCGGGCCTGACCCAGACCGCCGCCGCCGCGCTGCTCGGCACCACGCAGGCGCGCGTTTCCGAAATCAAGCATGGCAAGACCGACCAGTTCAGCCTCGACCTGCTGGTGCGGCTGGCCGCGCGCGCCGGCATGCATCCCCGATTGACCCTTTCCCCTTCCCGATGAACGATACGCTTGCTGTATTTGGCTTTACCACCACCCCGTTCGAACTGGTCGCCTTCGCCCTCTCGGTGGCGACGGTGCTGCTCAACATCCGCCAGAACCACTGGGCCTGGCTGTTCGCCATCATCTCCTCGGCGGCGTACGGCGTGGTGTTCTTCGACGCGCGCCTGTACGGCGACATGGGCCTGCAGATCGTGTTCATCGTGGTGTCGGTGTGGGGCTGGTACAGCTGGCTGCATGGCGGCGCGCAGCGCCAGGCGCTCGACGTCACAACGCTCGACCGCGCCGGCTGGATCGCCTCGCTCGCCGCCTGGGCGGTGGGCTTTGTGCTGCTGGCCTGGTTCCTCAAGACGTTCACCAATACCGACGTGCCGCATGCGGACGGCTTCCTGACCGCCGGCAGCCTGGTCGGCCAGGTGCTCCTGTCGCGCAAGAAGGTCGAGAACTGGCACGCCTGGATCGCGGTCGACATCCTGTACGTCGGCCTGTACGTGTACAAGAACCTGGTCCTCACGGCGATCCTGTACGCCGTGTTCGTGCTGATGGCGATCGTCGGCCTGCGCGCCTGGCGCCGCGCCGCGCAAGGCGCGGCGCCATGAACGCGGTGCGCCGGGTCGCCATCCTGGGCGCCGAGTCGACCGGCAAATCGACCTTGGCGGCCACGCTGGCCGTCCACTACAACACCGTGTGGGTGCCCGAGTACCTGCGCGAATTCGTCGCCACGCAAGGGCGCGTGCCATTTGAACAAGACCAGGTCGGGATCGCGCAGGTCCAGCTCGAGCGCGAGCACGCCGCTGCCGCCGGCGCAAGGCGTTTCTTGTTTTGCGACACCACGCCGTTCATGACGGCGATTTACAGTGGCGTGTACTGGGGCCGGGTTGACCCGCAACTCGCCGCGCTCGACGTCGCTTACGACTACGCCGTCACGCTGGTCGCGGCGCCGGATGTGCCGTGGGTGGCGGACGGACTGCAGCGCGAATCGGAAACGGTACGCCTCGAGGTACACCAGGCGCTGGTCGACAAGCTGGCGCGCCGCGGGCTCGCCTACACGCTGCTCACCGGCGCGCCCGACCAGCGCCTGCGGCAGGCGCAACGGGTGCTGGACCAGGTCGTCCCCTAATCCATGGAGCGGAATCGATGAAGAAGATCCTCGTGCTGGCCTCGATGTCATTGTTGGCGCAGCAGGCGGCGGCCGGCACCGGCTACTACCTGGTGACGACCTATCCCAACGAGGGCCAGCGCACGGTCGATTTCAAATACTGGAACGCCAAGCCGACCGGCCGGCCGCCGCGCAGTTCGCCCGAGATCGGCTTCGGCTACAACGTCAGTTCGCGCTGGTTTACCGAACTGACCGCGCAGTGGTTCCAGATGAGTCCCGGCTCGAACCACCTGGCCGCCATCGAGTGGCAGAACGACTTCATGCTGACCCAGGGCCAGTACCCGGTTGACGTCGCCTTCCACACCAACGTCGAACGCGCGCAGGACGGCTCGGGCGAAATCGGGGTCGAATTCGGGCCGGTAATGCAGACCGAGTTTGGCCGCACGCAGCTGAACCTGAACGTGTTTTTCGAACGCGATTACCGCGCCGACGCCAACCCGATGCGGATGAAATACCAGTGGCAGGTGAAATACCGCTGGATCGAAAAGCTGCAGTTCGGCGTGCAGGGTTTCGGCGAGGTGGGGGAGTGGAACGACTGGTTGCCGCGCGAGCAGCAGTCGCACCGCGCCGGCCCCGCGCTGTTGGGCAGCTGGGACCGGGGCGGCGGACATGAATGGAAGTATGAAGCGGCCTACCTGGTGGGCAAAAACTCCGCCCGCAACGCCAGGAGCGTCACGATGCGGATCCAGTACGTCTTTTAGAAGTCGAACTGCGCCGATGCGCGGAAGGTGCGCGGCGCGCCGGTCAGCAGGTAGCCGCCCAGCGCCGGCGTGACATCGCGCCAGTAGAACTTGTCGAACACGTTGTTGACGCCAACGCGCAGCGTGGTCGAGGCGCCCATCACGCGCGTGCTGTACGCCGCGCCGAGGTCGAACAGGTGGTAGCCGGGCACCATCACGGTGTTGGCCAGGTCGAACGCCTTCTCGCCCGAATACTGCCAGGCCGCGTTGACCTTCAAGCCGGCCACTGCCGGTACCGCATACTCTACCCACGCGCTCGACTTGAAGTTCGGCACATCGGTCACCCGCTTGCCGTCGAAGTCCGCCTGGCCAGTGCCTTTCTGCTCGGTGTGCAGCGCGAGCAGCGACACGCCGTAATGCAGGCCGGCGTTGACGCGGCCCTGCGCCGACAGCTCGAAGCCGCGGTGGGTCTCATCGCCGGCGCGCACGAAGGTGCGGGTTTCCTGGTCGGTAAACTCGTGCCCTTTGCGAATCTGGAACAGCGCTGCGGAGACGGTCGTGTCTTGGCCGAGCGCACCCTTGACGCCGATTTCGAACTGCTTCGACCGGCTTGGCGACAGTGCCTGGTTTTCGTTGGTGAGCGGATTCACCGGATCGACGGGCGCAATGCCGCCATGCTCGAGGCCATGGGTCAGCGCGCCATACACGTTCCAGTCAGCGCCGGCGCTGTACATCAGCGCGACGCTCGGCAGCACGAAGCCTTCGTCGGTGTGCGCGAGGCCCTGGTCGCGTTTCATCTGAACGTAGCGCAGGCCGGTGTGCAGTTTGAATTGCGGCGAAAGGGCGGCGATATCCTGCACAAACAGCGCGCGCTCATTTTCGCTGCGGTCCGCCGGGCCGGGGGTCAAGGCGCCCGGCGCGGGCGGCACGATGATGTTGTGGTAGATGTTGCTGAAGCCGGCGTACTCATAGACATAGTCGTTCGCCTTGTCGCTGCGGGTGAAGAGCGACGAACCGATCGTCAGCTCATGGCTGACCGCGCCGGTGGCGAATTTTCCGTGCACCATGGCCTGTGCGCCGAACGGGGTCTTGCGCTCGCCCACGCTGCGGTAATCGTACACGTCGTAGTCGCCATTCGAGCAGAAGCCCGGGTAGAAGCCTTCGCCCTCATTGCTGCAGCCATAAGGGAATGCGGTGAAATCGTCTCGCTTGAACCAGTGCTTGTTCATGCCGATGCTGGCCTGCCAGTCGTTGTTGATGCGGTATTCGAAACGCAGGCCGGCGTTCGTGCTCTTGGTATCGACCGGCTTTGCCCACGGCTGGTCGTTGAGCAGCATGGTCTGCGAGATGTTGGTCGGCAGGCTGACGTTGCGGATCAGCTGGTAGCCCGGCACGGTCAGCTGCGACTTGTGCTGGTAGTCGAAGTCCAATTGCAGCAGCGCGTCCGGCGTGATTTGCCAGTCAAATGCGCCGGAGATGAACTCGCGCTTGCCGTCGGCGCCCTTGACGTAGGAGCGCAGCTTTTCGTCCGCCACGTTGATGCGGTAGCCGAAGCGCTTGTCGTTGAAGCGTCCGCCGAGGTCGACCGCGCCGTACACGGTGCCGCGCTCGCGCACTTCGAGGGTGACCGAACGCAGGTCGTTGACGGTCGGGCGCTTGGTGACGTAGTTGATGATGCCGCCCGGCGCGGCGACGCCCGCCTGCAGGCCGGCCAGGCCCTTGAGCACTTCGATGCGCTCCTTGTTCTCGAGCGGGATCTGGGTGTCGCCCGGGATCGCGATGCCGTCCTTGCGGTAGCTCGAGGTGTTATCGAGCGCGAAGCCGCGAATCGAGAAGTTCTCCGCATAGCCGACCGCGTTGTACGAATCGCTGACGCTGGCGTCGAGCTTCATTGCATCGGTGCTGTTGTGGATGCCGAAGTCTTCGATCTGCTTGCGGCCGATGGTGCTGATCGAGGCCGGCGTTTCCAGCAAAAGTGATTCGCCGAAGCCGCCGATGGCGGCGCGTTCGCCGGCCAGCGGCTTGGCGCCGGTGATCACCACTTCAGGCATGGTCTGGGCCGATGCGCCGGCGGAAAATGCCTGCATCACGGCAAAGGCGAGGACGGAGTACTTCAGGTGTGCTTGGGACATTGTTTGCTCGTTCTTATGCGCCCGGCGAACCGGCGCTTTTCTATAAAACCGGAGCCAAACGGGAGGAGCAGACAAAGGAGGGGGACTACTTTGCGCTTTCCTACGCTGGCATTATCCAGATCAGGTACGGAGGGTATCTCTCACCCGGAACGAATTCCAGGACCCCTAGCGAAGGCGAAGTTTATCATGAACGGGCGCCCATGATGTTGCGCCGGCGCCCAAGGCGGCGCGGCAAGGTGTCAGACGTGTTCGACGGCGCGCAGCGGCAGCCGGCGCCCCGGCGGCACGGGTGCACGCTTGAGCTTGCGTTCGAGCGTGCCGCGCGCCGATTCGCCGATCTCGACCCAGTTCTCGCGCCGCAGGGCGGCGCGCCGGCGGTGCCTGGACGGCATCTGCGCCAGCGGCTTGAGGTGGAACGGCAGGGCGATGCGGTAGCCCGGACCGGCCAGCGCGACACCGCCGAGGGTCTGCCAGAAGCCGTCGTAGGCGTTGGCGAAGTGCTTGTGCGCGGCCGGATCGTAGGCCGGATGCGCGCTGCTCTTGATCGCCACCAGCTGCGTCATGCCGACCGCCTGCGCCACGCCCTGCATCGCGGCGAAGCAGAAAAAGCTGGGCGAATTGTTCGGGAACGCCCGCTCGAATGCGGCGAACGCCAGGTCGGAGTCGGTCCAGCGGCCCTGGTTGCGCGCGACGAACGGCACGATGGGAGCGTCGACGCCGGCGACGGCGCCGGCGATCCAGCTGAAGCTGAGGCGGTGCAGGCATTTGCCGTCCGCTTCGAACGCGATGGTCAGGTCGCCCTCGGCGTTCATGCGCTTCGCCATCGCCAGCGTGATGGCGAAGCGGTTGCCCCCGGCAGTGCGCTGCCACAGGGTCAGGCCGCCGGCGCGGTAGACCGCATACTTATAGGCGGTGTTGAATGTTTCGTTCTCGAAGAGGTAGTGCTGCAGGACGCAGTCGGTGCGCCGGCGCGCGTCCAGGTCCCTGACCAGGTAGTCGCGATGACTGAGATGATGGAACAGGTCGTCGTTCGGCGGCGCGGCGACGTAGTGGCGGTAGACGTCCAGCGCGCACAGGCGCCGGTGGTCGCGGTAGAACAGCAGCACGCGCAGGCTGCGCACGATGCACAGCACCCACGACGTGACGCTGTATTGCCCGCGCCGGGCCAGCCAGTGCTTTGTCAGGTGAGCGAAGATCATGGGCGCGGTTCCGGCTGGTGGGGGAAGCGGGCGCGGCGCCGGCTTTCCGGTCCGGCGCCGCTCTCCTGCATCATCCCCGACGCGGCGAAAACCGGCGGTGATATTGCTCAACCGAAATACATTCTACTTCTCGGCGGCCGCCTTCATGTTGGCCAGGCCCTTCTCGAAGTCCTTGCCGATCATCGCATCCATGCTGACGAACACGCTCATGATCTTCGAGATGAACGGCATCGGCCCGGTCATGTCCCACGACACCTGGGTCATGTCGCCTTGTGGGGCCAGGGTGAACTCGGTGACGTTGTGCGACTCGAACGGCTGCAGGAAATCGAGCTTGATGACGGTCTTGGCCGGCGTGCTGGCGTCGAGGATTTCCATGCGGCCCTTGCCGACGTCCTTGTTGCCTTCCCATTCGTAGATGGCGCCCTTGCCGGCCGGCGCGCCGCTGAAGGTGCGCTTCATGGCCGGGTCGAGGTGTTCCCACGGCGACCAGCTGGCCCATTGATGGAAGTCGGTGACCAGCGGGGCGATTTTTTCCGGCGGCGCCTTGATGCTGACGACGCGTTTGACGGTGAAGGTATCGGGCTTCATGGCGGCCATGCCGAGGATGATGACGATGATGGCGAGGACTGCCAGCGCGATCTTTTTGAGCATTGTTATTCTCCCTGTGGGTGGACGTTCCTTGACCGCTCTTTGGCGGTAGCGCGAGACTAGCATGCTATGCGCGCCGCGGCAAAGGCGAATGCCAGATAATCGAAGGGTGCGAAACCAAGGAGGCAGACATGCTCTACCAGCTGTACTACTGGCCCACGATCCAGGGCCGCGGGGAATTCGTCAGGCTGGCGCTGGAAGAAGCGCAGGCCGGCTACGTCGACGTGGCGCGCCAGAAGCACGGCACGAAGGCGCTGATGAAAATGATGGGGGAGGCGGGCACGCCGCCGTTTGCGCCGCCGTTCCTGGTTGCCGGCGAGCAGACCATCGGCCAGACCGCCAACATCCTGCTGTTCCTCGGCAGCCGCCACGGCCTGGCGCCGCGCGCGCAGGCGGGGCGGCTGTGGATCCACCAACTGCAGCTGACGATGGCCGACCTGGTGGTCGAGGTCCACGATACGCATCATCCGCTGTCGTCGTCGCTGTACTACGAAGACCAGAAGAAGGAGGCAAAACGGCGCGCCGCGGACTTCATCGCCAGCCGCGTGCCGAAGTTCTTCGATTATTTCGAGGGCGTGCTGGCCGCCGCCGCCAGGCGCGGCGGATATTTTACCGGCGCCCGCCTGAGCTACGCCGACCTGTCGATGTTCCAGCTGGTCGAAGGCCTGCGCTACGCCTTCCCGAAATCGATGGCGCGCATCGAACCGGGCTATCCGCGCCTGTCGGCGTTACGCGACCAGGTGGCGGCACGGCCGAACATCGCCGCCTACCTGGCCTCGAAGCGGCGCATCCCGTTCAACGAGCAAGGCATCTTCCGCCACTATCCCGAGCTGGATAAATAGGCCGCCCGCGAAACGATCCCAGCGTTCCTTCATTGGCCGCAAAACCGTCGTCCCTGCCAATGGCAGGGACGACGGTTTTGAGGATGTCGAATTTTTGGCATTACGCCGCCAGGCGCAGATCTTCCTGGCCAACCATCTCGTCGCGCCGGTCGAGCCAGCCGGCCAGGGTNNAGGCCCGACGCGACGTCGATCGCCTGCGGCGCGTCGCGCTCGGCGCGCCGCACCACATACACCTGCAGGCCGGGCACGTTGCCGAAAGCGACCGCGCCCCACGCCAGCACTGTCGCCAGCACCATCCATTTGTTCGGCGCCGTGAAGGTCAGCACCAGCAGCACCGCCGCCAGCAGCGCGAAGACGATCTGCAGCGCGCGAATCGGTCCCTTGCGGTCGGCCAGCTTGCCGCCCCAGATATTCCCGGCGGCGACCGAGACGCCGTACACCAGCATCACCAGGCTGACCGACGAGGCCGCGAAGCCCGACACTTCCTGCAGGATCGGCGCCAGGTAGGTGAACGCGATGAAGGTGCCGCCGTAGCCGAGTGTGGTCATGGCGTACACCAACAGCAGGCGCGGCTTGCGCAGCACCGCCAGCTGGGTGAGCAGCGACGACGGCTTGCTGCCGGCGATATCGCTCGGCACCAGGATGGCGCTGCCGGCGATGGCGATCACGCCCAGCAGCGACACCGCCAGGAAGGTCGCCTGCCAGCCGAAGGTCTGGCCGATGAAAGTGCCGAGCGGGACGCCGGTCACCAAGGCGACGGTCAGGCCGGAGAACATCAGGGCGATCGCGCTGGCCGCTTTTTCCTTCGGCACCAGGCTGGTGGCGATGGTCGAGCCGATCGAGAAGAACACGCCGTGCGCGAGGCCGGTGAGGACGCGCGCCGCCATCAGGGTGCCGTAGCCGGGCGCCATCCAGGCCAGCAGGTTACCGATGGTGAACAACACCATCAGCGACAGCAGCAACTGCTTGCGCGGCACGCGGCCGGTGAGGGCGGTCAGCACCGGCGCGCCGATCGCGACGCCGAGTGCGTACAGGCTGACCAGCAGGCCGGCCGATGGCACCGACACGCCGAGGCTGGCGGCGATGGTGGGGATCAGCCCGACGATGACGAATTCGGTGGTGCCGATGGCGAACGCCGACAGAGTCAGCGCCCAGAGTGCGAGTGGCATGGTGGATCCTTGTTAGTAGGGTGAGGGAAGATTGGCATGCAGTCTGACGGCTGGCGGCGCAAAGAAAAATCCCTTGCCGTACAATATACTTTTG
>CXWL01100182.1_pt1 | contig 18174 bp, 16 predicted proteins | sample 590931 | NCBI WGS metagenome assembly CXWL01 (sample SAMEA3498368, study PRJEB10139) | groundwater metagenome | biome: water well; material: biofilm material | place: Germany | collected 2015-04-27 | reverse complement strand
GTCTTCGCCGGGATAGGGCTGTTCCGTTCCGCCGTTGAAGAAATAGGTGACGTGCGCGTACTTTTCCGTTTCCGCGATGCGCAACTGTTTCAGCCCCAGCACGGAAACATACTCGCCGAAGCCGTTGCAGATGGAAGAAGGCGCAAAGGCGGCGGGCAGGTGACCAAAGTCGTCGCCGTAGCTACTCAACATGACAAAGTTCGCCAGTCTGGGAAAGTGCGCGCGCCCGAAGCCGGCAAACGCGGCATCGGTCAGCGCGCGAGTCATTTCGCGCGCGCGGTCAGCGCGGAAATTCATGAATACCGCCACATCGCCATCCTGCATGGCAACGGGTTCACCGATGACCGTAGCCTTCACGAACTCGTCGCCTTCATCGCGCGCGTAGGCCTGCCGCAAGCCCTCCACGGCGGTCGCCGCAGCGAAACTGGCCTTACCCTCGGTCAGCAACTCGTAAGCCGGCTGCACGCGCTCCCAGCGGTTGTCGCGATCCATCGCGTAATAGCGCCCGACGATAGTGGCGATACGCCCGGCGCCGAGCGCGGCGCACTTGTCATGCAAGCGTTGCAGCGAAGCTTCTGCACTGCGCGGAGGGGTGTCGCGGCCATCGAGGAAGGCATGGAGGTATATTCTGTGCAGGCCGGCGCGCGCGGCCATTTCCAGCAGCGCGTGAATATGGTCTTCGTGGCTGTGTACGCCGCCGGGGGACAGCAGCCCCATGATATGCAGCGCCGTTCCGTGCTGCGTGGCGTGCGCGATCGCGCCGGCGAACGCCGGGTTGGTGTAAAAGCTGCCGTCACGGATGGCCACGTCCACGCGCGTGAGATCCTGGTAAACCACGCGCCCCGCGCCGATGTTGAGATGGCCCACCTCGGAGTTGCCCATCTGGCCGTGGGGCAGGCCCACCGCCAGCTCGGAGGTGCGGATCAGGGTGTGCGGGTAATCCCGCCACAGCCTGTCCCAGTTCGGTTTGCGCGCCAGCGCAACCGCGTTTTGGTCGGGGTCTTCGCTGTAGCCAAAACCGTCGAGAACGAGCAGGAGAACGGGGGTGACATTCATGGTGGGCGGGCTTTCATGCTGGACTTGGAGATGCCGATGCATCAAAATATAAGCACTTGCTAATTTTGTGCGCTGTTTGATTTTAGCCGATTTTGCATCACCAGATGCTGCCGGATGTTAATTTTCAAGGATGGATATGGCAAAAAAGCTGATGGACAAGGATGAAGAAATCCTGCAGGCCTCGCAGGCGATCAAGGCGATCGCCCACCCGTTGCGGCTGAAGATATTGTGCGTGCTGGGCGACAAGGAAGTCAGCGTACAGGACATCGTGGATTATGTCGGTACCTCGCAAAGCAATATCTCACAGCACCTCGCCATCCTGCGCGACAAGGGCGTGCTGGTCACGCGCAAGGATGCCAATCGGGTTTATTACCGCATCGGCGACCCCCGCACCATCAAGCTGGTGGTCATGATGCGCGAAGTTTTCTGCCCGACTTAACCCAACTACTGTTCACTTAAGAAAATTTCCGTTCGCCCTGAGCTTGTCGAAGGGCTTTATGGCGAGCACTTGGTGGTTCGACAAGCTCACCACGAACGGTTAAGTGAACAGTATTGGACTTAACCCGGGGGCGAGCGCCTGCATGCGGGTTGCAGCACCTTCTACTGCCGCGCGTAATAGGCCGCGATCGCCTTGACTTCAACCAGGCTCAACATTTCAGACATCGTGACCATGGATTTGTTTTTGCGCGTTCCATCCTGGTATTCCTTGATCGCCAGCGCCAGATAGGCTTCCGACTGGCCGGCAATCCTGGGAACAAGCGATTCGGCGCGATTGCCGAATTTGCCGTGACAGCGGTTGCATTTCTCGACGATGGTGTACTGTGGCGTCTCGGGCAACCTGGTGTCCGGCTTGGCGGCCTTGAGCGAGGAATAATAAGCCGCCACATTGACGATCTCGTCCGGCTTCATCCCTTTGGCCGCCCCGGACATGTTTGTTCCGCTACGGGCATCGCTGGCATAGTCCCGCATCGCTGCCGCCAGGTAAGCGGCATCCTGTCCCGCCAGGCTTGGCGTCAACACGCCAGTGCTGATCCCGCCGGCGCCGTGGCAAGGGGTGCAACCCGCACTGACTTTTTCTCCCGCTGCAAGGTCGGCTTTGGGGGGGGACTTCCTGGCCATCGGCTCCTGCGTCGCATAGTAGAGGCCAATCTTTTCGATATCCGTATCGCTCAAGCGACCCACCATTTTCTTCATGACATCATGCTTGCGTGCGCCGCTGCGATAAACCTGGGTAGCCGCCACGAGATACTTTGCATGCAAGCCGGAAAGGCTCGGGACACCTGGTTTTCCGCTGCTCCCGTTTTTGCCGTGGCAGCCGTCGCACGAACCGGCAATCCTGCGCCCGTCCGCCACGGGGTCGAACACCTTGGCGCTTTTGCTTGCCCGCTGTAGCGGAGATTCGAGCTTCTGGCCGGCGTAGTATGCGGCCAGATCAACGATAGTCTGGTCCCGCATCCTGCGCAATGCCTCGGCCATCATCGGGTTGTTGCGCCGCCCTTCGCGATAATCCTTCATCGCCTTGATCAGGTATTCTGCGGGCTGCCCGGCAAGGCTCGGGATTTCCGGGTTCAATGCGTTGCCATCCACGCTGTGGCACCCGGCGCATAGGCCGGCCGCCTGTTCCCCGGCCCTGGCATTGCCGCCGCCCGGGCGATGCAGCTTCACCGGAGGCTGCACGGCATAATAGGCGGCAAGTTGCCCGATTTGCCGATCATTCAGGGAAGTGCCGAATATTTTCATCACGCCATGATTGCGCTTGCCGTTGAAATAGCTTTTCAACGAAGGGATGAAATATTCCGGCGGCATGGCGGGCAGCCTGGGGATGACATCGCTTTTCGTGGTGCTTCCCTTTTCACCGTGACAGTGGTTGCAGCGCGCCGCAAGGCCGGATCCGGCCTTGATGTTGGCCGGGCTGAGAGAAACCAGGAGTTTGTCCGGAGAGATTCCGGTATTGGCGCCCTTCCAGCCGGTTTGGAGCGCGGCGTAATAGGCTGCAACATCCGTAAGCTGCCCGGGTTTTTCATTGAGTTCGGCGACGACCAGTTTCATGTCGTCATTCCGGCGCGAGCCGTCGGTGTAGGCCTGCATGGCGTTCGCCAGGTAGTTATTGTCGAGGCCCGCGATAAAAGGGGCGCCCATGCCGGCAAGCACCCCGTCCATCCCATGGCAGCGGGCGCACTTTTCGGCAAGGGTTTTTCCTGCTTCCGCGTTACCCGTCGCCGAAGATGTAGCAGCGCCCGCCACATTTTCGCGTAGCTGGCTTTCGTTGCGGGCGGTTTCCTTGTTCTCGCAACCGGCCAGAACAAGAGCAAGCAATGCGAGGCAAGATAGATATTTCATGAATGACCCTGTTTATACGGAGAAAAGTCTGGCTATGTTGCCGGGGTGGACGTTGTTTGGGTTATGCGGAATTCGCTCCGTATTCCACGGAGGATTCCAGTTCCACCCTTTCGTATGCCGGGAGCATTATAGGGCTCCCGATTGAATGAAGGAACAGAAAACAAGCTCGGGTGATGCGCCTCTGCCGGCGCTTTCGTGGCGTGCAAGGCCGGGATGGTGTAGCGGATATTCGCCCAATGGAAGAGATGTGATGAAACTTGTAAAATGAGCCTCCCATTAATCTGGCTTCCATCAAACCATCCGCCATGCCCCATCCATCGCAATTCCCCTTGTTTGACGACGGCCAGAACAAAAGCTTCAGTGTTGCCGAAACCTTCGGTTGCGAAAAACCCGCCGACAAGAAGCAGGCCACGTTTCAGAAGCTGGCCACCCAGATCGAACAGCAGCGCGCGCTGCTGCAGCAGTGGTTGAGCTATCGGGAGCGCTACAGCCAGCAGGTGAACGGCAAGTTGACGCCATTGCAGGAAGAGATCCGGCAGGCGCGCCGCCGCATGGTTTTCCTGCTTGAGGAGCAACTCGTTCGACCAGGTGGCCTGAAGGGTAAGCGCCAGCGCGCCAAGCTGACGCAAATGATCGTCGAACTGATCCAGGGCATGCTGATCGAACAGCCCGATGCGGAACTGGAGGCGATTCACGACAAATACAGCGAATTTCCTCTTGCCGGAGATCGCGAGCTCGAAATGGCGTTCTCTCAAGAGATGGTCGAGAACATGTTCGGCGTCCACCTCGGTGATGACCATGGCGCGATGAATATGGAGGAACTCGTCGAAAAAGCCCTCCAACGCAAGGAGCAGGACGAAAGCGACGGTGCGCCCCGGAAGCGCCGCAAAAGCCGCAAGGCTGAAGAGGCGGAAGCCAGGCGCGAGGAAGCCGCCAGGGAAATCAGCCAGACCGTGCGGGATGTCTATCGCAAGCTGGCCAGCGCGCTGCACCCGGACCGGGAAACGGACGCCGCCGCGAAGCAGCAGCGAACGGAACAAATGCAACGTGTCAACCGGGCCTACGAGTCCGGCAACCTGCTGGAACTGCTCAATATCCAGCTCGAGATCGAACAGATAGATGCGCGGCATCTTTCGTCTCTGTCGGCACAACGCATGGCTCACTACATCCAGGTCCTGCGGGAGCAGCTTGCCGAAATAAAGGCGGAAGTTGAAGCCGTTACCGCACCTTTCCGCCTCCTCGCCCCCTACGCGAGAAATATCGCGCCGCAGACCGTGGATGCGGCGCTGGAAGAAGAATTAATGCGCCTGAACATGGAGCTTCTCGATATCAAGACCGACTTGGACAACTTCAAGGATCCGGCAAAACTCGCCGAAGCCTTGAGGAATTACGAGCCTGGCGGCGGGATGTTCGACGACGACATGATTGCCGCAATGGGCGCGATGCTGGATGGAATCATGCCCGCCCACGCCGGACGCCCGCCACGCAAAAAACGGCGGAAGTGATCGGGTTCTCGCGGAGGATGGGGTATCGGGGATGGCGCGGCCTCGTATCGGTCGGCATAGCGATGGTTGCCGCGTAATTCAGGTTTTCAACTTTCGTTTTGCCGTTTTCTTCTCCGCCGGCAACAAGCTGGTGAGCTGCTGGTAGCGCTCGAACAAAAACTCCACCCGTTGCGCGTCGCTGGTGAAGGCGGCCTTGCGGTAGCAGGCCTCCACGGCGCGATCCAATGCCTGGTGGGCCTTGACCAGCGCGGGCGGCATGGTGAGCGGGTCGTAGAGATCGGCGAGCGAGCTTTGCGGGAATTGCGCGCGGGCGTCCAGCACGGCCTGCGCGGCGGCTTCGACCTTCCCCTCACCTTCCGCTGCGCTCCCTCCTCTCCCCACTGCATGGGGAGAGGAAAAACCAGCTCCCTCGCCCCGCTTGCGGGGAGAGGGTTGGGGTGAGGGGAGGTCAGGCCACGGGAAGTTGTTGTAAACGATACCCGCCGAGTAGCGGTAATCGCTTTTCAAGCGCCCGCAGGTGTAGCGCATCCATGCGTTATGCATGGTAGAGGTGAGGATGCCGAAGTGGTAGAGCGTGGCATTGGGAACAATCAGGCATAGATTGCTGGCAATAACTTCAGGCGGCATGAAACCTATTGGAATGAAATTGCGCCGTTCGGATGAAACGCTGGGGAGCAGCAGGTAGTGTGAATCAGGGTGCGAGACAAAAGCAAACTGTGTAGGCGTAGCGGCCAAGTCGTTGGTGGCTTGGCGTTTGCTCTCAAGGCGAAATGCCTTGACCGCTTGTACTCGCTGCATGACAAGTGGCAGGCGCCTCAATTCATCCGGCTTTGCGTCTTGAAGCCACAAGCAGTAGCGCGGGATATTGTTGATAAACTCGTCAGCGCCTAGAAAGGGACGGATGAATTTTCTGGCATCGGGTTCCTGCTTTAGAAGCTCGATCCGCTCATCTTCGCTCAAGATAAAATGCCCGCCGTCAATGGGCTGGTTTCCAAAGCGAATTTCAGGAGCTGCGCAAATCGGGCTGCTGCGTTTTTCCAGCACCACATCTGGCGCATCCACCAGATACGGGTTGATGTTGCGCGCGGCGACGGCGTGCGCCTCGCCGCGTATGTCCTCGTATTCGTAGATGGTCTTCTTCGGCTCGCTCTCGCGCCCCTCACCCTGCCCTCTCCCCACCAGTGGGGAGAGGGTGCCCGGCAGGGCGGGTGAAGGGAGATAAAAACCGATGATGACGCAATGCACCGCCGCCATACCTCTTGCCTCGTTGCTCCACTGGAAGGTGCGGTGGGCAAAATGGATATGGATACCCTGCGCCAGCAGCCAACCCCACAGCACACCGGCTTGTTCGCCCTGGGTGATGCTGTTGGTGGAGACGAAGGCGGCTTTGATTTTGCTCCCTCGCCCCGCTTGCGGGGAGAGCGCAGCGAGGGGCCGGGTTGGGGTGAGGGGTAGCGCATTGGCTATTTCCGTCAGCACCATCTCGGTGTTATTCAGTACATCGTTATTCCAGAAGCGCAGCGTACGTATGCCATGCTGCTGCAACACGGTATCCCGCTGGGCATCATAGGTGATCTGCTCGCTGTGCTGACCACCATCCAGCTCGATGGCCAATCCTGCTTCGGCGCAATAAAAGTCGAGAATATAGCCCGCGATGGGATGTTGGCGGCGAAACTTGAAATCGAAAAAATTGCGGTTGCGCAGCAAATACCAGATGCGCTGTGGCGGAAGTGCGCAATTCTCGCGCATAGGCTTTGAGCTTCTCTTCCAGATTGGAGTCACGCCGATGAGGTTTCCCCTCACCCGCCTTCGGCACCCTCTCCCCGCAAGCGGGGAGAGGGATGGGGCGATGGGAAGTCATATACCGCGCCGCCTTCACATACCACGCGGCGACGAAATCGAGCAGGCCGCCGCTCTTGATGTCGGCGAACACGCGCTGCGCGTCCTCGCGCTGGGCATCGTCCATGAACTTCGCGCCGACGAACGGCGGATTGCCGAACACGTAGCTCGCCTGCTCCGCCGGAAGCACATCGTTCCAGTCCAGCGTGAGCGCATTGCCGTTGACGATGTGTGGCGAGGTTTTGAGCGGGATGCGCGCGAAGTACATGCCGAATTCTTCCGACACGCGCACGTTCATCTGGTGGTCCATCAGCCACAGCGCGACCTGCGCGATCTGTGCCGGGAATTCCTCGATCTCGATGCCGAAGAACTGGTCCACGTCCACGCCTATGAGTTGTTGAATATCCACAAGGCGTTGGCCGGATTTCATTTCAATATCGAGAGAAGCGCGTAGCACTTCCAGTTCCAGCCTGCGCAGCTCGCGGTAGGCGATCACCAGGAAGTTGCCGCAGCCGCAAGCGGGATCGAAGAAAGTCAGCGCGCGCAATTTCTTGTGGAACTCGAACAGCTTGTTCCTGTGGCCTTTGACGCGGTTGAATTCCTCCCGCAGGCCGTCGAGAAACAGCGGCCCGATCAGCTTGAGGATGTTTTCCTCGCTGGTGTAGTGCGCGCCGAGGTTGCGCCGCGCCTTCGCGTCCATGATGCTCTGGAACAGTGCGCCGAAGATCGCTGGCGAGATGGCGCTCCAGTCGAGCGCGCAGCAATCGAGCAGCGCCTCGCGCATGGCGAGGTCGAACGAGGCGATGGGCAGCATTTCTTCGAACAGTTTGCCGTTGATGTATTCAAAAGCGGCGAGCTGTTCATCCAGCGTTTTTGCACGTCTATCTTTCGGTGTGTTGAGCACCTGGAACAGCAGTGCCAGTTGCGTGCCGAGGTCGGTGCCATCGGGCGCAGTGCGCTCTTCAATCCACGCGCGGAATGCGCCGGCGGGCTGGAAGATGCCGGTGTCTTCGGCGAACAGACAGAACAGCAGCCGCACCAGCAGCACTTCGAGTGGGTGCCCCTCATAGTTCGCAGCCTTGAGCGCATCGTGCAGCCTGCCCATGCGCTCGGCGGCCTTGATGTTGACCGGGTTCTGCGGCGCGATGGTTNNAGAGGGGAAAAATCAGCTCCCTCGCCCCGCGTGCGGGGAGAGGGTTGGGGTGAGGGGGATTCGAGATCGTAAAGGCGGAAGCTGGCAAAATCGGAGACCAGGATGTAGCGCGGCAGGTCGCGTTCGGGCAGCCCCTCGAAATAATCTGCGGCCTGCGCGAAGGCGCAGCTCAAGTCCTGGCCACGGCTCTTGTGCTCGACCAGCAACATGCCTTTCCAGAAAGCGTCTATCCGGCCATGCTTGAGCTTCTGCCCGGCGCGCGCGATGGACACCTGCTTTTCGAATACGGCGACGCGCCTGCGCTCGATGCCGAATATCGAGAAAAACTCGTTCCAGAAGCTTTGCGCCTCGGCGCGCTCGGAAGCCTCACCTTCCCAACGTTTTGAGAATTCGTGGGCGCGGCTGCGGATTTCGTTCCAGCTTAGCGGCATCTCGGGAAACCGGATTTTTGATAATTTCCGCAATTTATCAGTAAAGGGCTTGGTGTACCATAGCCACGGACAAGGCGCGACATGCTGGTGCGGCCAGCCGGTTGCTTTTTTGGCTATATTAGAATATTCTAATAATCAAATCTTCCTGTCCCGGTGATAACCATGAAGTTGCACGCACCATTACTGCTGGCTTTCAGTGTTGCCTGCGCCGCCCTCGCGCCCGCCGCGCGGGCGGCAGAGCCGCTCGCCGTCGCCGAGGCGCAATACCGCGAGGTGGCGCTGACTTGGAGCGCGGACGGGGTGGTGGAGGCGGTGCGGCAATCTACGGTGTCGGCGCAGATCGCGGGAAGAGTGAAGGGAATCCTGTTTGATGCTGGCGATACGGTCCGGAAGGGCCAGATCATTTTGCGCATAGATGAGCGCGAAGCGGCGCAGGCGGTGGCCGGTAGCCGGGCGCAGGTGATGCGGGCGCAGGCCGCCGCGCAGAACGCCCAAGCCGAACTGGAGCGGGCGCGCCAGTTGTTCGCGCAGAAATTCATCAGCCAGGCCGCGCTGGACAAGGCGGAAGCGGATTACCGGGTGGCGCTGGCGCAGTCTGCGGCCAGCGAGGCCGGGGCCGGGCAGTCGGCGCTGGCGCAGGGCTACACCGCCGTCATCGCGCCATATAGCGGCGTGGTGGCGGCGCGCCACGTGGAAGTGGGCGAAATGGTCACCGTCGGCAAGCCGCTGATGACCGGCTTCGACCCGTCGCAGATGCGCGCCATCGTCCACGTGCCGCAGCACAAACTGGCCGACATCGGCGCGCACCCGGAAGCGCTGGTCAAAATATCGTCAACCGGTCGGCAGATCGCCGCCACCGAGGTGACGGTCAACCCGGCCGCCGATGCGCGCACCCATAGCACCCAGGTGCGCGTGCATTTCCCACCCAATGTGACCGGCATTTACCCCGGCATGTTCGTGCGCGTCCATTTCGTGGCGGGCAAAGCCGGCAAGCTGCTGATCCCGTCCGGGGCGGTGCTGCGCCGCAGCGAGGTGGTGGCGGTGTATGTGGTGGACGACAAGGGTGCGGCAATACTGCGCCAGGTGCGCCTGGGAGAGCCATCCGGGCAGGATGAAATCGAAGTGCTGGCCGGGCTGCGGCCCGGCGAGAAGGTGGCTCTGGATCCGGTCAAGGCCGGGATGGTGCGGCAGGCCAGGTGATGGGTATCTCCGGGCGCATCGCGCGCTATTTCCTGCATTCGCAGATGACGCCGCTGCTGGCGCTGGTGGCGGTGCTGCTCGGCCTGTTCGCGGTGCTGGTCACGCCGCGCGAGGAAGAGCCGCAGATCAACGTCACCATGGCAAACGTGCTGATCGCCTATCCCGGCGCGTCGGCGCGGGATGTGGAGCGCACCGTGGCGGTTCCCGCCGAGCAGGTGCTGTCGCAGATTGCCGGGGTGGATCACGTCTACTCGGTATCGCGGCCAGACATGGCGATTCTCACGGTGCAGTTCAGGGTGGGCGAAGAACACATTCCCTCGCTGGTCAAACTGTACGATGTTGTCCATTCCAATGTTGACTGGTTGCCCCCCACCCTCGGGGTGGCGCAGCCGATCATCAAGGCCAAGGGTATAGACGACGTGCCGGTGGTGGCGTTCACCTTGTGGCGCGAAGACCCGCTCGCCAGCGGCCTGGCGCTGACCCAGGTGGCGCACGCCATCGAGGCCGAACTGAAGCGCGTGCCGGGCACGCGCGAGGTGGCGACGCTGGGCGCCACCCCCAGAGTGGTGCGCGTATTGCTCAACCCGGAAAAGTTGAACGCCTACCGGCTTTCGGTGCAGGAGGTGCGCGCCGCGTTGCAAGCCGCCAACGTATCGCAAAACGCTGGCAGCCTGGTGCAGAACAACCGCGAAATACTGGTGCAGACCGGAAACTTTTTGAGCGACGCCAGCGAGGTGGGCGAGCTGGTGATCGGCGCCAGCGATGGCAAGGCGGTGTTCATGCACGACGTGGCGGAGATACTGGATGGTGCCGACCAGCCTTCCAGCTATGCCTGGTTCGGCACCGGTGCGGCGGCACCCGACAAGGGCATCAAAGCGCAAGGCGAATTCCCCGCCGTCACCGTTGCGGTGACCAAAAAACCCGGTGAAAACGCCGTGGATGTCGCCGATCGGCTGTTGCAGCGCGTGGAAGAGCTGAAGGGCAGCGTAATCCCCTCGGACGTTCAGGTCACCGCCACGCGCAATTATGGCGAAACCGCCAACGACAAGGCAAAAAAGCTGATCCAGAAACTGATTTTTGCCACGGTTGCGGTGGTGGCGCTGGTGTGGATGGCGATGGGGCGGCGCGAGGCGCTGATAGTCGGCGTGGCGGTGCTGCTCACCCTGGCGGCGACGCTGTTCGCCTCCTGGGCGTGGGGTTTCACGCTGAACCGCGTGTCGCTGTTCGCGCTGATTTTCTCCATCGGCATCCTGGTGGATGATGCCATTGTTGTAGTAGAGAATGTGCATCGCCATCGCGGGCTGTCACCGCATCGGCCATTACCCGAAATCATCCCCGAAGCGGTGGACGAAGTGGGTGGCCCGACCATCCTCGCCACCTTCACGGTAATCGCCGCCTTGCTGCCGATGGCTTTTGTCAGCGGTCTGATGGGGCCGTATATGAGCCCGATTCCGATCAACGCCAGCATGGGCATGCTGATCTCGCTGGCGGTGGCTTTTGTTATTACACCGTGGCTGGCGCTCAGATTTTTGGCGGCACATCAGACACCCCCTATCCAACTTTCCCCCGCACGCGGGAGAAAGGGCGAACGAGAAGAGCAATCTTTAATCTCTGCGCGCTTTTTCAACAGACTCCTCGCGCCGTTCCTCAACCGCGAACTCGGCAAGTCTGCGCGCCGAAAACTGTGGCTGGGCATTGTTGCCGGGCTGTTTTTTGCCGTGGCGCTGGGCGGAATAAAAGCGGTGGTGCTGAAAATGCTGCCGTTCGACAACAAGTCGGAATTCCAGGTGGTGGTGGATATGCCCAGCGGCACGGCGCTGGAGCAGACCTCTGCGGTGTTGCGCGAAATCGGGGCGTATCTGGCCACGGTCCCGGAAGTGAGCGACTATCAGGGCTACGCCGGTACCGCCTCGCCGATCAACTTCAACGGCCTGGTGCGCCAGTATTACCTGCGCAGCGCCGCCGAACAGGGCGACCTTCAGGTCAACCTGCAAGACAAGCACGAGCGCCAGCGCAGCAGCCACGAAATTGCTGGCAGCGTGCGCGGGCCGATAGAGGCCATCGCGAAAAAATGGGGCGCCAACGTTAAGGTCGTGGAAGTGCCGCCCGGCCCGCCGGTGATGTCGCCGATCGTGGCCGAAGTGTACGGGCCGGACTACGAGGGCGCGCGCAAGGTGGCGCGGCAGGTGCGCGAGCAGTTCGGCAAGACTGCGGATATCGTCGCGGTTGACGACAGCGTGACCGAAGCCGCGCCCAAGCTGGTATTGCATGTCCTGCAAAACAAGGCCGCGCTGCTCGGGGTGGCGCCGCACGATATCGTGGATGCGATCCATGTCGCTTTGTCGGGGCAGGATGTGACCTCGCTGCACGATGCGGCGGCAAAATATGCACCGCCGCTGCGCCTCGGCCTGCCGCCCGAGCAGCGCAGCAACATCGCCGATGTGCTCAAGCTCAAGGTGCGCAGCAGTTCCGGGGTGCTGGTGCCGCTGTCAGAAGTGGTGCAACCGGTGCAGGTGGAGCGCGATTACCCGATCTACCGCAAGGATTTGCTGCCGGTGGTGTACGTCTTCGGCGATATGGCGGGCAAGCTGGACAGCCCGCTCTACGGCATGTTCGGCATCAACGCGCAGACCGCCGGCATGGCGTTGGAGCAAGGCGGCAAGCTGGAGCCTTATTTCTTCAAGCAGCCTTCCAACCCCTACGCGGGCTACGCGATGAAGTGGGAAGGGGAATGGCAGGTGACGTTCGAGACTTTTCGCGACATGGGCATCGCCTATGCCGTAGGGTTGGTGCTGATCTACCTGCTGGTGGTGGCGCAGTTCAAGAGCTATCTGGTGCCGCTGATCATCATGGCCCCGATCCCGCTCACCCTCATCGGCGTGATGCCGGGCCACGCGCTGCTGGGCAGCCAGTTTACCGCCACCTCGATGATCGGCATGATCGCGCTGGCCGGCATCATCGTGCGCAACTCCATCCTGCTGGTGGACTTCATCAACCTGCAGTTGCGCGATGGCATCGCGCTGGAACAGGCCGTAATCAACGCGGCTGCAGCGCGTGCCAAGCCGATCATATTGACCGGCCTGGCCGCCATGCTGGGCGCGCTGTTTATTCTCGATGACCCGATTTTTAACGGGCTGGCAATCGCGCTGATTTTCGGCATCACGGTATCCACCGCGCTGACGCTGGTGGTGATCCCGGTGCTGTATTACGCCACGCTGTACAAAAAATCTGAAGAAATTTTCAACCCCAAAGGAGTAACATCATGAACGCAGACCGCATCGTACATATTGTCGCCGGCACCTTCATCCTGCTGTCCCTGTCGCTGGGCGTGGAAGGCAGCCCCTTGTTCGTCAGCGAATATTTTCTCCTGCTCACCGTCTTCGTCGGCCTGAACCTGTTCCAGAGCGGCTTCACCAACTTCTGCCCGCTCGACAGCATCTTGAGAAAGTTCGGTGTGCGCGGCAGTTGCTGAAAAACGCAGCAGGCCGGGGTGGGTGCATCCGTAAAAGGGATCAACCAGCGCGATGGCGTTTGCGCCCTGCCACGCTACAGCAGGGAAATACGTTAATGCAAGACCCCACGCCTGCGCCTGGGCTATTTGGGTGCTTGCGGTATGCATATATGATATGTATCATGAGCGCATGGATTTTGAATTTGACTCCAGGAAAGCAACCGCCAATCTCCGCAAGCATGGCGTTTCTTTTGCGGAGGCGGAGCCGGTGTTTTATGACGACCTTGCGTTAACCCGCGAGGATCGCGATACGTTGGGCGAGGTCCGGTTTGTAACCATCGGGACAGATGCGTTGGGAAGACTTCTGGCGGTGTGCTGGATGCAGCGTGGGGATTGTATCCGCTTGATTTCGGCGCGCCTTGCCACTTCGACTGAAAGGGGGAGTTATGAAAGCTAACTACGACATGACCCGCGCAAAACGCGGTGCGGTAATTGCGCCAAAGGGCAAAACACGAATTACGATTTACCTGGATGACGAGGTGATTGCCGGCTTCAAGCAGCGCGGTGAAGCGTTGGGCAAGGGTTATCAAACCTTGATTAACGAAGCCTTGAGCGCGGCGTTGCTGGCGGGAAATGCGCCCGTGACGGTCAGCACCCTGCGCCAGGTGCTGCGCGAGGAATTGCATGCGGCCTGAAGCAGCGCAGCCTCTGCTACCGGGGTTGGCGATGAAGCGCGCGGCCTGGGGCACTCCGATGATGGTGAAAATGCCGGAGGCCAATACTTTGTTGTCGCCGTTGACCAGCCCGGATCGGGCGAGGGTCGTCCATAAGTGTTACAAGCCGTAAGAGGCTAATGAGGTTGCCGACCCAATCCGCCCCATTGCGCTTCGCCCGCATCAGCCTGGCTTTCGTCGGGCTGATGTGGGTTCTGCCTTTCCTGTATTACCGCCACGCTTACCCGCTCACCACGCTCTACCAGGAATGGGGTGCGGCCATGCTTGGCCTGTGCGCCATGCCCTTGCTGCTGGCGCGGCGTTTCTGGCAGCAGCCGGAAATCCCGCGCATCGCCCTGCTGCCCATCGGGCTGATGATGATAGTCCTGGCGCAGTGGTTTCTGGATAAAGTGGCTTACTTCGACCAAGCCCTGCTGCTCGCCTTGTATTTCTTGTGGGTAGCGCTGCTGGTTCTGCTCGGTCGGCGGTTGCGCGAGGAAATCGGCTTGCCCGCACTGACCGTGACGCTGGCCGCATTTCTGCTGGTGGGGGCAGAATTGAGCGCGCTGGCCGGGGTATTGCAGCACTTCCGCTGGCATACCCCGCTCGATGCGGTGGTAACGGTCAAGGTTTCTGCCGCCGTATACGGCAACCTGGCGCAGCCCAACCATTTCGCCGACTATGTCACCCTGGGCCTGGTTTCGCTCGGACTGCTGTTTGCGTTGCAGCGTCTGCGCGCCTGGCAGGCCGCATTGCTGGCGGCGCCGCTGCTGTTCGTGTTGTCCTTGAGCGGTTCGCGCAGCACCTGGCTGTATTTGTTGTGTATGGCCGCGCTGGCCTTCCTGTGGCAGCGGCGCAAGCGGAAGGGTGGCTGCGATACAGCCGGGAACCCGCCGGCCTACCCCTTGCAGGTGGACAAACAATACTTGTCACTGCTGCGTTACAGCCTGCTGCTGTTGCTCGGTTTCGCGCTGGCGAACGCCCTGGTGCAATTGCCCCTGCTCTCTGCCGGCACCAGCACCGCCCAGCGCCTGGTCGAGGGAGGCACCGGCAACAGCATCCGCCTCTATCTGTGGCGGGAAGCGTGGCTGATCTTCGCCAAATTCCCGCTGCTTGGCGCCGGCTTTGGCCAGTTTGCCTGGCAGCACTTCCAGCTCGGTCCGGAACTGCGCGCCACCTACATCAACGGCCTGTATAACAACGCGCACAATTTAGTGTTTCAGCTTGCCGCAGAAACCGGGCTGGCCGGGTTGCTCGCCCTGTCAGGCGCGCTGACGCTGTGGTTCCGGCAAGCCCGCGCCGCAGAGCGCGACCTCTACCACTGGTGGGGGTTCGCCCTGCTCGCCGTGCTGGCGATCCACAGCCTGCTGGAATACCCCTTGTGGTACGCCTATTTTCTGGGCGTGGCGGCATTCCTGCTGGGCGCGCTGGATAATACGGCTTACCGCCTGGAGCTGCGCGGCGTCGGGCGCTGGTCGGTGGCCGCCACGCTGCTGCTGGGGATGCTGTCCCTGCTCCAGATGCTGCCCAACTACCGCAGCCTCGAAAACCTGATGGCGATGCGTCCGGTCTCTGCTGCGGACACCAATTACCCCCAGCGCTTGCGCGAGGGCATCGGAGAAGCTTACGGCCAGTTCCTGCTGCGCCCCTACGCCGAAATGCTGATAAGCGGCATGATGGAAGCGAGCCCGGATCTCATCGAGGAAAAGCGTGTGCTGAACAAAAACGTGATGCGCTTTGTGCCGATCAGCTCGGCGGTATACCGCGAAGCGAATCTGCTGGCGCTGGTCGGCGAGCAGGATGCGGCAAAGCTGCAAATGGAGCGCGCGATCTGGTCCTACCCGGCGGACTTTCCAACCGCGCTGGAAAAGTTGCGCGAACTGGCGCGGAACGACCCCCTACATTTCGCGGCTCTGCTAGAATTTGCGCTTCAAAAAAACGAGGAACGGCAACATGCAATACTTGCAGGATAACGTTGGACTGATTTTGGTGGCGATCTTGAGCGGCGCCATGTTTTTCTGGGCGCACTTCGGCAACCGCCTGCGCGGCATAAAAGAAGTGAGCTGTTCCGAGGCGCTGCAACTGATCAACCACAAGAGCGCACTCGTGCTGGACGTGCGTGAACCTGACGAGTTCAAGACCGGACACGTTCTGAACTCCAAAAACATCCCGCTCGGCAAGCTCAAGGAGCGCACCGGCGAGCTGGAGCGCTACCGCGACCAGCCGGTCGTGGTGATCTGCCGCACCAGTAACCGCTCAAACTCGGCGTGTGCGCTGCTGGGCAAGCAGGGCTTTGGCCAGGTTTACCTGCTCAACGGGGGCATGACATCCTGGTCAAAATCCGGCCTGCCGCTGGAAAAATGAAGGTTCTGATGTACTGCACCGAAGTCTGCCCGTATTGCGTGCGGGCAGAGCGTCTGCTGCACGCACGGGGCGTGACGGAAATCGAAAAGATCCGCGTGGACCTGCAACCGGAGCTGCGCGACGAAATGACCAGAATGACCGGCAGGCGCACCGTGCCGCAAATCTATATCGGCGAGCGCCACGTCGGCGGCTACGACGACCTGGCAACACTGGACAAAAGCGGCGAACTGGTGCGGCTGCTGGGCAATTAATTACCAACCGAGGGCAAAACCATGACCGAATCCGCCACTTCCAAACCGCAACCCACGTTCAACATCCAGAAACTGTACGTGAAAGACCTGTCTCTGGAAATACCTCATGCGCCGGGCATCTTCCTGGAGCGCGAGACCCCGCAGATTGACCTCCAGTTGCACAGCCAGGCCACCCCCATCGAGGATGGAGTGTTCGATGTCACTGTCACCGTTACGGTTACCGCCACCTTGGCCGAGAAGGATAAGGTGATGTTCCTGATCGAGGTCAAACAGGCCGGCATCTTCCAGGTGCGCAACCTGTCGCAGGAAGAAATGGAGCCGATACTGGCGATGGCCTGCCCCAATATCCTGTACCCATATGCGCGGGAACTGGTGTCGGACATGTCGGTGCGTGCCGGATTTGCACCGGTGCATCTCAACCCGATTGATTTTGAGGCGTTGTACCAGCAACAGAGGCAGCAGCAGGCAACGCCCACCAGGCACTGATGGACATCCGGGCCGTTTTGCTGCTGTCTGTCGCTGCCCTGGCGGCAAACGGTCCCGCTTGTGCCGCAGATTATGTGTCGGTCGCGGACGGGCCGACCATCCTGTACGATGCGCCTTCGCTCAAGGCGAAAAAAATATTTGTCGCCAGCCGCCATCTGCCACTGGAACAGGTGGTCAAACTGGAAGGCTGGAGCAAGGTGCGAGACAGCACCGGCGTGATGGCGTGGATAGAAAAACGCGCCTTGAACAGCAGGCGGTTTGTGGTGGTAACGGCAGACATCTCCGCAATCCGCCAGTCCCCGGAAGAACAGGCACCCGTACTCACCCAGACAAAAAAACAGGTCGCGCTGGAGTGGTTGGAAAATACCGGCACCGGCTGGATCAAAGTGCGCCACCAGGATGGCGTGGCGGGCTATGTGAAAACGAGCGATGTTTGGGGCGGCTGATTTCCCGGAGCGACTGACACCATGAACATTGCCATCCTCGGCGCGGGCGCATGGGGTACCGCGCTGGCCATCAGTTTATCGGCGCGTCACCGCGTCACCCTGTGGACCAACGAGGCGGCGCAAGCCGAAGAAATGTCCGCCACGCGCAGCAACCGGCGTTTCCTGCCGGATGCGGCGTTGCCGCTGGAGCTGCAATTTTCCGCCGATATGGAAGCCGCGCTGGCCGATGCCGGGCTGGCGCTGGTTGCCGTCCCCACCTCCGCGTTGCGCATCGTCCTGCGCCAGGTCGCGCAACGGCCCGCGCCGCTACCCGTGATCTGGGTATGCAAGGGGTTCGAGACCGATACCGCGCAACTGCCGCACCAGGTGGCGGCGGAAGCCCTGCCGCAGGCATTTCCTCGCGGCGTGCTGTCCGGACCGAGCTTTGCCATGGAAGTGGCGCGCAGCTTGCCCACCGCGCTGACCCTGGCATCCGGCGACGGCCTGTTCGCCAGGCAGATGGCGCAGTCGCTGCACCACGCGCGCCTGCGCATTTATTCCTGCACCGACGTGGTCGGCGTCGAAGTGGGCGGCGCGGTCAAAAATGTGCTGGCCATCGCCGCCGGCATTTCTGATGGGCTGGGTTTCGGCCATAACGCGCGCGCGGCGCTGATCACGCGCGGCCTGGCCGAAATGACACGGCTTGGGCTAAAACTGGGCGGCAGCGCAGAAACGCTGGGTGGGCTATCCGGGGCGGGCGACCTGATCCTCACCTGCACCGGCGACTTGTCGCGCAACCGCACCGTCGGCATGTTGCTGGCACAGCAGCAATCCCTGCCCGACATTCTGAGCCGGCTAGGGCACGTCGCGGAAGGCGTCTATACCGTGCGCGAGATTCACCGGCTCGCGCAGCGGCTGGGCGTGGATATGCCGATCAGCGCGGCAGTTTACCGCGTGCTG
>CXWL01109237.1_pt1 | contig 18179 bp, 10 predicted proteins | sample 590931 | NCBI WGS metagenome assembly CXWL01 (sample SAMEA3498368, study PRJEB10139) | groundwater metagenome | biome: water well; material: biofilm material | place: Germany | collected 2015-04-27 | reverse complement strand
CCATAGGAAATACGGTTGTCGAGCGGCGTTGGGCTTGACAGGCGTTGAGCGCGGCTCTCCTTGGGGTTGTTGGTGATAACAGGATGCAGGGAGAACGCGGCATCGTAGTCGATCCAGAGAATTTCGGCGCCATGGATATTGCGGCCCAGTGCGGCCACATAGCGGCCCGCCGGCGTCGTCCGCTCCTCGGGGAGGATGCTCGACAATTTGCGGGTGCCGATATCGGGGACGGAGTCGTCGCCCNNTGGAATACAAATACTCTTGCGTCTACCTTGTCGACAATGATGAACGGCATGCCGTGACTGTCGCCGGAGTCAACGATCCATTCCGCCATCTGCCGGGCGTCTTGGGACGGGCTCGCCCGATCGAAGTTCACCCGCGCCGGGCGATGGTCCGCCACCCGTTCCTGCTTGCTGCTTGCCTGCGCAGGCGACGAACGTGCGGCGTCGTCAGCCGCGAACGCCTGATGCACGCTGAAACTGGACGCCAACATCAGCAAAATTCCCTTGGCCATCATCGCCCCGTTCGAGCGCTCCCCGGGATGTTTCCTATTGCTTGCCATAGTCTTAGTTGCGATCTGGCTTTGGCGGATGATAAGGCGCCACATAGGTCTTCTGCAGCACCTTGACCGGTGCCGGCGGCGTTTCGACGGGCGGAGCTGGCGGCAGTACCTCCGGTGGTGGAACGATGACCGGCGGCGGCGGCGTATAAACGATCATCGGCGGCGGAACGAACGTCGGCAGCGCAACGACAACGGGTGGTGGAACGACGACCGGCGCGGCGAACAAGAGTGGTAACGGCGCGACGACCGGCGGTGGCACGACAACCGGTGGTGGCACGACGACTGGCGGCGGCACGACAACCGGCGGTGGCACGACAACCGGCGGTGGCGCGATGACTGCCGCTGAAATATTCGCGCTGGTTCGCGCAACGATCGGTCCGCAACAAGCCACCGGCAGCGCGAAGTTATCGGCGCTCGCGCCCCCCAGGGTATAGCCGCTCAGGGTGATTATCTTGTTTAATCCAACGTCTGGGGTATCGAAAACGGCAGTGCTGCCCGGACCGGCAATCAGCGTGACTCCGGCAGGGCTTCCCTTCAATCCTGAAAGGTTTGCCGCTGTCGTGCCGTCGAACGTCTTGTCGCCGCCCGCGGCGAATACCAGCATGTGTTGAGTCAGCGTGGAGCCCAACGTCAAGGTGAAGTTCGGCAAGTAATCGGTTGGCGTCGTGTACGAGACCGGATTGTAATTAATGGTGACCGGTGCATTCGGTCCACTCACGGTAGCGGTCGGAGCGAGCGGCGCAAATATCACGGTGCCGCCGGCGACGCCCGGCCCGGTTCCGCCATAACCAGCATTGAGCATCAGGCCGAGTGGCAGGCCGAGGCTCTGGGCGGGGATACTGCTTCCCCGGGTCAGCGTGATTTTCGCCCCCACGTTCACATCGTTGGCGGCGCACATGGTGATGTTTCCATCGGTCGTTGTCAGTGCCGCTTTCAAATTCACGTTGTGGCCCGCACTCAACAAAACGCTGCCATTGACGGTCGTAATGGCTGCATTGACGTTGATATCGCGGCCGCAACAGGTCGCAACGTTTCCATTGGTGGCGGAAATTGCCGAGTTCACGTTCACGTCGCGAACCGCGTTCATTGTCAGGGTTGTCGGGCTCGAGCTTGCCGTCCAGCTCACTGCCTGGTTGACGTTGATATCGCCATTGCCCGGCGTTGCCGTGTTCAGGCTGGTCACCGGCGGGGTGCCGGCCACTATGGCATCGGGTCCGGTTGCCGTACTGATGACGACGCTGTTCGTGACCAGGAGGTTGGAAAGTGTCGCACCGGAGATGTTGTCGGTGGCGTTGCCGCCGATCGTGAAGTCCTGCGGGTCGATCAGCCATGTGCCGGTCAGCCCGGCCGATGACGCGGTGCTTACCTTGGCGTCGTTGGCGATATGCACGTTCGCGGCGGACGTCTCGACAAATCCACCATTGCCGCCGTTGGGGGCGCTCGCGTCCAGCGTGCCGCCCACGTTGATGGTGCCGTCTTGCATTGCGCCCATCAGCTTGATGGTGCCGTTGTGGTTCTCGATGGTTTGTGCCCGAATCACGCCGGTGTTGTTGACGGCGCTTTGCAACAGGCTACCCGCGGCCTGCGCGGTCAGCAGCACGTGGCCGCCGTCGGCCTGGATCATCCCGCCGTTCTGCACCAGCGCGTTCACCGCGCCCCGGTTCACGGTGACGTTGAGCAGGCCGTCACCGGCCACGTCGAGGGTAATTGCCTGGCCCGCGGCGAGGGCGACGGTGCCGAGCCTGGCCGAAATGACGCCGTCGTTGCCGACATTGGCGCCCAACAGGGCGATGTGACCGCCGTCCGCGTTGGTACTGATCGACCCCTGGTTGAGGACCGACCCCGTGCCATTGCCAGAAAACTTATAAGTGCCGGCCATGAAATCGGTATCGGTAATATTCAGCGTCGACGCGACCAGCCCGCCAACGTTGACCGATGCGCCCTTGCCGAACAAGACGCCGTTCGGGTTGACAAGGAACACCTTGCCATTGGCCGAGAGGCTGCCGAGGATACTGGAAGGATCGGATCCCATCACCCGATTCAGCGCCACCGAGTTGGCGTCGGGCTGCACGAATCGGACGGACTCGCCTGGTGCAATATTGAAGCTCTGCCAGTTGATCACGACGTTCGACGTCGACTGGTTGATCGTCGTGCCGGTCGCGCCGGTGCTGATGGTGGCGCCACCTGCCTTGACGATGCCGCCGATTGGCGCTGCGATCGCAGTTGTGCCAAATGCCACCATCAGCGAGAGCGCCAGGGTCTTCACGCAAAACGCCACATCACTCCCCGCCATGCTTGCGCCGGACGAGGTGTTCTTGACGGCGCCTTTTTTATTTTCGGAAACGGCTACAAAAGTGCCGGTGTTACTGTTCCAGATCGAGCGGAAAATACAGTTCATGATGTGGTTCCAATAGTCTTGCGATGAGGATGAATGTTTTTTGAATCGTTTGGCAGGTAGATGTCGGTTACCTTGCCTTGATTAAAAATACTTCACGGCCTGTATCCAGAATCGGCCGGACGAATCCGGCGCCGAGGTCGCCACTTCATTGCCCAGCTTGTGGGCGTAATACGCCTTCACGACGAAATTGTTGACGTTGTCCGTCCAGTTCAGTCCGATCCCGGCGCCGCTCAGGGTGCGGTGATTGGGTCCGGCCGTCCACGGCGTCTTGTTCAAGGTCACCGAGCCGGTGTCGACGAAGCCGATCAACTGCATCTGTCCCGACTGCGTCGCGGCGAAGCGGGGCAGGTCCATGCGTGCTTCCAGGGTCGCTACATAGCCCTGGTCCGCATAGCCCTCGCCCTCCGGATAGGCGCGCACCGCGTACATGCCGCCCAGTTCCATTTTTTCGGACACGTCCAGATTCTTCGAGGCGGCTTGCCCAAATACGGCGCCGTACAGCGAGACTGTGTCGGTCACGTGCTGCAGNNCGCATGGCGCTAAAACCCAGCTTGTTGTAATGCCCGTTGCTGCGCGCCGTGAGCGCGTCGATGGCTGATGCCGATGGCGTCTGGATGTTGATGTTGCCATCCGAGAGCGTCAGCGAATACGAACTCATCCCACCGCCGCCCAGCTCGTCGCGATGGTCGCCGTACAGGCTGGCCATCNNAACTGGGTGTAGAGGTTGTCGTTGCGCGAGCGGATCAGGGGATAGCTGGCGTAAATGCTCGCGATTTTTGCCGTTCCGTTGGCTTGCAGGCTCTCGAATTCGCGCCCCAGTTCATATCTCAGGTAGCTGTAGGCCACGCCGGCTTTCGCCTTGCCGATTTGGATCTGGTAAGACGCGCGCGCATAGTTCAGCCCGGATCCTGCGGTCAACACGCGCAGCGAGGCGACGTCGCCGTGGCCACTCGGATCGTTCAGGTTGACCGTGGCGCCCGCGCGGTACTGACCCGTGTAGCGGTTGCCGGCATTGTCGGCGTCGATGCTGCCGCTGATGCGCTCGCCCGGTGTCAGCTCGACGATCAGGTCCGATGCACCCACCGAAGCGCCCGGCACCAGGGTCGATTTGACCTTAACACCCGGAACGTCGGACAGCAGCAGGAGACGGCTCTCGAGCGGCGCGGCGGCGATGATGTCGCCATTGTTCAAGCCGCCGAGAAGGTTGTCGGCGAGGTCGCTCGACAGATTGGTCTGGTTGTTCAGCGTTACCTTGCCGTAGCGGCCGTCGATCACCGCGATCGTGACGATGCCCTCCTTGATGTCCTGCGCCGGCAGGTAGGCTTGTGCAACGAAATAGCCGTGTCGATGGAAATGGTCGGCGATTTTTGCCGCCATGCCGCGCAGCTCCTCGAGCGTCAGATCGCTGCCNNGCGGTCGGCAGCTGTTGCGCTGCGAGGGCGCTGTGTATCATCACCAGCAGGGCGCAAGGGAGGATTTTGTACTTGAACATGATTTCTTTCGGAAATTTACAATTCCTAAGCGAAATTGTTCATTAAATATTACCTGTAGGAATCGTTCAAGGTCCGTGCGGTACCGAACGCAGGGCATTGGCCATGAGAAATAGTCCCCGTTTCGGCCCAAAGAACAACAGATGTCCGCCGTCTCACAAAGTACCGCCCAGGGTCTTGATGAACAGCATCGATGCCTCATTCATGACATGATGGCGTGTCGCTGTCTCCCTCCTGAAACCATGACGCCCATTGTCCGCAGTTTGCTCGAAACCGATCTGTACAAATTCACGATGTGGCAGGCGCTGCTGCACCGCCATCCGGCCACGCAGGCGGAATACGCGTTTGCGTGCCGCAACGTGCCGGCCTATCCGCTGGCCGAGCTGAAAGCCGATGTCGAGCGCGAACTCGATCACCTGTGCTCGCTCTCGTTCACGCCCGATGAAGTCGCCTACATGCGCGGTCTGCGTTTCATCAAGGGCGACTTCGCCGACTTCCTGACGGTGTTCCGCTTCCAGCGCCACTTCATCAAGGTCGGCACCGACGGCGACACGCTGACGATCCGCGCCAGCGGGCCGCAAGTGCACGTGATGGGCTTCGAGATATACGTCCTCTACATCGTCAACGAACTGTATTTCCGCCGCTTCGACCAGGCTGCCGCACTGGCCGAAGGACGCAATCGGCTGGCCGCCAAGATCGCCATGCTGGACGGGCTTGCCGATGAGACGCCGCGCCGCCATCCGTTCGAGTTTTTCGATTTCGGCGTGCGCCGGCGCTTTTCCGGCGCCTGGCACGAAGAGGTAGTTGCCACGCTGGCGCGCACGGCGCCGCGCTATTTCAAGGGCACCTCGAACGTCTGGTTTGCAATGAAGTACAACTTGGTCCCGATCGGCACCATGGCGCACGAATACCTGCAAAGCTTCCAGTCGTTCGGCGTGCGCCTGCGCGACTTCCAGAAGGCCGCGCTGGAGGATTGGGTGCAGGAGTATCGCGGCGACCTTGGCACCGCGCTCACCGACGTCGTCGGCATGGACGCCTTCCTGGCCGATTTCGACCTCTACTTCGCCAAGCTGTTCGACGGCCTGCGGCACGACTCGGGCGACCCGGTGGAGTGGGGCGAGAAGGCGCTGGCCCACTACGCGCGGCTGCGGCTCGATGCGCACACGCGCCGGCTGGTGTTCTCGGACGGCCTCGACCTGCCGAAGGCGTTCGCGCTGTACCGTCATTTCGCCGACCGCACCATGACCGGCTTCGGCATCGGCACCAACCTGTCGAACGATGTCGGCATCACCCCGCTCAACATCGTCATGAAGCTGATGTCATGCAATGGCCAGCCAGTGGCGAAGCTGTCGGACTCGCCCGGCAAGACGATGTGCACCGACGAGACATTCCTCGCGTACTTGCGCCAGGTGTTCCACCACGGCGCTTCCTAGCGGGGCAGGCGGATCGGCGCGAATTTCTTCCACAGCTTGACGATCTTCTTGCCGTCGCTGTTGACCTGCGCGGCCAGGAAGCCCCGGGCGAAGCCGGCGCCGGCTTCCAGCTGCGGCTGGTCGGCAGAGACTTCGGCCAGCAACCGATCCGCGACGGCGGCGTCGTTCAGGAAACCGAGTTCGTCCTGCAGGCCGGTCAGCCCCTCGATGTAGGGCCGCACCATCCTGGGCTTGAACAGCGATCCGAAGAACTCCGCGGCATAGCGGGTTTTCTTGGCGGCGATGCGGACGCGGTGGCGCGCCTCGGGCGTGGCGGCGCGCAGGTTCTTGGCGCGCGTGCGCAGCCGGCGCTGGTCGCGCCGCAGGATCTGGCGCGCAAACTTCGTCACCGGCTGCTGCAAGCGCTTGCCGGCTTTCTCCATCGCCGCCGCATCCTCGTGCCAGCCCATCGTGCGCACCCAGCGCGCGACGCTGAGCATGAGCCGGGTGTAGCGCGGCGAGCCGACTGCCGCTGCCGCGGCGACGTGGTGTTCTTTCGCCTTCGCGCTCGCCGCCTGGCGCACGCCATCGATCTGGGCCGGCTCCGGCATTGCGTTGACGAGGCCGGGCAGGGTGGTGCCGGCGAGGACGTCCCAGTCGCGCGCATCGCCCAGTTCTTTGGACAGCCAGTCCAGTTCGAGCTGCAGCGCTTCGGGCAACTGCAGCAATTCCTTGAACATGCTGAGGGCCGAACGCAGGCGCCGCATGCCGACTCGCATCTGGTGCACGCTTTCGACGTCGTGCGTTTCGGCCACGCCCTGGTCGTTGGCCTGCATGTGGGTGAGGCAGTTGGTGGCGATCGCCTGGAACGCCTGCTCGGCGCTCATGGCGGGCGCCAACACCAGGCGGGTGGCCTTGACCGCGGCCGGCGCACCTGGCACGAGCAGCGCATAGCCGCGGTCGGCCTTGCTTTGGTTGCCAATGTGAAGCGGCAGGTCCTTCTGCAGCGCCAGCGCGAAATCGAACAGGTGCGCCGGATCGCCCGATTTGAGTTCGAGTTCCAGCTCGCTGATCGGCACCTTCTTGTCGCCGCACTCGAGCCGGCCCTGGTCGAGCGCGCATTCGATGCGGTCGCCGTTGAGATGCAAATCCCATACCGTGCGCTTGATCTTGGTGGTGAACACGGGTGCCAGGCGCTTGGCCAGGGCTGCCGCGCCGAGCAGGTCGCGCCGGGTTTTCTTGTCGTCGACCAGCTTACGCAATTGCGGCAGGTCCGGGACGGGACCGGCCACCGGCGATTCCCACTCGTTGCCGCTGTGCAGGCCGCCGTCGACGCTGCCGCCGCTTTTCATGGTCTGGGTCCAGCCGCGGCCGGCGTGCCGCACGCGCAAGCCGGCGTCGCTGTGGCGCAGCCGCAGTTCGGGCGTGTCGAAGTAGGTGTCTGACAGGGTCAGCTCGTGCGGCGCGGGCGCGCCCTCGGCGTTAAGGAGCGGGTGGCGCAGTAGCGCTTCGCGTGTTTTTGCGTCGACCAGCAGCTTGAGTTCGACTTCCATTGGCGCCTCCGCGAGTGTTCCTCCATTGGACAATGATAGTCGCCTCAAGTGCCGGCTGCGCGCGCGCCGCATCGCCGTTCAGGCCGTGCCGAGCGCCAGGGCGTATTCTTCGAATCGCGCCAGCACCACCGGCCGGCTGAACAGGTAGCCCTGGAATGCATGGCAGCCGTGTTCCATCAGGAATGCGTGCTGCTCGGCCGTTTCGACCCCTTCGGCGATGACGTCCAGGCGCAGGCAGCGCCCAAGTCCGATAATCGTCTGGGCGATCGCCGCGTCGCTTGAGTCGTTCATGACATCGCTGACGAAGGAGCGGTCGATCTTCAGTTGGTCGAGCGGCAGGCGCTTCAGGTAGCTCAACGAAGAATAGCCTGTGCCGAAATCGTCGAGCGAGAAGGCGACACCGAGTCCCCGCAGGCCGAGCATGGTCGCGATCGTCGCCTCGGTGTCGTCCACTAGCAGGCTCTCCGTGATCTCGAGCTTGAGCCGTTGCGCCACCGCGCCGTATTGCGTCAGCACCGCGCGTACTTCCTCGACGAATCCCGGCTGGCGCAGTTGGCGCGCGCTGACATTGACGGCGATGCTGAGCGCCGACAGGGTCGGCTGCTGCGCCCAGCGCGCCAGCTGCTCGCATGCCCGTTCCAGCACCCAGCGGCCCATCGGCAGGATCAGGCCGGTGTCTTCGGCGATCGGGATGAAATCGGCGGGCGACACCAGCCCTCGGACCGGGCTCTGCCACCGGATCAGCGCCTCGGCGCCGATAACCTTGCCGTCGCGGTCCAGCTGCGGCTGGTAGTGCAGCAGGAATTCGTCGTCGCGCAGCGCCTGGCGCAGGTCGGCCTCTAGCGCGGCGCGCGCCGTGACCACCGTTTCCATTTCCGGGTCGAAAAAGCGGGCGTTGTTGCGACCGGCCGCTTTCACCTCGTACATGGCCAGGTCGGCCTGCTTGAGTAGTTCGTTCGGGCTGCATTGCCGGCCGTCGAACAGCGTCACGCCGATGCTGGCGGTGGTGTGGCGCACGAACTCGTCGAGCAGGAACGGCGCGCCGAACGCGCGCAGGATCTTTTCGCAAATGTGCATGGCCTGGGTCGCTGCCTCGTGACGCTGTTTGCTCAGGCCTTCGACCAGCACGACGAATTCGTCGCCGCTGAAGCGGGCCACCGTGTCGATTTCGTAGACGCACGCGCGCAGCCGTTGCGCGACCTGCTGCAGCAGCTGGTCGCCGATATCGTGGCCGAGCGTGTCGTTGATCGTCTTGAAGTGGTCGAGGTCGATAAACAGCAGGGCGCCGCTGACGCCGCTGCGCCCGGACACGGTGAGGGCGTGCTGCAGGCGGTCGAGAAGAAGCACGCGGTTCGGCAGGCCGGTGATGGCATCGTAGAACGCCAGCTTCTCGTTTTCCCGTTCGGCCGCCTTGCGATCGGTGATGTCGGTGTTAATCGACAGGATCCCGTCCGGCTCGCCCTGATCGTTCCTGATCAGGCTGAGCCGAACCTGCACCGCCATCAGGCCGCCATCCTTGCAATGCCTGATCGCTTCGCCGTTTGCGTGGCCCGCTTGCAGCGCTTCGTTCTTGAACGCCGTGTACTCGGCCAGGTCGTGCTTGAGCAGTTGCTGGAAATTCTGGCCCAGCGCTTCTTCGCGCGTCCATCCATACATGCGCTCGGCGCTCTTGTTCCAGAACATCACCTTGTCGTCCATGTTGCGCACGATAATGGCATCCTGCGCCTTGTCGAGCAGCGACGCCTGTGTGCGCAGGCTGGCATCGGCATCCTGGCGTTCCAGTTCGGCGGCGGCGCGGGCGGCGAAGATGCGCAGGGTCGAATTGACGAAGTCCGAACGCGGCATCGGCTGGCGGAACAGCACGCAGGCCAGGCCGATCGGCTTGCCGGACGAAGTGTGCAGGCGCCAGCAGCCGTATGCCCGGGCGCCGAGCGCGGCCCCCGGTGAACGCGGAAACAGGGTGCTGACCGCATCGGGCACCAGGTAATGCTCGTGCTCGAGTGCGAGCTCGCATGGCGAATCGCCGACCACATAGTCGAAATCGGGTATGCGCTGGCCATCGACGACGGCGATCACGGTGCGTGCCGTTTGCGGGTTGGTCGGCAGCAGGCGCGCGATGAAGCCGCCATAGGCGCCGACCGCTTCGGCCATGGTGGAGGTCAACTGCTCGAAAAAGTACTCGCCGGTGGCGGTCGAGACGCTGGCGGCGACCTTGGTGACCGCGGCCTGGATGCGTTCCTGGTCGTGGCGCAAGCGAATCGCGCAGATGCCGAACGCGAGGTTGTCGGCCAGCTCCTGCAGCAGGCGCAGCTCGTCCGGGTCGCCCTCCACCACATCGGCCGCGTACAGCGAGAGCAGGCCGAACGTGCGGCGGCCATCGTGCAGCGGCAAGTAGATGGCGCCACCATAGCCGTATGGCGCTTCGGCCGCGGCGCCGGGCGCGAAACGGAAGTCCTGCGCCATGTCCTCGACCATCACCGGATTGCCGCTGCGGATGGCCAGCCCGGCCGGCCCGCGTCCGGCAGCCGTATCTTCGGACCAGCTCAGCGGCAGCAAGCCCAGGCTGACGACGTCCTGCACCGTGCCGGCGTGGGCCGCGATCGAAATCGAGTGCCGCTCGTCCTGCTCGGCATAGCCGACCCACGCCATCCGGTAACCGCCGACCTCGACGGCGATGCGGCAGATCTCGTCGATCAGTTCGCGCTCGCGCCCGGCATGCACGACCACGTGGTTGCATCGGCTGAGCATTTGCAGCGCCCGGTGCGCCAGTTTGAGCGCAATGCGCGCTTCCTTGCGTTCGGTGATGTCGTGGAAATACACCGCCAGGCCGTCTTCGGTCGGATAGCTGCGCACTTCGAACCAGCGGCCCAGCGGCGGATAGAATTCCTCGAACGAGGTGTTGCACTGTTCGCGCAGCGCCCGTCCATATTCGTGGTACGACGCGCCGCCGATGGCTTCCGGAAATTCCTCCCAGATGAATTTGCCGACCAGTTCGACGCGGTCGCGGTCGAGCAAGCGCGCCGCTTCCGGATTCAGGTACGTGAAGCGCAATGCCGTGTCGACGGTAAAGAACGCTTCTCTCATGCTGGCCAGCGTATTCGCCAGCCGCATCGCCAACCTTGGGCTGTCGTCCTCAGTCCGGTTCGGCTTGCCGACTTCCTGGAAGGCGCCCTGAAGCCGCATGACGGCGCCGTCTGGCCCGCGCACCGCGCGCCCGCTGGCGATCACGCGCTTGCGGTTGCCGGTGACGGTGGTCACTTCGATTTCCTCGTCGTACGGTTGGCCATCGCGCGCGCAAGCGTCGAAACGCTCCGCCAACTCGTCGCGTGTGGCCGGTACGCAGAATGCAACGGTTTCTTCGACCGAAGGCCGCGGACCTGGCGGCAGATCGAAAATGGCGAGCGCCTGCTCGGACCACCACGTTTGGCGCGAAGGCAGGTCGACTTCCCAACCGGCGAAATCGGCAACGGCCCCGGCGCGTTCGGGCGCGGCACGGGCAGGCACGGCCGGCGGCGCGGCGTGCTGGGCGAGTGGGGCGGAAGTTGGGGGAAGGGGCATCGTATCCAAAAAAGTCAGTCTGGCCGCCAGCAAGGGACGCTGATCGGTAGGTAGATGCCGTCTACTGCGTGCAATTAGCGACTTTTGCTTGTTAATTGTCGCCAACAGTGTCGAGCCGTGATTCCGGCCTTAAGTCCATTGTACCTCGCCTCAGGAGTAGTTCGTTGGGGATGATGCAATGTGGGTGAAACGCAACGCGAAGCGCGGGGCAGCAATGCGCACGCACGCCGCTGATCTTCGCTCGATGTGGATCGATCCGCAGGAGGGATATGACTTGACGGTCACCTCAATCACTTGCATCATCGACAAAATTTCACAAGGTTGTTCAAAATCATGGTATTTGCACGCGTCGATTTTTGAGGAGGCAGGATGAAGTCTTTTGGAAAAGTTTTGTTGGCGGCAGCTTTGTTTGGCGCGAATTGCGCGCATGCCGAACAAGGCGTGGACGCGGGCACGATCAACCGGATCGCCGACGAAGGTTACAACCATGGCCAGGTGGTCGCCCTCGCGGCCCATCTCACCGACCAGATCGGTGCGCGGCTGACGAATTCGCCGTCGATGCGCGAGGCCGAAAAATGGACCCAGCAGATGTTCCGCAGCTGGGGCCTGAAGGACGTGCGCGCCGAACCGTTCGAGTTCGGGCGCGGCTGGTGGATCGAATCGGCCCATGCCCGGATGCTGGCGCCGCGCAGCCTGGAATTGCGCTCGATCCCGGTCGCCTGGACGCCGGCCACCAACGGACCAGTGGCTGCGCAGATCATCGTCGCCCCGATCCGCCATGCGCGCGACCTGGCCAAGTGGCAGGGAAAAGTAAAAGGAAAGATCGTCCTGGTGAGCTATCCGGATGCGCCCAAGGACGAGACAACGGCGTCGTTCAAGCGGCTCGACGATGCCGAGTTGGGTAAGCTGAACGCCTACCACCAGCCAAGCTACGATCCCGACTCCAGTCAGGATCTGGTGAAGCAGTACTTCGAAACGGCGCGGGAAATTGACCGTTTCATGGCGGCGGAAGGTGCGCTCGCCATCGTCAAGATGTCGCGCAGCGGCCATGGGCTGGTGCATGGCGAAGGGTCTTTCTACAAGCCCGGCGAGACGCTGGCGCTGCCGCAGATTGAAATGGCCGCGGAAGATTATCGTCGTCTCGCGCGCCTGGCCAAGGTGGGCGAGGTCAAGCTCGAAATCGACAGCCGCACCCATTTCGACGATCGCGACCTGAACGGCTACAACATCCTGGCCGACATTCCCGGCAAGGATCCCAAGGCAGGCTACGTGATGGCCGGTGCCCACCTCGACAGCTGGGTCGCCGGCGACGGCGCGGCCGACAATGGCGCCGGCACCGTGGTCATCATGGAAGCGGCGCGTATCCTCGCCAGTTTGCCGGTCAAGCCGAAGCGCACCATTCGCTTTGCGCTATGGTCAGGCGAAGAGCAGGGCTTGATCGGTTCGAGCGCGTATATCGAGCGCCACCTGGCCAAACGTCCTCGGACGAGCGACCCGATACTTGCCAAGTACCCGCAATACTTCTCGAACAACACCTATCCGGTTACACCGCTGGCAAGCTTCAACGACATGGCCGGCTACTTCAATCTGGACAATGGTTCGGGCAAGATTCGCGGCATCTACGCAGAGGGCAACTTCGCCGCGGTGCCGGTCCTGCGCAACTGGCTGGCGCCGTTCGACAGCCTTGGCGCAAGCAAGGTCGTGGCCGAGCGCACCGGCAGCACGGATCACGCCATGATGGCCGCGATCGGCCTGCCGGCGTTCCAGTTCATCCAGGACCCGCTGGATTACGGGACGAAGGTGCATCACACGAACCTCGACACCTTCGACCACCTGCGCACCGAAGACCTGCGCCAGGCTGCCGTGATCCTGGCGACCGTGCTGCTGCAGGCCGCCGAGAGCGACGCGCCGATGCCACGCAATGTGCTGCCGCGGCAACCGAGTGCGACCGATCCGTTCCTGTACCGCGATCCGCGGAAGGACTAGCGCGGTATCGCAGACTCAGTATGGGTTGCCGCCCGCGCGGCAACGACGGTTTTTGGGTCGTTAGCCTCAAAATCGTCGTTCCTTCCACTGGCAGAACCGACTTCCCGCGCAGGCGGGAAGCCATACTGAGTGCGAAGGTCAGATGGCGGCGGCGATCGCCTTGCCAACCTCGGTGGTGTTGGCGCTGCCGCCCAGGTCCGGCGTTTTCGGCCCCTGCAGCAGCACCGTTTCGATCGCCTTGACGATGGCGTCGTGCGCCGCCGTGTAGTTGGCGTCGCCGTTGCCGAGGAAGTCGAGCATCATCGCGCCGGCCCAGATCATGCCGACCGGGTTGGCGATGTTCTTGCCGAAGATATCGGGCGCCGAGCCGTGCACCGGTTCGAACAGCGACGGGAAGGTGCGCTCCGGATTCATGTTGGCCGATGGCGCGATGCCGATGGTGCCGGTGCAGGCCGGGCCGAGGTCGGACAGGATGTCGCCGAACAGGTTCGACGCCACCACCACGTCGAAGCGTTCCGGCGACAGCACGAAGCGCGCGCACAGGATATCGATGTGGTACTTGTCCCAGCGGATGTCGGGGTAGGAGGGCGCCATCGCCTCGACGCGTTCGTCCCAGTACGGCATGCTGATCGAGATGCCGTTCGACTTGGTGGCCGACGTCAGGTGCTTCTTCGGCCGGCTCTGCGCCAGCTCGAAGGCGTACTTGAGGATGCGGTCGGTGCCCTTGCGCGTGAAGATCGAATCCTGGACGACGAATTCGCGGTCGGTGTCGGGGAACATGCGCCCGCCCACGGACGAATATTCGCCTTCGGTATTTTCGCGCACGACGTAAAAATCGATGTCGCCCGGCTTGCGGTTCGCCAGCGGGCACGGCACGCCAGGCATCAGGCGCACCGGGCGCAGGTTGACGTACTGGTCGAAGTCGCGGCGGAACTTGATCAGCGAACCCCACAGCGAAATATGGTCGGGCACCAGCGCCGGCATGCCGGCCGCGCCGAAATAGATCGCCTCGAAGCCGTCGAGCTGCTGGCGCCAGTCGTCCGGCATCATCTGGCCGTGCTTGAGGAAGTATTCGCAGTTGGCCCACTCCATGGTCGTGAACTCGAGGGCGATGTCGAACTTGCGCGCGGTCGCTTCCAGCACGCGCAAGCCTTCCGGCATGACTTCGTTGCCGATGCCGTCGCCGGCGATGACTGCGATTTTGTGTGTTTTCATCCTGTTAGCCTTGGGTGGTCCAGAAAGTGAATGGTGGACCAATATTACTGGATAAACACGAAGTCGGGATCGGCGGCGTTTGCTTTTCGCTTACGTCATCGCCTCCATCGTGCGGGCGTATTTACCTGAGCGCGCCAGTCCGTTGAGCCGGCAGCGCCTTGCGAACGCCAGTTGTGCTGCCGCGGCGTTGTCTTCCTTGCCCTGCCACGCCGCCAGCACCGGCGCCTGCAGCGCCCGTCCGTACGAGAAGCTCACTTGCCACGGATGCGGCCCCATCGTGTTCATCTCGTTCAGGTGATCGGTGGCGTCTTCCGCGCTCTGGCCGCCGGACAGGAAGACGATGCCAGGGACCGCCGCCGGCACGTAGCGCTTCAGGCAGCGCAGGGTGGCTTCGGCGACCTNNTCCGGGATGACCCGATGGGCGTCGAGTTCGGCGAATACGGCTTCGAGCACCTGCGACGTCACCGCCTCGCAGCGCGCGATGCCGTGGGCGCCGTCCATCAGCACCTCGGGTTCCACGATCGGCACGAGGTCCGCCTCCTGGCACAATGCGGCGTATCGGGCGAGGGCATGGGCGTTGGCGTGGATGGCGTAGCGGCTCGGGATGTCGCGCTCGTCGATCTCGATCACGGCCCGCCACTTGGCGAACTTCGCGCCCAGTTGACGGTATTCGGCGAGGCGTTCGCGCAAGCCATCGAGTCCCGCTGTGACCTTGTCGCCTGGATACAGCGCCAGCGCCTTGGCGCCCTGGTCGACCTTGATGCCGGGATGGATGCCGCGGCTCGACAGCAGCGCGGCGAACGGCGTGCCGTCGCGCGTGACCTGGCGTATCGTCTCATCGTAGAGAATCACGCCGCCGATCGCCGACTCGATGCCCTCGGTGGTAAACAGCAACTCCCGATAGCGCCGGCGTGTTTCGTCGGTTGACTCGACCTTGACCGCGTCGAACCGCTTCTTGATCGTCGGTCCGCTTTCGTCCGCCGCCAGCACGCCTTTTTGCCCCGCGACAATGGCGCGGGCCACCAATTGGAGTTCGTCGATGTTCATTGGAAAACCTCCCAAACAGGCCATGAATACATCAATGGTTCGGCAAATAGCGGGACATGCGCTTGCGAAATCGCAGCAGTCCATCAATTATAAGTTTACAAAATTTCGGCGCTGTTGTTGCGATAAATTTGTCGTACCTCAAGGAAGGTCATCGCCCCGCCGGGTCACAATACCTCTTTGAGCGACGTCAAACGCGGGCAGTGTATGCAAGCAAGCAAGGGCTATATCCGATGGTTCGCGGAACTGGGAACGGATGACGTGCCTCTGGTCGGCGGCAAAAACGCCTCGCTGGGCGAAATGTATCGCCAGTTGACGGCGAAGGGCGTCAGGGTGCCCAACGGTTTTGCCATCACCGCCGAGGCCTACCGCTACGTGCTCGACCAGGCCGACGCTTGGCCGCGCCTGCGTGCCGCGCTCGACGGCATGAACGTGGCGGACGTCGACGACCTGGCGCGCCGCGCCCAGCAGGCGCGTGACATCGTCTACGGCGCCTGCCTGCCGGCCGACCTGGCGGGCCAGGTCAGTGCCGCTTACGCCAGGCTGCGCTCCGAGTACGGTGAGCAATTGACGGTGGCGGTGCGCAGCTCGGCCACCGCCGAAGACTTGCCGACGGCCAGTTTCGCCGGCCAGCACGAAACCTTCCTGAACATTGGCGGCGAAGACGAGTTGCTCGACGCGGTGCGGCGCTGCTTTGCCAGCCTGTTCAAAGACCGCGCCATCAGCTACCGGGTGGAAAACGGTTTCGATCATTTCCGGGTGTTCCTGTCGGTCGGCGTGATGAAAATGGTGCGTTCGGACCTGGCGTCAAGCGGCGTGACGTTTTCGCTCGATACCGAAACCGGCTTTCGCGATGTCGTGTTCGTCACCGGCGCCTATGGCCTCGGCGAAAACGTGGTGCAGGGAACCGTCGACCCCGACGAGTTCCATGTCTTCAAGCCGACCTTGCGGCTGGGGCACCGGACGGTGCTGCGCCGAACGCTTGGCGGCAAGGCGATCCGGATGGTCTACGCGACGGCCGCCGGCCAGGACACCACCCGCAACGTGCCCACGCCGCAGGAGGACCGGCGCCGCTTCTGCCTGTCCGACGACGAAGTGCTGACGCTGGCGGACGCAGCGATCCTGATCGAGGACCACTACAGCGCCCGGGCAGGGCATCCGATGCCGATGGATATCGAATGGGCCAAGGACGGCATCGACGGCCAACTGTACATGGTGCAGGCGCGGCCCGAAACGGTGGCGTCGCAAAAATCGCTGACCACGTTCGACGAATACCGGCTCGCGCGCAAGGGCGCGGTGCAGGCCAGCGGGCGCGCGGTCGGCGCCAAGGTCGCATCCGGCAAAGCGCGCGTGATCACCGACGTCGCCCACCTGAATATGTTCCAGGCGGGCGAAGTCCTGGTCGCCGACGCCACCATGCCCGACTGGGGCACGGTGATGAAGATCGCGGCGGCGGTGGTGACCAACCGCGGCGGACGCACCTGCCACGCCGCCATCGTCGCGCGCGAACTCGGCATCCCCGCCGTGGTTGGCTGCGACAACGCGACCGAATCGATCCATACCGGCGACGAGGTGACGGTGTCGTGCGCCGACGGCGACATGGGCCATGTCTATGCCGGCCGCATCCCGTTCGAGAAGATCAGCACCGACCTGGCTGCCCTGCAGATACCGCAGACGCACCTGATGGTCAACATCGGCAACCCGGACATTGCGTTCCAGACGTCTTTCCTTCCCAACGACGGCGTCGGACTGGCGCGCATGGAATTCATCGTCGCCGACCATATCAAGGCGCACCCGATGGCGCTGGCCCATCCCGAGCGCGTCGAGGACAACGCGACCCGGGAGGCGATCGCCGGCATGACCGAGCTGTTCGCGCGGCCGGCCGACTACTTCGTGCGGCAACTGGCCGAGGGTGTGGGCATGATCGCCGCCGCGTTCTACCCGAAGCCGGTGATCGTGCGCATGTCGGACTTCAAGACCAACGAGTATGCCAGCCTGCTGGGCGGACAATGGTTCGAGCCGAAGGAGGAGAACCCGATGCTCGGGTTCCGCGGCGCCTCGCGCTACACGCATCCGGCCTATGCCGAGGGGTTCGCGCTCGAATGCCTGGCCATGAAGCGCGTGCGCGATGAGATGGGACTGCGCAACGTCAGGCTGATGATCCCATTCTGCCGGCGCATCCGGGAAGCGGAGGCGGTGCTGGAGGCGATGGCCCGGCAAGGCCTGCGGCGCGGAGTGGACGGACTCGAGATCTATGTCATGTGCGAGATACCCAACAACGTGATCCAGATCGACGCCTTCGCCAAACTGTTCGACGGCTTCTCGATCGGCTCGAACGACCTGACGCAACTGGTGCTCGGCGTCGACCGCGATTCGGAAACCGTGTCGTTCGACTTCGACGAGCGCGACGCCGGCGTGACGGAGATGATCCGCCAGACCGTCGAAGGCGGGCGCCGCAACGGGCGCCATGTCGGCATCTGCGGCCAGGCGCCGTCCGATTATCCGGAGGTGGCCGAATACCTTGTCCAGATCGGCATCGACTCGATCAGCCTGAATCCGGACACGATCATCCAGGCGACCAGGCACGTGCTGGAAGTGGAGCGGCGCCTCGGCCGCCCGCCGCGCGCGAACAGGGAGGGGCAATCATGAGCAAGCCGATTTCATCGATGATGGCGGAGCAGGCCACATCCGTCGACATGGACGCGACCATGGAGCAGGTCGAGGAGGCGCTGCGGGCCAGCAATTTGTCGGCCGTCCCCGTCATCGACAGCGCCCACCGTTCCGTCCTCGGGCTGATCAGCGCGCGCGACCTGGTGCGCTTCCACCGCGACAAGAAGAACGCCGCGGCCGTGCGCGCCTGGGAGATCTGCACTTACAAGCCGGTCGAAGTCAGTCCGGACACGCCGGTAAGCGAAGTGGCCCGGCAGATGGTGGCGCGCGGCGTCCACCATGTGGTGATCA
>CXWL01120071.1_pt1 | contig 18188 bp, 18 predicted proteins | sample 590931 | NCBI WGS metagenome assembly CXWL01 (sample SAMEA3498368, study PRJEB10139) | groundwater metagenome | biome: water well; material: biofilm material | place: Germany | collected 2015-04-27 | reverse complement strand
GAAGCCGCCACGCGCCTGGCACCGGTACCTTCCTTCCCGATTCCCACGGCGCCCGATCAGTTGCCCACCGCCAAGTTCAAGCTCCCGCCGGGCTTCAAGGTCGAGACCTGGGCCTCGGGCGTGCTCGACGCGCGCGAGCTGCGCCAGGGCGCCAAGGGCACGGTCTTCGTGAGCACGCTCTTCGTGGGCAACAAGGTCTACGCGATCGCGGAGAAGGGCGACCGCAAGCCCAAGACCATCATCGACAAGACCGAGTTCGCCACCGGCATCGAGTTCTACAAGGGCGCGCTCTTCCTGGCCACGCACAAGCAGATCGTGCGTTACGACGGCATCGAGGACAAGCTGGACAACCCCGGCACGCCGGTGGTGCTCAACGACAAGCTGCCCGGCGGCCAGGACCACAGCTGGCGGTACCTGCGCATGCACAAGGACAAGCTCTACTACGCCGTCGGCGCGCCCTGCAACCTCTGCGAGCCCGACGACGCGCATGCGCGCATCTTCCGCATGAACCCCGATGGCAGCGGCATCGAGACGGTGGCGCGCGGCGTGCGCAACACGGTGGGCTTCGACTTCGANNTACTGCCACCAGGGCAACATCCTCGATTCGGAATTCGGCTGGGGCAAGAGCTGCAACGACTACCAGAAGCCCGCAGCCCTGCTCGGCCCACACGCCGCCGCGCTGGGCCTCGCCTTCTACAACGGCAAGAGCTTCCCGGCCAAGTACCGCGGCGCGATGTTCATTGCGCGCCACGGCCCGTGGAACCGCACCATCAAGTACGCCGACATCGCGGTCGCATGGCCCGACGGCAAGGGCGGCGCGAAGGTCGAGCCCTTCATGACGGGCTTCGTCGAGAACAACACCTACCTCGGCCGGCCGGTGGACTTTCTCGTGCTGAAAGACGGCTCGATGCTGGTGAGCGACGACCACGCCGGCGCGATCTACCGCATCAGCTACGGCGGCAAATGAAGGGAGCCGGTGTCATCGCGAAAGCGGTAGCGGCGGGCTTGATGGCGGTCGCGCTGTCGTCGGCGGCTGCGCAGGGCACGGAGAAGCCAGCGCAATCAGCGCCATCGGCCCAGCCCAGCTATGCGCAGCGCTACGCATCCCTGTGCGCCTCGTGCCACGGCGCGAACGGCCGCAGCGACATGGCGGGCACGCCGGTGCTTGCGGGCCAGCATTCGTTCTATGCGATCACGCAGCTCTTTCTCTTTCGCGAGGGCCGGCGCGACAGCCCGGCGATGACCGCGGTTGCCAAGACCATGACCGACGCGGACCTGCGCGGCTTCTCGGACTACATCGCCACGCTGCCCGCGATGCCCGCACCGCCGGCGGCCACACCACCCGATGCCGCGCGCATGACGCGCGGCCAAGCTTTGGCACAGGAGCATCGCTGCGTGATCTGCCACGGTGCCGACCTGAGCGGTGGCCAGCAGGTGCCACGCATCGGGCAGCAGCATGAAGACTACCTGCAGCTCACGCTGCACGGCTTTCGCACGGGCAAGCGCCCGGGCTACACGCAGGCCATGGGCGAGGCGGTGAGCCGCATCGCGCCGGAGGACCTGGACACGCTCGCCTACTACGTCGCGCGCTTTCCCGGCGCTCCCGCGAAGCCTCCACCGAAGTAACACCGCCGTACGACATCTGCGAGTGCGCCATGCGGACGCAGCGCACCGCGCACCCGAAATTCCCCAAACCCACCCATACCGGAGCCGAATCTCTTGGAAGTCTCATTCAGCAAGGAAGTGGAAATGCTGCGTCTCGGCGCAGGCGACACCTTCCACGGCGAGGGCATCCTCGCCATCACGAAGGGCCTCCTGCAGTCGGGCGTGGCCTACGTGGGCGGCTACCAGGGCGCGCCCGTGTCGCACCTGCTCGACGTCATGGTCCAGGGCAAGGCCTACATGGACGAACTCGGCGTGCACGTCGAGGCGTGCTCGAACGAAGCCTCGGCCGCGGCGATGCTCGGCGCCTCCATCCACTACCCGCTGCGCGGCGCGGTCACCTGGAAATCCATCGTCGGCACCAACGTGGCGGCCGATGCGCTGTCGAACCTCTCTTCGCCGGGCGTGACCGGCGGCGTGCTGGTCGTGGTGGGCGAGGACTACGGCGAAGGCGCGAGCGTGATCCAGGAACGCACGCATGCCTACGCGCTCAAGTCGAGCATGTGCCTGCTCGATCCGCGGCCCGATCTCGGCGTGATGGTGCGCATGGTCGAAGAAGGCTTTCGCCTTTCGGAGGCCTCGAACATGCCCTGCCTGATGGAGCTGCGCATTCGCACCTGCCACGTGCGCGGCAGCTTCGAGTGCAAGGACAACGTCGCGCCAGCAGTCTCCACACGCGCGCTGATGACCGAGCCCGCGGGCTTCGACTACATGCGCCTCGCGCACCCGCCCGTCACCTTCCGCCACGAGAAGCTCAAGGGCGACCAACGCATTCCGGCGGCGCGCCGCTACATCGTCGAGCACGGGCTCAACGAGCTGATTCCCGGCCACCGCCACGCGGACCTGGGCATCGTGGTGCAGGGCGGGCTCTACAACGCGCTGATCCGCAGCTTCCAGCAGCAGGGCCTGGCCGATGCGTTCGGCGAGACCGACATTCCGATCCTCGTGCTCAACGTGACCTACCCNNCTGCGCCGGCGCGACATCCAGACGCCGCTGCACGGCAAGGACATGTTGCCCGCTGCTGGCGAGTACGGCGTGGAGGTGCTGTCTGGCGGCATTGGCGCCTTCGCTGCGAAGTACATCGAAGCCGGCGAGGCGTTGTCGTCGGCGCAGGCATGGCTCGCGGGCAACCGCGAACGCCGCGAAGCCGTCGCGCGCCAGCTCGCGGCGCCCCTGCCCAACCGCCCCCCGAGCTTCTGCATCGGCTGCCCCGAGCGCCCGGTGTTCTCCGCGCTCAAGCTCGCGCAACAGGAGACCGGCCCGGTGCACATCGCGGCCGACATCGGCTGCCACGCCTTCGGCACCTTCGAGCCGTTCTCGATGGGCCACTCGATCCTCGGCTACGGCATGAGCCTCGCGAGCCGCGCGGGCGTGGCGCCGATGATGAACCGCCGCACGCTGTCGATCATGGGCGACGGCGGCTTCTGGCACAACGGCCTGCTCACCGGCGTGCAGAGCGCTCTCTTCAACGACGACGACGCGGTGCTGCTGATCTTCAAGAACGGCTACACCTCGGCCACCGGCACGCAGGACATCATCTCCACGCCCGACGACGAGACCAAGGAGCGCGCCGTCGACAAGCAGCAGAGCCTGGTCGACAAGAACCAGACCATCGAGGCCACGCTCACCGGCCTGGGCGTGAAGTGGATGCGCACCGTGACCACCTACGACGTGGAGCGCATGCGCAAGACGCTGACCGAGGCGCTCACCAGCGACTTCAACGGCCTGAAGGTGGTGATCGCCGAGGGCGAATGCCAGCTCGAGCGGCAGCGGCGCATCAAGCCGTGGATCGCCGGCCTGCTCAAGAAGGGCGAGCGCGTGGTGCGCGTGAAGTACGGCGTCGATGAAGATGTATGTAACGGCGACCACGCGTGCATTCGCCTCTCGGGCTGCCCGACGCTCACGCTCAAGGACAACCCCGATCCTCTGAAGGTCGACCCGGTCGCCACCGTGATCGACGGCTGCGTGGGCTGCGGCCTGTGCGGCGAAAACGCACACGCGGCCACGCTGTGCCCGAGCTTCTACCGCGCCGAAGTGGTGCAGAACCCGAAGTGGCACGAACGCCTCGTGCACTCGCTGCGCGGCGCGGTCGTGCGCGCACTGCAACCCGCATGAGCCGCACCATGGAAACGAATCGTCCCATCACCCTCCTCGTCTGCGCCCTCGGCGGCGAAGGCGGCGGCGTGCTCACCGAATGGCTCGTGGACATCGCCCGCCATGCCGGCTACGCCGCGCAGAGCACCTCGATCCCCGGTGTCGCGCAGCGCACCGGTGCCACCACCTACTACATCGAGGTGTTCCCCGTGCCGCTCGCACAGCTGGGCGGCAGGCGCCCGGTGTTCAGCCTGAGCCCGGTGCCCGGCGCGCTCGATGCGATCGTTTCATCTGAACTGCTGGAGACCGCACGGCAGATCGGCAACGGCATGAGCGCGCCGTTGCGCACGCTGGTCATCAGCTCGTCGGCGCGCATCTTCACCACCGCCGAGCGCATGGAGCCTGGCGACGGGCGTGCCGATGCGCAGCGCCTGGTCGACGTGGTGAAAGCCTTCAGCCGCGAACACCATGTGTTCGACATGAACGCCATCGCGCGCGACACCGGCACGGTGGTCAGCGCCGTGATGCTCGGCGCCATCGCGGGCAGCGGCCTGTTCCCGTTTCCGCGCGAAGCGTATGAGCACGTGGTGCGCGGCGGCGACACGAGCGCGCCCGAGAAGCTCAACAAGATGGCCGCCGCCAGCCTGCGCGGCTTCGCGGCCGCCTTCGACGCGGTGAGCGCGCCGCGCACGCAGGCCGCTTTCGTGAACAGCGTGATGGCCGGCGACACCGCTGACGCGCCACCGCCGGCACGCGCACTGCCCGATGAACTGGCGCGCCGCTTCCCGCCCGCCGTGCACGACATGCTCGCGCTCGGCCATGCACGCGTGCTCGACTACCAGGATGCTTCCTACGCGGCGCTGTACGCCGATCGATTGGGCAAGGTGCTCGATGCCGAGCGCACCGCCGATCCGGCCGGCGTCCACGGCTTTGCCCTCACCCGCGAGGCCGCGCGCTGGCTCGCGCTGTGGATGGCCTTCGACGACATCGTGCGCGTGGCCGCGCTCAAGGGCCGCGCGAGCCGCGCCCAACGTGTGCGGCAGGAAGTGCGCGCGGGCGACGAAGACATCGTGAAGCTCTACGACCACTTCAAGCCCGGCGCCGCCGAATTCGCCGCGCTGCTGCCGCCCGCGCTGTCGCGCCGCGTGACCGCGTGGGACCGCGGCCGGCAGGCGCGCGGCCGCGAGCCCTGGGCGCTGCCGCTGAAGGTGGGCAGCCATTCGGTGTTCGGCATGGCGTCGCTGCGGCTCCTGTCGTCGCTGAAGTGGCTGCGCCGCCGCGGCAGCCGCTTCGCCGACGAGCAGGCGCTGATCGAGCGCTGGCTCGCGGCCGTGGAAGCCGGCACGCGCGAAACCTGGGCACTGGGCCACGAGCTTGCGCTGTGCGGCCGGCTCATCAAGGGCTACGGCAGCACCAACGAACGCGGCAAGGAGAACCTGCTGCACGTGACCGACCATCTCGCGGCACAGCCAGGCGTGGCGCCGTCCGTGCGCGCGCAATCCGTGGCGGCGGCGCGCACCGCCGCCCTGACCGACGACGCCGGCCGCGCACTCGATGCCGCGCTGGTCGCACACGGTGCGCCCGCCCGCGCGGTCAAGGCCCAGCCCATCCGATGGATGAAGCGCAAGCCGAGCGGCGGCGCCTGATGAGGCGGGAGGCGACACGATGGCATTGATCAGCGTCGAAGACCACCGCCGCCGCGCGCGCCGGCTGCTGCCGCGCCTGGTGTTCGACTACGTCGATGGCGGCGCCGAGGACGAACGCTGCCTGCAGCGCAATCGCGACGCGCTGGAACAGCTGCCGCTGATCCCCGAGTGCCTGCGCGACACCAGCACGGTGGACATCGGCGTCGAGCTTTTCGAGCGCCGCTGGCGCGCCCCGTTCGCGGTCGCGCCCATCGGCCTCGCCGGGCTCGTGCGCCCGGGCGCCGACGCGCTGCTGGCCGGCGCCGCGCAGGCCGCAGGCGTGCCCTTCATTCTGTCGACCGCATCGAACATGCGCATCGAAGACGTGCGCGCGGCGGCACCCGAGGCATCGTTGTGGATGCAGCTCTATGTGATGGGCGAGCGCGCCATCGCCGAGGGCATCGTGCAGAGGGCGCGCGCGGCCGGCTTCGAGGCGCTGGTGCTCACGGTCGATGTGCCGGTGAGCGGCCTGCGCGAGCGCGACCTGCGCCACGGCTTCCGCGTGCCGATGCGGCTCACGCCCGGCACGCTCTTCGACATGGCGCGCCATCCCGCGTGGCTGGCGCGGCTCGCGCGCGGCGGCATGCCGCAGTTCGCGAACCTGCTGCCCGGCAATGATGGCGCCCCGGTCTCCGCGCAGACGCAGGCCGCGCTGCTCTCGCGCACCATGGACCGCACGCTCACCTGGGACAGCATCGCCTGGCTGCGCAGGCTCTGGNNCATGGCGCGGACGGCATCGTGGTCTCGAACCACGGCGGCCGCCAACTCGATGCGGCGCCTGCCAGCATCGGCGCCTTGCCGGCCATCCTCGACGCGGTCGAGGGCCGCATTCCGGTGCTGGTGGACGGCGGCATGCGGCGCGGCAGCGACATCGTGAAGGCGCTCGCGCTCGGCGCGCGCGCGGCGCTCGTCGGCCGCGCGCCGGTCTACGGGCTGGCCTGCGACGGCGGGCGCGGTGCGCTCTCGGTACTGCGGCTGCTCGCCGAGGAAACCGAACGCACCATGACGCTCGTCGGCGCATCGCGGGTGGGCGAACTTGGCCGGCACCACGTCGGCCTGCCCGCGCCACCGCACCCCCAGGAAATCCCGCGCGGGAAAGCCTCCATTTACCCGGTCCACGCCGCTGCCTAGGCTGACCGGTCTCGACGATTTCAAACAGACCATAAAGAAGGAGACCATGAAAACCACCGACCGCCATCCCCATCGCCGCAGCGTGCGCCCCTCGCCCGCCGCCCTGCTCGCAGCCTGCGCCGCGCTCGTGCTCGGCACGCCCGCCGTGCACGCACAGGACAAGCCCGTGCAGCTCAAGCTCTCGAGCTGGGTGCCCGCGCAGCACCCGCTCAACCCTGCCCTGCAGGCCTGGGCCGACGACATCAAGAAGGCATCGAACGGCAGCATCACCGCGATCCTGTTTCCCTCGGAGCAGCTCGGCAAGGCCTTCGACCACTACGACATGGCGCGCGACGGCATCGCCGACTTCTCGTACGTGAACCCGGGCTACCAGCCGGGCCGCTTTCCGGTGATGGCCGGCGCGTCGCTCCCCTTCCTCTTCGCCAACGGCAAGGAAGGCTCGGCCGCCATCGACGACTGGTACCGCAACTACGCGGCCAAGGAGATGAAGGACGTGAAGTACTGCTTCGCGTTCGTGCACGACCCCGGCACCTTCCATTCGCGCAAGAAGATCACGCTGCCCACCGACATCAAGGGCATGAAGGTGCGCCCGGCCACCAGCACCGTGGGCCAGCTCATCACCTCGCTGGGCGGCACCAACGTGCAGGCCTCGGCGCCCGAGTCGCGCGACATGCTGGAGCGCGGCGTGGCCGATGCCATCACCTTCCCCTGGGGGTCGATCGGCCTCTTCGGCATCGACAAGGTGGTGAAGTACCACATGGATGCGCCGCTCTACGTCACGCCCTTCGTCTGGGTGATGAACAAGGGCAAGTACGACGCGATGTCCGCCGGGCAGAAGAAAGTGATCGACGACCATTGCACCAGCGAATGGGCGCAGAAGGTGGCGGGGCCGTGGGCCGATTTCGAGTTCGGCGGCCGCGCGAAGATCGCCGCGCAATCGGGCCACGAGGTCTACAAGCTCACGCCCGAGCAACTCGACGCGTGGCGCAAGGCGGCCGCGCCGTCGGAGGCGCAATGGGCCGAGAGCGTGAAGAAGGTGGGCGAAGACCCGAAGGCGGTGATGGATGCCTTGAAGGGCAGCCTCACCAAATACAAGTCGGCGCTCTGAGCGATGGCTGCCCGGTCCGCCAGCTACATGGACCGCGCGATCAACACCATTGAATGGCTCGCCGCCATCTTCGTGGGGATCGTCGCGCTCAACATCTTCGTGGCCGTGGTGCTGCGCAAGTTCTTCGACACCTCGATTCCCGATGCCTACGACTTCGGCCGCATGCTGCTGGGCATCCTGATCTTCTGGGGCATCGCGGCCACCAGCTACCGGGGCGGCCACATCACGGTCGACCTGGTGTGGACGGCGGCAGGCCCGCGCATGAAGCGCGTGATCGACGTGTTCGCGACGCTCGTGCTGCTGTTCGTGGTGGCGGTGCAGACCGCGATGCTGTTCGACAAGGTGCGCGGCACCTACGTGGACAACGTGCTGACCTACGACATGAACATCCCGACGTGGCCGTTCTATGCGGTGGCTTGGTTCGGCGACGTGTGTGCGGTGCTGCTGATCGCCATTCGCACCTACAGGCTGATCTTTCATCCCGAGCAACTTGACGAAGTTCACGCTGAACAGAAAGCCGACGAATGAGCCCCGATGCAGTCGCTGTACTGGGCTTTGTCGCCCTCTTCGTGTTGATGCTGTTGCGCGTGCCGGTCGGCATGGCGATGGGCCTCGTCGGCGTTGTCGGCTACAGCTACCTCGTGGGTCCCGGGCCTGCGCTGAAGCTGGTCGGCCAGACCTCCATGCGCACCGTGACCGACTACACCTTCGGCGTGATCCCGATGTTCATGCTGATGGGCGCGCTGGTGTCGGTGTCGGGCGTGAGCCGCGAACTCTTCAAGGCCGCCAACTCGATGATCGGCCACCTGCGCGGCGGCCTGGGCGTCGCCACGGTGGTGGCCTGCGGCGGGTTCGCTGCGATCTGCGGCTCGTCGGTGGCCACGGCGGCCACGTTCTCGGCGGTGGCGTATCCGGAGATGCGGCGCTTCAACTACCCGCAGTCGTTCTCCACAGGCGTGATCGCGGCGGGCGGCACGCTGGGCGCGATCCTGCCGCCCTCGACGGTGCTCGCGGTCTACGCCATCCTCACGCAGCAGGACATCGGCAAGCTCTTCATGGCGGGCATCGTGCCGGGCATCCTGGCGATGGCGATGTACGTGCTGACCATCGCGATCATCGTGAAGCTCAGGCCCGACTGGCTGCCCGGCGGCGAAGATGAAGCCGTGGTCGGAACGCTTCAAGGACCTGAAGAACGTGTGGGCACCGCTGGTGCTGTTCGTGTTCGTGATCGGCGGGCTCTACGGCGGCTTCTTCACGCCGACCGAGGCGGGCGGCGTGGGCGCGAGCGGCGCGTTCATCCTCGGGCTCGTGCGGCGCAAGCTCGACGGTCCGAAGATCCGCGAGGCGCTGCTCTCGGCCACGCGCACGGCGGCGGCGGTGTTCACGGTGCTGATCGGTGCGCTGCTGTTCGGCTACTTCCTCACCATCACGCAGAGCCCGCAGAAACTCACCGAATTCCTCACCGGCCTCGGGATCGGCCGCTACGGCGTGCTCGCGCTCATCATGGTGATGTACCTGGTGCTCGGCTGCCTGATGGATGCGATGGCGATGATCATCCTCACGGTGCCCATCATCTTCCCGGTGATCGTGCACCTGGGGTTCGATCCCATCTGGTTCGGCGTGATCATCGTGATGACGGTGGAGCTGGGGCTCATCCATCCACCGGTGGGGATGAACGTCTTCGTCATCAAGAGCGTGGTGAAGGACGTGAGCTTCACCACCATCTTCAAGGGCGTGCTGCCGTTCATCGTGACGGACATCGTTCGCCTTGTGATCCTGATCGCGTTCCCGGTGATCGCGCTGTGGCTGCCGACGAGAATGGGCTGATGACTACAGGCAAAGAGATCACCTACACCGCGCGCGTCGAGTTCGGCGATTGCGACCCGGCCGGCATCGTCTGGTTTCCCAATTTCTTTCGCTGGATCGATGCGGCCTCGCGGCATTTCTTCGCCGGCTGTGGCGTTCCGCGCTGGGAAGAGACCACCCAGACGATCGGTGTGATCGGCACGCCGCTGGTCGACACGCACACGCGCTTCGTGAAAGCCGCGAGCTACGGCGACACGCTGGAGATCGCGGTGCGCATCACCGAGTGGCGCGACAAGAGCTTTGTGCAAACCTACCGCGTGACGCGCGGCGAAGACCTGATCCTCGAATGCGAAGAGGTGCGGATCTTCGCGGCGAAGCGCGAAGGCGGAGGCATCCGTGCGGTGCCGATTCCGCCGAGCATTCGCGCGCTCTGCGAATAGCCGCTCAGCCGACCTTCTGAAGCTTGGCGAGCAGACCGTCGACGCCGCGATCGATCAGGTCGAAGGCTTCCACGAAGGCCTGCTGACCGCCATACCAAGGGTCGGGCACATCGCCTTCGTCGTCCTCGGAGAAGTCGGTGAGCAGGTGCACCTTGTGGGCGGTTCCCGCAGGTGCGAGACGTCGCAGCGCGGCGCAATGCTGCGCCGTCATGCCGACGATCCAGTCGAAGTGCTCGAAGTCGCTGCTACGAACCTGGCGCGCGCAATGCGCGTGCATCTCGATGCCGCGCCGGTGCGCTTCGGCAACCGAGCGCGGATCGGGTGGATTGCCGCGCTCCTCGTCGGAGATGGCGGCGCTGTCGACATCGACGGGAGTGCCTGCGAGGCGGGCCTTGTGCAGCAGGAGCGCGTGCGCGGTGGGAGACCTGCAGATATTGCCGGTACAGATGAACAGAACAGAGGGTTGGATCATCGAATTGAAAGCCTGTTGAAAGGTTGAAATGCAGGCCGAGGCGAAATCGCAACAACGAGGCGATAACGACCCTGCTGGCATTGCAGGACAAGCCCAAAAAGGTTGACGCTCATTGTGACGCGGTGCAACAATCCTGCATCTTTACTTCGGAGCCCCGTGCGTGGACAGTGCCAGTTGGATCAGTGACAAGAAGACGCGTGCCTCGGCAGGCGTGACACATCCGGCCCTCTAGCGCAGGCTCTCTCGCGCTGTGGCCGTCGTGCACGCAGCGTGACCCGTTCGCCAATCAGGCCAGCGGTTCTCTCCTCCCGAAATCCGTCTTTCTCCGTCACTGACTTATTCAGTCAGCTTGCGTGTCCGTGCGCGAGGCCCTTCCACACGAAGGAGCCTTGTCATGCGTCAATTTCAAACTCGTCAGCAGCAGCATCGGCAGCCGATGCAGGAACCCGTTCGCCCGTCGGCGCACGTGCCTGCGCGCGCAGCGACGGCGCAGGACGCCGAGAACGAAACGCTGGACCGGGCCGCCGCGCTCTGGACCACGCGGCGCATCCGCAGCTTCTTCCTGCTGCTCGATCAGCCGCTGCGCGCAGCGCAGCGCTGAAACCCGGCCGCACACCACGAAGGAGGCCTTCCATGGACCCAGCCCCTCATCGGCGCCTCTGCGCGCCCCACCCGTTCCTGTCGATTGCAACAACAGCGCAGCGCGCCGTGCTGCGGAGAGACTCGCACGTCTGATTGATTGACGCGTGGGCGTTCTTCTCCTGCCCGGCCTGCGCCGCGAGGAGAAAAAAATGAAGAACGTCCTGAAGTCCTTTTTCGAGAGTTTCCTGCGCAGCCGCCACATGCTGCATCACTTCGAGCGCTGGCAGACGCTGCTGGGCTCCAAGCCGGTCGGTGTGAGCTCGGTTGCGATGCCGCCCGACATCGCGAAGGCGCTGGCCACGGCATCGCGCACCGACGCCGGCGAGATGCTCGTCATGCTCGACAGCTCGCCGCGCGGCCTGAGCGAAGGCCACGCGCAGGTGCTGCGCAAGCGCCTGGGCAGCAACGAGGTGCGCCACGAGCAGCCGCTGCCGTGGTGGTCGCACCTGTGGCAGTGCTACCGCAATCCGTTCAACCTGCTGCTCACGGTGCTGGCGCTGATCTCGTACGTGACCGAGGACATGAAGGCCACGCTNNGCCATGGTGAGCAACACGGCCACGGTGCTGCGGCCCGCGCCGGGTCGCAAGGCCGGCGCCGCGGGCGATGAGGGCTTCGATGCCACGCACGCGGGCACGGTGCGCGTCGAGGTGCCGATGCGTGACCTGGTGCCCGGCGACGTGATCGCGCTCTCGGCCGGCGACATGATCCCGGCCGACTGCCGGCTGCTCACGGCCAAGGACCTCTTCATCAGCCAATCGGCGCTGACGGGCGAGGCGATGCCGGTCGAGAAATTCGCCATCGACCGCGGCGACCGCGAGGCCGGCGTGCTCGAGCGCGAGAACCTGCTCTTCATGGGCACCAACGTGATCAGCGGCACCGCCACGGCACTCATCGTTCACACCGGCGACCGCACCTTCTTCGGCGCCCTTGCGCAGCGCGTGACGGCCACCGACCGCGGCACCAGCGCCTTCCAGGCCGGCATCAACCGCGTGAGCTGGGTGCTGATCCGCTTCATGCTGGTGATGGCGCCGCTGGTGCTGGTGATCAACGGCGTGGCCAAGGGCGACTGGTGGGAAGCGGCGCTGTTCGCGCTGTCGATCGCGGTGGGCCTCACGCCCGAGATGCTGCCGATGATCGTGACCGCCACGCTCGCCAAGGGCGCGGTCGTGATGTCGCGCCAGAAGGTGATCGTCAAGCGACTCGAAGCGATTCATAACTTCGGCGCGATGGACGTGCTGTGCACCGACAAGACCGGCACGCTCACGCAAGACCGCATCGTGCTCGAGCGCCACACCAACGCATGGGGCGAGGGCTCCAACCATGTGCTGCAGCTCGCCTACCTGAACAGCTTTCACCAGACGGGCCTGAAGAACCTGCTCGACAAGGCGGTGCTGAACCATGCCGAGATGCAACCCGAGACACGGCTGCAGACGGCCTACCGCAAGATCGACGAAGTGCCCTTCGACTTCTCGCGCCGCCGCATGTCGGTGGTGGTGGAGAACGGCGGCAGCGAGCACCTGCTGATCTGCAAGGGTGCGCTCGAAGAGATCCTGTCGGTGTGCACCTCGGTCGAGCGCGGCGCCGAGGTGCTGGCGCTCGATGCCGAGCTGCTCGCGCGCATCCACAGCGTCGCTTCGGAGCTGAACAAGCAGGGGCTGCGCGTGGTGGCGGTGGCCAGTCGCACGATGGCTGCCGATGCACGCAAGCCCGCGTACAGCGTGGCCGATGAATCGGGCCTCACGCTGCTGGGCTACGTGGCCTTTCTCGATCCACCAAAGGAATCGACCGCGCCCGCGCTGCGCGCGCTGGCCGAGCACGGCGTGGCGGTGAAGGTGCTGACGGGCGACAACGAACTGGTCACGCGCAAGGTCTGCGGCGACGTGGGCATCGAGGCCGGCCACATCGTGCTCGGTCGCGAGATCGAGGACCTGCGCGACGATGAACTGCGCGTGCTGGTCGAAAAGCACCAGGTGTTCGCCAAGCTCACGCCCGCGCACAAGGAACGCATCGTGCACGCGCTGCATGCCAACGGGCACGTGGTGGGCTTCATGGGCGACGGCATCAACGACGCACCGGCACTGCGTGCAGCGGACATCGGCATCTCGGTGGACGGCGCGGTGGACGTGGCCAAGGAGTCGGCCGACATCATCCTGCTGGAAAAGAGCCTGATGGTGCTGGAGCAGGGCGTGGTCGAGGGCCGCCGCACCTTCGCCAACATGCTCAAGTACATCAAGCTCACCGCGAGCTCGAACTTCGGCAATGTGTTCTCGGTACTGGTGGCGAGCGCGTTCCTGCCCTTCCTGCCGATGCTGCCGCTGCACCTTCTGGTGCAGAACCTGCTGTACGACGTGTCGCAGATCGCGATTCCATTCGACAACGTGGACGAGGAATTCCTCAAGTCGCCGCAGCAATGGAACCCGGCGGACCTCGGGCGCTTCATGGTGTTCTTCGGGCCGCTGAGCTCGGTGTTCGACATCCTGACCTACACGGTGATGTGGTTCGTGTTCGCGGCCAACACGGTGGAGCACCAGACGCTGTTTCAGTCGGGCTGGTTCATCGAGGGGCTGCTGTCGCAGACGCTCATCGTCCACCTGATCCGCACCCGCAAGATCCCGTTCCTGCAAAGCCGCGCGGCCTGGCCGCTGCTGGCGATGGGTGCGGCGATTGCGGCTGTCGGCATCTGGCTGCCGATGGGGCCGCTCGCGCATTACTTCAAGCTGCAGGCGCTGCCGCTGGCTTACTTCCCGTGGCTTGTGGCGATGCTGGTGGGATATGCGGTGCTGACGCAGACCGTCAAGGGCTGGTATGCGCGGCGGTATGGGTGGCAGTGAGGGCTGAGTTGTTTTTGTTCAGGGCGGGTGCACAGGCCACCGGGTACTCCCCTCCGCGAATGTCCTCCGGGCTTCGCCCTCCCCCTTGATTTCGCTGCGGGGAGCACCCGATGCCCTGCGCACTTGGGCACGCTCTGAGCGAACAGCCGATCAACGACCGCTCTGAAAGCGCTCGCGCTGATGGTGGGCTCTGTTTCGCGAAATCAAGGAGGAGGCGAAGCCGGGGGACATTCGCGAAACAGAGCCCACCGTCGGCGGGAGTGCTGCCCTGAACAAAGCTACACGCAGATGACACCCAAGCCCCGCACACTGGCGCAAAACATCGGAGGACATATCGGATGCAAGCCATTCAAAACTTCAACCTGCCCTCGCTGCTCGACACCTTCGTCAGCGTGGCAGTCGCCTTCACGCTCGGCTCGCTGATCGGCCTGGAGCGCCAGATACGGCAGCGCGCCGCGGGCCTGCGCACCAACACGCTCGTGGCAGTGGGTGCTGCTGTGTTCGTCGACATGGCGAACCGGCTGCATGGCCACGATGGGGCCGTGCACGTGGCGGCCTACGTGGTCTCGGGCATCGGCTTCCTGGGAGCGGGCGCGATCATGAAAGAGGGCACCAACATCACGGGCCTGAACACAGCGGCCACGCTGTGGGGATCGGCGGCGGTCGGCGCTTGCGCTGGCGCGGACCTGATCGGCGAAGCGATGATCGCCGCGATGTTCGTGCTGGCCAGCAACACGCTGCTGCTGCCGGTGGTGAACCGCATCAACCGCCGGCCGATCAATGAAGAATCGAGCGAGGCGACCTACACGGTGCGGGTGATCTGCTCGCGCGCAGCACGGCCCGATGTGATGGACCAGCTGCTGCTCCTGCTCGAAGCCGCGAACTACCCCGTGCGCGATGTCGACCAGCACGCTTTCGGGCCGGCCGACACGGAGATCGAGGCGACGCTGTATGCCACCGCGGTCGAGCCGCTGGAGCTCGACCAGGTGATCACGGAACTCGAAGCGCTGAGCGGCGTCCAGCAGGCTTTCTGGAACGCCAGCGCCGAGGACTGATTAAACGCCCAGGATCGACACGGCCTTCGTGTTCAGGTAAGCCTCGAGCGCCTCGGGGCCGCCTTCCGAACCGTAGCCCGAATCCTTCACGCCGCCGAAAGGCATTTCGGGCGACGGGGTGGCGGGCTGATTGATCCACAGCATGCCGAGTTCGAGCTTCTGGCTCAGCAGGTGCGCGCTCTTGATCGACTTGGTGAAGGCGTAGCCGGCCAGGCCGAACGGCAGGCGATTGGCTTCGGCAATCGCTTCTTCGAGCGTGTCGAAGCCACGGATCGCGGCGATGGGGCCGAAGGGTTCGTTGTTGAACACGTCAGCGTCCAGCGGCACGTCGGTCAGCACGGTGGGCGCGAAGAAGTTGCCCGAGTCGCCGACGCGTTCGCCGCCGGCGGCCACGGTGGCGCCCTTCTTGCGCGCGTCTTCCAGCACGTAGGCCATCGCGGTGAGGCGACGCGCATTGGCCAAGGGGCCGATGGTCGTGCCTTCGGCGAGGCCGTCGCCGAGCTTCAGGCCTTCGGTGTACTTGACCAGCGTGCGGGCGAATTCTTCGCGCAGGCTGTTGTGCACCAGGAAGCGGGTCGGCGAGATGCAGACCTGGCCCGCATTGCGGAACTTGGCGGCACCGGCGGCCTTGACGGCCAGGGCGACGTCGGCGTCTTCGGCGACGATCACCGGGGCGTGGCCGCCCAGTTCCATCGTGACGCGCTTCATGTGCGAGCCGGCCAGTGCGGCCAGTTGCTTGCCGACCGGGGTCGAGCCGGTGAAGGTGACCTTGCGGATGATCGGGTGGGCAATGAGGTAGTTCGAGATTTCAGCGGGGTTGCCGAACACGAGGCCGACGGTGCCGGGCGGGATGCCGGCGTCGACGAAAGCCTGCAGCAGCGCGGCGGGGGACGCCGGGGTTTCCTCGGGCGCCTTCACCAGGAACGAGCAGCCGGTGGCCAGCGCTGCACCGAGCTTGCGCACGATCTGGTTGATCGGGAAGTTCCACGGCGTGAACGCGGCGACGGGGCCCAGCGGCTCCTTGAGCACGAGCTGCTGCGCGGCCAGGTTGCGCGAGGGCACGATGCGGCCGTAGACGCGGCGGCCTTCGTCGGCGAACCATTCGATGATGTCGGCGGCGGCCAGGGTCTCGCCCTTGGCTTCGGCGAGCGGCTTGCCCTGCTCTTGCGTCAGCAGCTTGGCGATGTCGCCGGCACGTTCGCGGATGAGGCCGGCGGCGCGGCGCATGACGGCGGCGCGCTCGTTGGCGGGGGTGTTGCGCCATTTGTCGAAGCCGCGCTGGGCGGCAGCCAGGGCGCGGTCCAGGTCGGCAATGCTGGCATGCGCCACCTTGCCGATGACTTTGCCGGTGGCGGGGTTCACGACGTCCAGCGTCTTGCCGCCGGTGGCGTCGACCCATTCGTTGTCGATCAGCAGGCGGGTGTCGGTGTAGGTGACGGTCATGACGAGCTTTTCCTTCGAGGACTGGATGATGAAAAGGGGAAATCTGGGTGCGCGGCGCGGCACCTGAGGGAGGTGCGCATGCGACAACGGCGGCAAATTGCCGCCGGGTGCGTAGATTAACCCGAGTTCACAGTCTTCGCCGGGGCCCGGAAATCGCCCTTTTTGCCCCTTTACAGGATCAAAAGCGCGCGGAAATCGTTGACGTTGGTGTTCGTCGGCCCCGTCACGAACAGGTCGCCGATGGCGTCGAAATAGCCGTAGGCGTCGTTGCGGTCGAGGTGGTCCGACAACTTTTTGCCCGCCGCCGTGGCGCGCGCCAGGGTGTCGGGCGTGACGAAGGCGCCGGCGTTGTCTTCCACGCCGTCGATGCCGTCGGTGTCGGCGGCCAGCGCCCACACGTTCGGCACGCCCATGAGCGCACCGGCCAGCCCCATGCAGAACTCGCCGGCCCGCCCGCCGCGGCCCTTGGCCTGGCCCGGCTGGCGGGGACGGATGGTGACCGTGGTCTCGCCGCCCGAAAGAATGACGCAGGGCCGAGCGAACGGCTGACCGCGTTGGGCCGCGGCGCGCGCCAGGGCCGCATGCACCTTGCCGACTTCGCGCGATTCGCCTTCGATCTCGTCGCTGAGGATGTGCGCCTCGATGCCGGCCTCGCGCGCCGCCTTGGCCGCCGCTTCGAGCGACTGCTGGGGCGTGGCGATCATGTGGGTCTCGTGGCCGGCGAAGGCCTTGTCGTTCGGCTTGGGCGTTTCGAGTTCGCCGCTTTGCAGTTGCGCCCGCACGGGTGCGGGCACTTCGATGCCGTAGCGGTCGAGGATGGCGAGCGCATCGGCGCACGTCGTCGCATCGGGCACCGTGGGGCCGCTCGCGATGACCGCCGGGTCGTCGCCCGGAACGTCGCTGATGGTGAGCGTCACCACGCGCGCCGGCGCGCAGGCCGCGGCCAGGCGGCCACCCTTGATGCGCGACAAATGCTTGCGCACGCAGTTCATCTCGCCGATGCCCGCACCGCTGTCGAGCAGTTGCTTGTTGATGCGCTGCTTGTCGGCCAGCGTGAGGCCCTCGGCGGGCAGCACCAGCAGCGAGGAGCCGCCGCCCGAGATCAGGCACAGCACGAGGTCGTCGGCCGTGAGGCCCTGCGTCAATGCGAGGATGCGCTCGGCCGCCTGCTGCCCAGCCGCGTCGGGCACGGGGTGCGCGGCCTCGACGATCTCGATGCGCTGGGGCACGCCTTCGGGGCGCGGCGGAATGTGGTCGTAGCGCGTGACGACGAGGCCCGAGAGCGGCGCATCGGCCGGCCACAGGGCTTCGAGCGCCTGCACCATCGAACCGCCGGCCTTGCCGGCGCCCAGCACCACTGTGCGTCCCTTGGGCGGCTTGGGCAGGTGGGCGCCCAGGGTGGACAGCGGCAGCGCGCGGTCCACCGCCACGCGGTACAGGTGTTCGAGGAAGGCGCGGGGTGTTTCGCGCGGATCGGGCGCGGGCCCGAAGGCCGAGATCGATGCGGTCATGGCTTGCTTTGTCTCCATCCGGCAATTGTGCGGGGAGCGGTCGGCCCGCTCTCTTGACCGCGGTCTATTCGATTCGTCTTAATTCGTCTTTGCGCCGGCCTGGAACCAGCGGCTGATCAATGCACGCTCTTCGTCGGTGATACCGGTCGCGTTGTTCATCGGCATGATCTTCGTGACCACCACCTGCTGGTAGATCGCCTGCGCGTGCGCCGCGACCTGCTCGGGCGAATCGACGCGCACGTTCTTCATCTGCACGGCCGCGCCATGGCACATGAAGCAGCGCTGCTCGAGCACCTTCTGCACGTC
>CXWL01014133.1_pt1 | contig 18194 bp, 19 predicted proteins | sample 590931 | NCBI WGS metagenome assembly CXWL01 (sample SAMEA3498368, study PRJEB10139) | groundwater metagenome | biome: water well; material: biofilm material | place: Germany | collected 2015-04-27 | reverse complement strand
CGGTTGATACGTGGTGTCCCGTGAGGGTTTCCACGACCTTCGGGAGGTTCTCATGTCATCGGGTCGGATCGGGCTCGACCAGGTACTCGTCCAACACGAGGTGGATGAGGCTGACTTGGCGGCCGTGCCGTTCCTGGCGCGCTACAGCGACCGAACGTTCCGCCATCACCGCGGCAGCGGCGGTGGTTGGCCCAACGCCATCTGACATGTCAGTTCATGGGCTGCGATCACACCGGTACGTTCGACGCCCATCACGTTGTCGCGCATGCCAACGGCGGCAAGACCGGGATCTCGAACCTGGCCCGGTTGTGCTGGTTCCATCACCGCATCGTCCACCTGTACGGGTTGCTGCTCACATTGCGCCAGCAGAATTCCGAGTCGCCCAGCCCGAGTATCCCGATCGCATCGGTGGTAGGTGGTACGGCGACCGTCTCGACCTCGACTGTGCGCTCACCGCGTTGCAGTTCAACGTCGCCGACACCACCCGCAATTTTCCCGCGGGAAAACACGACACAACCCAACCGCACCAGCCGAGCCCGGCGACCGCCCCTCGCGATGAGCGCGCAAGAGTCGCGGCTGGGGGCATTGCACATGCCGTGGGGTCGGATTGGCCCCCTGACCTCGTGGCCACCAGCGTGGGTTCTGGGTTCGTGACGCCGCGTTCGCACTTCCTGTCGCCTGTTCTGGATCGATGTCGGCCGGGTCCAGCATCGATGGCGCCGCAATCCGGCTCAGGCGCCGATCCACTCCGGGATGCATGGCGGCGGACTGCTGGCGCGAGTCAGCGTTGTTGGAGCGAGTTGCCGACAGCGGTGCGGAGGCGTTCCACTTCGACCGCGATCCGGACCGGCTCGGCCATCTCGGCCGTCGCCGGGTGCGGTGGCGCGAACAGCCCCGCCAACTGCTCGCCACGCCATACCAGGTGCATCGCCGACTGCAGACGGGCCCACGACCTCGTTCGGCGTTGGCTGATGCCGACCGCTTTGGTCCCGGCGATCGTCACCTCCCCAGCCCCAAGACCGTCGAAGCACGCAAGTCGGGACCACGTCGTGTGAATCACCGGGCCGCGATGCACGGCGGCACCGACCACACCGCAGCTCTCCAAGGCCTCCCGCCAGACATCGCCCAGCCACCACATCGATCTTCCGACGTCTTCATGCCACAACCGGTCGCCGGCAGGGATCACCACATCGAGCCACAACATCTCGCCGGGCACCACCAGCACCGCCGCTCCCCCGCTCCGCCGGCGAACGATGTCGATGCCGTCACGCGCACAGGCTCCGACATCGATCTGCTCCAGTGGTTGCGTCGAACCGAGCACCAACGCCGGGCGATCGACCTCCAGCCAGGTCGCCGAGGCGGGAACCCCGGAGGTGGGCTCGGCGCCGTGCAACTCGGCAGCGCTACCGATGCGGTTGGAGACGACGAAACGCCGGCTCAACTCGCCATCTCGACCCGCCAGGCGAGATACGGCTTCCAGGCATCGGGCACGCGGGCGACGGCGATCGCAACCCAGGTCATCTCGCGGGGAGCGATCGCCGGTCGCCGCAACCGCATCCCGGCTTCGTCGGGCGTGCGGTCGCGCTTGGACAGGTTGCACGGACGACACGCCGCAGCCACGTTGTCCCACGCATGCTCACCACCCCGCGACCTCGGCATGATGTGGTCGATCGAATCGGCGAGACTGCCGCAGTACTGGCAGCAGTGATCGTCGCGGGCGAACACCGCTCGGCGCGACAGCGCGGTGCGACGGTGGTACGGCACCTTCACCACGTAGCGCAGCCGGATCACCAGCGGGCTCGGCACCGAGATCGATTCGGCGTGCAGGTAGGTGCCGTCACCCTCTACGACATCGGCCTTGTCGGCGAGCACGAGGCACGCGGCACGACGGGCCGGCACCACGGAGAGCGGCTCGTAGGTTGCGTTCAGAACCAGCGCGCTCCTCATGACCGGGGAACCCTACTGATCTCGCCCCGAGCGCGGATGCCGAATACCTCGGCCAGCCCTCATCCGTCCACCTGCTTGCACCACGCCAGGTAGTTCAGCACATCGGCTGACTCGGGCCGACGATCGGACGATCCGTACTGCGTGATCAACCGGAACCGAACGTAAGCGGGCGACGGAAGCGGGAGGAAGGGTCGATGACGCCACCAAGCCGTTGGTGCGAGCCGCCGGGCCTGGCGGACTGCCGTGATCCACAGGCCGGGACGTCCGGCAACGGCGAAGGCGATGCGCAACCAGGCGGTCAGCGGGGTTCCTTCGGCAACCCGAGCACCATTTCGCCGATGATGTTCCGCTGCACCTGCGACGATCCGGCGTAGATGGTGCCGGCTCGGGCGTTCAAGAACGTACCGACCCAGCTCCAGCTGCTGTTCGGCGCTCCGGCGTCGTCGGTCTGGAACGCGCTCGACGGGTGACGGCCGGTGGGGATCATCGCCTCGGCACCGAGGATGTCGATCGACAGCTCGGTGATCTCCTTGTGGTACTCGCTCCAGTACAGCTTGGAGATCGCCCCGTCGGGACCGGGGTGGTGGCCCTGGAGGAAGCGGGTGAGCACGCGCATGCCGTTGAAGCGCATGATCTGCACCTTGGCGTAGCACTGGGCGAGCCGCTGGCGAATGATCGGATCGTCGGCGACGCCGCGCTCCTTGGCGAGGATGACGAGTCGATCGACCTCGGCCTGGAACCTGATCGGCAGCGTGGCCGCGGCCTCCCCACGCTCGAATCCGAGCAGGGTCATGGCCACCGCCCAACCGTTGTTCACTCCACCGACGACCTCGTGCTTCGGCGTGGTCGCGTCGGTGTAGAACACCTCGTTGAACTCGCTCTCGCCNNTCGGGATCGGTGCGGGCCAGGGTGAAGATGTGATCGGCGAGGTGACCTGCGGAGGTCCAGATCTTCTGGCCGTTCAAGATCCACTGGTCGCCATCGAGCTGGGCCTTGAGACCGAGGTTCGACAGGTCGCTGCCGGCATTCGGTTCGGAGTACCCCTGGCACCACACGTCGGCGCCGGACAGCAGCCGCGGCAGGTAGTGATGCTTCTGCTCCTCGGTACCCCACTGCAGCAAGGTGTTTCCGAGCATCTGGATGCCGAACACGTCGTTCGGGCCGCCGGTGGGAACGCCGGCCTTGGCGAACTCCTCACCGATGATCACCTGCTCGAGCGCCGACAGGCCCGATCCGCCGTACTCGACGGGCCACCCCGTTGCCAGGTACCCACCCTCGTAGAGGGTCGCTCGCCACTCGGTGACGAAGCTGGCGAACTCCTCGCCGGCGAGGCGGCCGATGCCGCGCCAGTCGACCGGCAGCTTCTCCGCGAGGAAGGCCTGCACCTTGTCGCGGTAGGCCTCAGCATCTGCGGTGTACATGGGGCGCATGGCCGTATGTTACCGCGCGGTAGCCGCCGGGAGCGAATAGCGGGCGAGCGCCGCCGCACCGACGAGCGGGGCGTGATGACCGAGCCCGGCGGGACGTACCGTGAACCCCGTCAAGTACCCGAGGCGGGCCCGGAGATCGACCTCTCGTTGCGCGGCTTCGAAGAAGACGTCGCCGAAGCCGAGCGCCAACGAGCCCCCGACGATGGCGACCTTCAGATCGACCATCGCGCCGGTCATCGCCAGGGCGCGGCCGACGAAGGTGCCCGTGCGTTCCATGATCGACTTCGGGGCACGCTGCGCGGCGCGGTCGGTCTCGTCCTCGATCGCCTGGCGGCTGCAGTACGCGTCCAAGCATCCGCTGCCCCCGCAGGCGCACGGCCGGCCATCGGGGTCGACCACGACATGCCCGATCGTGCCGGCATTGCCCAGCCGACCCTGCACCAACCGACCGCGACTGATCAGCCCGCCCGAAACGCCCGTCGCCACTACAACGCCGACGAAGTCGGAGACTCCCCGGCCCGCGCCGCACCATGCCTCACCGAGTGCAAGGGCCTTCCCATCGGTGTCGACGGCCGTGGGCAGCTCGGTGAGCTCGGCGGTGAGCTCACGTAGCGCGAACCCGCGCCACGAGGGGATGTACAGCGGCGAGACAAGACCTGTCGGGTGGTGGATCGGCCCACCACATCCGACTCCGCAGGCGACCGGAGGCACCGGCGATGCGGCCATGACCCGCTTGACGAGACGGGCGAGCTCAGGCCAGACGTCGCGGGTGGGCGTAGCGACGCGATCGCGCACGATCACAGCGCCCGAGTCGTCGACCACCCCGGCCGTCAGCTTGGTTCCGCCGACGTCGATCGCCAAGAAGAGGTCTGACACGATGTCGACAGTATCGGCTCCGCGTCGCCGGCCGAGCAGACAACGACGCCACCGCGGTCTACTGTGCAGCAGATGACGGCGCTGTTCGACCCTGCCTCCGGACCTCAACCCCTCGCGGCTCCACCTTCGGCACGGCCGACGTTCGCCACGCTGTTCGCGGCCATCACCGACAACGTCGCCAAGGTGGTGCACGGCAAGCGCGACGCCATCGAAATGGCCGTCATGTGCCTGTTGGCGGAGGGACACCTCCTGATCGAGGACGTTCCCGGGGTGGGCAAGACGAGCCTGGCGAAGGCCCTCGCCACGTCGATCGACTGCAGCTGGAAGCGCGTGCAGTTCACGCCCGACCTGCTGCCGACCGACCTCGTCGGTGTCAGCGTCCTACAGCGCGCCACGGAATCGTTCGTGTTCCAGCCCGGCCCGCTGTTCGCCAACATCGTGCTCGCCGACGAGATCAACCGGGCGTCACCGAAGACCCAGTCGGCGCTGCTCGAGGCGATGGAGGAACGGCAGGTGTCGGCCGAGGGTCACACCTACCAGCTGCCCACTCCGTTCATGGTGGCTGCTACACAGAACCCTGTCGAGCAGGAGGGCACCTATCGACTCCCCGAGAGCCAGCTCGACCGGTTCTTGATGCGTCTGTCGCTCGGATACCCGAGCCGCGATGCCGAGCTCGGCATCCTCGACTCTCACGGCGCGGCGGTGGCGATGAGCACGCTGCACCACGTGGTGTCGTCGGCCGACGTGGTGGCGATGTCGGCGGCCGTCCGATCGGTTCACATCGCCGATGCGCTCAAGTCGTACCTCGTCGACATCTCCGAGACGAGTCGCGCCCATCAGGGTCTCGTCCTCGGGTTGTCGCCGCGAGCGACGCTGCAGCTGGCACGCGCAATCAGATCTCGTGCCGCGGCGAGCGGACGCGACTTCGCCACGCCCGACGACGTGAAAGCAGTCGGGCTGGCCGTGCTCTCCCACCGCGTCGTGGTGCGGCCCGACGCCGCGTCGCGCGGCCTCACCGGAGAAGACGCGATCCGCGAGATCCTCGACTCGGTTCCGGTCCCCGTAGGTCGCTGATGCTCACCCGCAGCGGTTGGGGAGCCATCGCGCTGGCAGCGGCGGCGTTCGCGATCGGGCGCACATTCGGGATCCTCGAGCTGTACGTGCTCGGTGTCGGCATCATCGCCGCGCTGCTCGTCGGCACGGCAACGGTCGCCGGTCGCCCCCCGCGGCTGGTGGTGCGTCGACTCGTCGATCCATCGACGGTGCAGGCCGGCGATGCCGCCAGGGTCGACATCCAGATCGCCAACGTCGGCGGGCGCAAGAGCCCGGTGCTGCAGCTGTGGGAGCCGGTCGGGTCGAGTGGCGGCGCCACCATGAACCTCGCCCCGTTGAAACCGCGCGAGCGATCCACAGCCGCATACCGGCTGCCCACGACCGAGCGCGGGATCGTGGCAGTCGGACCGATGCGAGCGCGGCGACGCGACGTCCTCGGCTTGGCATCGCGCACGTTCGTGCTCCCTGGACGCAGCGAACTGCTGGTGATGCCTCACCACACCCCGGTGCGCTTCGCTCCCGGTGGATCGTCGGGTCGCCTCGGCGACCACATCCGCCTTCGCGCCCACGGCCAATCGGGCAGCGAGTTCCACTCGCTGCGCGGCTACGTCATCGGCGACGATCTGCGCCGGATCAGCTGGAAGGCCTCGGCCCGCAGCAAGGACCTGGTCGTGAAGGAGACGGCGTTGGAAGGTGTGAAGCGCTGCACGGTGGTGCTCGACACCGACACGTCGGCCGACTCGCCGGACTGCTTCGAACGGGCCGTCTCGGCCGCGGCGAGCCTGGTTACAGGGGCGGCCGCGGCTGGCCTCGTCACCCGGCTGATCGCCCCCGACATCGACCTCCGCGGTCACGACGTGGCCGCTCAGGCACTGCGTTGGCTGGCCACGGTCGAGCCGAGCGCGAACCCCGAACCGGCGTTGCCCACGCTGGTGTCAGGCGACGGCCTGGGCCTCGTGCTCGTGGTGTCACGCTCGGGCAGCAGCCGCATCGCTCGCATCGTGCGCGGCTCGATCGGCCCGGACGAGACACTCGTAGTCGTCGCCACCAGCGTCGCTCCCGGTTCAGCTCGCGAGCGGTTCATGGTCGATGCGTCGAGCGACGAGTCGTTCCTCGAGTCGTGGTCACAACTCACCGGCTCGCTCGGCCGCGGCGCGAAGCTGCCTGCGGCCTACGGGGTGGCTCGATGACGATGGCCACCCGCGCCCGCACCAACGGTGCCGACCCCGACGAGCTGCTGGCCAGCTTCACGGTGTTCATGCTCACTGCCGTCACCGCCGTTGCGATGTGCCGGGTGTTCGCCGACTGGGTCTTCCTGCGCCCGTTGCTGATGATGGCCCTGATCGTGCACGTCGCCAGCACCGTCTTGCGATTGCTCAGGGTGCACTCCCTGGTCGCCCTCCCGCTGGTGGCGCTCGTCATCGGCGAGGTGCTCGCCGTGTTGTTCTATCGCGACACGATGCGCTGGGGCATTCCCTCCGGCGACACGCTGCAGGTGCTCCGTCTCGACCTGCGCCTGGTGTGGAGCCAGTTCCCCTCCGCCGTCGCCCCGGTGCCCAGCCAAGGGTCGTTCCTGCTCGCCGCGGCAGTCGGCATCGGCCTGGTGGCGATGTGCTCCGATGCCTTCGCGTTCCGCGCCTTTGGTCGGGCAGAGGCGGTCGTACCAGCGGGCGTGCTGTTCATCTTCACCGCAGCACTGGGCACCGACCGGAACCGGATCACGGTGGCCGCCGTGTGGTTCGGCGTCGCCCTGTTCGTGGTCGCGGTGCTGCGCGCCCTCCATGGCGGCGGGTCCGAATCGTGGCTCGGTCGCCGCCGACGGGCCGTTGGTGCCGCGTTGCCGGCAACGGCGATGTGCGCCGGCCTCGCCGCGCTCGGCGCCGCGGCGATCGGGCCGCTGCTGCCCGGAGCCGGGGCCGAGCCCCTTCTCGAGACCCGGCAGTCGCAGGCTGACGTCACCGAGGTGCTCAGTCCCCTCGTCGACATCCGGTCGCGGCTCGTGAACCGTTCCAACACCGAGATGTTCACGATGAGCTCGGCCGTCGGCCGGTACTGGCGAGCCATCGGGCTGTCGGTCTTCGACGGCACCACGTGGCAGCTCCCAGATGCCCAGCTCGAGTCGGCCAACGGCCAACTGAACGAGCAGTTGGTCGACAGCCGGGTGGTGCAGCAGCAGATCAAGATCGTGCACCTCGGTGGTAAGCCTGTGCCGTCGGCGTTCCGGCCGTTGACCGTGGCTCAAGACGGCCTTCTGTGGCTGTCCGGCAACGACACACTGATCGCCGGCGGCGATGGGTTGGCCGAAGGCGACTTGTTCAACATCGCCGCCGATGTTGCGGTGCCCACGCCCGAGCTGTTGCGCACGCTGTCCGCGTCGAGCCCTCCCAGCGATCAGTTCCTGCAACTGCCGAGCATCCCTTCGGAGGTCGTCGACATCGCTCGCCAGGTCACGGCCGGCGCGACAACTCCATACGACCAGGCGCGGGCACTGCAGGACTGGTTCCGCAGCGAGTTCGACTACGACCTCACGGTGCAGCGCGGCCACAGCGACGACGCGATGCTCAGCTTCCTCCGCATCCAGAAGGGCTACTGCGAGCAGTTCGCCGGCACGTTCGCGGTGATGGCCCGAGCCCTCGGACTGCCGAGCCGCGTGGCCGTCGGCTACACCTCCGGTGAGCTCCGCGCCGACGGGTTGTACCACGTGCTCGGTCGCAACGCACACGCGTGGCCCGAGGTGTGGTTCGACGGTGCCGGATGGGTGCTCTTCGAGCCGACCCCTGGCCGCGGTGCGCCGGGCAGCCAGGATGTCACCGGCGCCGCGCCGGCGCAGGACGATACCCCGGTCCAAGCCGGCACGGGGACCGGCGACCCCGAGGCCGCGCCCACCAGCACCCGACCGCCCCAGACACCGACCACCGAACGCGACAACGAGACGGGCCCGGCCTCGCCCACCACCGCACCGCAGATCGTCGGCGGCGGGGGCGACGACGGCGGCGGCGGGGGTGGACCCTGGATCGCACTCGCGATCGTGTTGCTCGGCGCCTGGATGATCTGGATGCCGGCCATCGTCCGACGCTTCACGCGCACCGGTGCCACCCCGTCGGAGCAGGTGGTCACGGCCTGGCACGGCGCCACGGGGGCCCTGCAACTGGCTGGGGCACCGCCGCAGGCCGGGGCGACGCCGATCGAGTACGTCGCCCTGGTCGAGCGCGAGATCGCCTTCGACCATCGATCGTTGCTCGAGTTGGCACGTTTCGTGACGAGGGCCATCTACTCACCCGTAGGTGTGGGCGAACCCGCAGCCCTCCGCTCGGCCGTGTTGCGGACGCACCTCGACACGACCAGCCGAGAACTGCTGCCATGGCACGTCCGCCTGATGTGCCGGCTCGACCCACGGCTGGTCAGGCTGCGGCTGGTCGGCGCCCCGCGACGACGGTCTCGCCGATTTGGCCGCGGCTGACCCGACCGCCGGCCGAACCCGCCGGACGGTCAGTCCTGGCCGGCGCGACGCCCGGCGCCTGATGCGTTGCGGCGCATCGCGGCCACGTGGCGCATGGCCTCGTCGCCTAGTGCCCGAGCGTGACGCTCGGCGTACACGACCGCGGCAACGGCGCAGACGAACGCCGCAAACGCAAGGTAGGGGCTGACGGCGAGCAGCAGAACGCACACGGCGACGGCGACGACGGCACCGAAACCTGCGGTGATCAACGAACGCTTCGACGACGAGGTGGAAGGCAGCAACTCGCGCGCGAAGTTCGGGTCGCGGTGAAGCTGCTCTTCGATCTCCCGAAGGATGCGCTGTTCGTCTTCCGAAAGCGGCATGGACACTCCTCGTCGACTGACTGCAGCCATTGTTCCATGTTCGCGGCCCGGTGACAACGCGGCCGAGTTGACGAGGCCGCGTCGGTGGCGCGGCGGCCGAGTTGACGAGGCCGCGTCGGTGNNGGCCGCGTCGGTGAGGCCGCGAATCAGCCGTCGTGGTCGGGGCCCCACTGCTGTGCCCCCCGCCGCACCACTCGCAAACCGCGCCCGGACACCGCGCTGGCCGGCCCGATCGCCGTACCACCGAAGCGGTCGCGGATGGCGTCGACGGTCGTGGCCGCGGTGATCCAGTCCGGCGCAGACCGTGATCCGTCGTCGAGCACGTCGTCGAGGGTGAGTTGTTCGGCCAGATCATGGAAGTTGCTGACGCTCACCCCCAACAGCCGCACTCCGGGGCTCACGTCGAGCGCGCGCAGCAGCGGCTCGACGACTTCGAGCATCGCCTGTGCCGTGCACATCGGACTCGGCGCGGTTCGCGACCGAGTGATGGTGGTGAAGTCGGCGAAACGCACCTTGAGCGACACAGTCTTGGCTGCCGTGCCCGCTTGGCGAAGTCTGCTGGCCACGGCATCGGCCAGGCGAACGGCCTCGCGGAGCAGGTCGTCGACGTCGTGGCGATCGTGGGCGAACGTCTCCTCGTGACCGATCGACTTGGCCTCGCGTTCGGTTTCGACCGGTCGATCATCGCGGCCCCAGGAGAGCTCGTGCAGGTGCGCGCCATGCGCCCGGCCGACCGCAGCGATGAGCGCCTCGAGGTCGATCCTGGCGAGATCGCCGACGGTGGCGATCCCGAATCGGCGGAGTCGTTCGAGCGTGGCGGGGCCGACACCCCAAAGCATCGCGACCGGCAGCGGGTGCAGGAATTCGATCTCGTGGCCCGGGGCGATCAGCAACACCCCCGGCCCAGGTTCGACACCCCGGTCGGTGACCACCGGCTTGGCGCGCTTCGACGCGAGTTTGGCGACGAACTTGTTGACCGCACCACCTACCGAGCAAGCCAGATCCAGCTCCGCAGCGACGGCGGACCGCAGTTGCTCGGCGATCGCGCCGGCCGACCCGAACAGGCGGATCGAACCGGTCACGTCGAGGAAGGCCTCGTCGAGCGCGATCGGCTCGACGAGAGGAGTGACCCGGTGGAAGATCTCGTGCACCTGCTTGCTCACCTCGGCATACAGGTCGTGGTCGCCGGGAAGGAACACGGCTTCCGGGCATCGCCGCCGGGCGACGGCCGACGGCATCGCCGAGAACACGCCGTATCGGCGGGCCTCGTAGTTCGCCGCCGCCACCACACCGCGCCGGCCGGTGCCGCCGACGACGACCGGCTTGCCAAGCAGTTCGGGTCGGCGGCGCAGCTCGACACCGACGTAGAAGGCATCCATGTCGACGTGCAGGATCGACCTGGTCATGGGAGGTACTCGGCCCTCGTCGATCTTCGATCGGTGCCGTGCAACCGGAACCGGAACAGCGGCGGGTCGTCGACCGGGTCGTCGACCGGGTCGTCGACCGGGGAGCCGCGGTCGCGCCGGTCGGCGCCAATGGACACGCGATCGAGCCAGGCACCGACGGGCACCGTGATCCACAACGGCCCGTCGGCCAGAAGTACTCTGGCTTCCTCGGCCGAAACAGCGCGGCAGTGCTCGACGATCCCGTCGGGATCGTCGAGCGAGATGGTGCCCTCCACCTCCACCTCCCAGGCCTCCACCTGCAAGAGCCAGCCGAGACCGGGCGCGGCCACCTCGACCCGGTACGCGCATCGGGCGAAGTCGCGCACCACGAGACCGGTCTCCTCCAGCACCTCCCTGGCGAGGCCCTGGTGGATGGTCTCGCCGTCGTCGATCACGCCGCCCGGCGGCGACCAGTCGAGCGAGCGATCCCGCCTCCGGTTGCCGACGAGGAGGAGCCCGTCGCCGTGGGCGATCAGCGCCCCTCCGACCAGCCAGCTCCTCACAGGTTCCGGGTCCTCACGGGTTCCAGTGTGCCACACGTGAAGGCATGCACCAGAACGCCTGTTCGCCCACGAGGGCGCCGTCAGCCGCCGAGCGCGCGCCGCCGCCGCCGCCCACCGAAGTCGGCGATCCACAGCCTGCCGACGAGCCAGAAGGCCTCGCGCACGATGCCGCCGGAGAACTTCGAATCGCCCTCCATCCGGTCGCGGAACGTGATCGGGATCTCGACGACCCGGCCTCCGAGGCGGACGATGCGATAGGTCATCTCGACCTGGAACCCGTACCCCTCGGCGCTCACCGTGTCGAAGGCCATCCGTTCGAGCGCGTCGGATCGGTAGGCGCGGTACCCGGCGGTGACGTCGTTGACCGCCAAGCCGAGCACACCGGCGGCATATCGGTTCCCCCACCGCGACACCTGCCGTCGCCGGCGCGGCCAGTTGAGGGTGATGCCGCCGGGAACGTACCGGCTGCCGATGGCCACATCGGCGCCGAACTCGACTGCGGCGATGAGCGCCGGCAGCGACGCCGGATCGTGGGACAGATCGGCATCGATCTGCACGCAGATCTCAGCGCCCTGATCGATCGCCCGTCGGAGCCCGAAGCGGTACGCAGCACCCAGGCCGCCCTTCGCATCGCGCCGGATCACCTCGATCCCGCCGAGAGTCTCGGCCAGCGCTTCGGCGGCATCGGCAGTTCCATCAGGGCTGCCGTCGTCGATCACGAGGATCGCCGAATCGGGCACGACCTGGCGCACGGCCCGGAGCAGGGTGTCGATGTTGCCGACCTCGTTGAACGTTGGCACCACGACGGCGACGCGCATGACCGCCGAGGCTACCGGCGACGGGCGCGACGCCTCGCCGGCCCACGATGGGAGCCATCGACGGGAGCCATCGACGGGAGCCATCGACGGGGCGTCGATAGATTGGCCGGGTGCCAGATGAGCGACCCCTGTCCGCCCTCCCCTCCCCTGCGGCACGGGTCGCTGCCTTCGTGTCCATCCTGATCGGCGGCGCCGCCGGCGGCCTGATCGGCTACACCCTCGTCCGCATCCAGTGCGACGGCGACTGCGCGCTCCCGCTCGGCATCGGCGCTCTTGTCGGGGCGATCGTCGCCGCGGGCGGGATGAGCGTGGTGGCGATCCTCGTGTTGCGGGCCATCGGCGAGTGGCACGAGGTAGAGCGTCGCGAACGTTCGATCGGCCGATGAGCGACGACCTGTTGCGGCTCGCGAGCTCGCTGGCGATCGAAGCCGGCGACATGGTGCGCGCCGGACGGCGGGCGGGGGTGGTCGCGGCCGAGACCAAGTCGTCCATGACCGACATGGTCACCGAGTTCGACCGAGCAAGCGAGCAACTGCTCGTCACCCGGATTCGGGCGACCCGCCCCCACGACGGCATCGTCGGCGAGGAGGGATCGTCGACGGTCGGAACGAGCGGGGTGTCGTGGCTGATCGATCCGATCGACGGAACCACCAACTTCCTCTACGACATCCCTGCGTGGGCGGTGTCGGTTGCTGCCGTCGATGCCGAGGGGCCCCTGGCCGCCGCGGTCTACGCCCCCGCCCTCGGCGAGCTGTTCACGGCCCGACGCGGCGGCGGCGCGACCCTCAACGGCGTGCCGATCGCGTGTGGCCGCTCGGCCGACCTTTCCACGTCACTCGTCGCCACGGGCTTCTCCTACGTCGCTGCCCGGCGGGTCGAGCAGGCCGCTCGGGTAGCACGGATGATCGGCCACGTTCGCGACGTCCGCCGGTTCGGCGCGGCCTCGCTCGACCTGTGCTTCGTGGCGATGGGCCGACTCGATGGGTACTTCGAGGAAGACCTCGGGCCCTGGGACCTCGCCGCCGGCCAGCTCGTCGCAACCGAGGCCGGGTGCCGCACCGGCGACTTCTCCGGTGGCGCGATCCGACCCGGTCAGGCGCTCGTGGCCAATCCTTCGCTGTTCGCCGACCTGGCCGACCTGATCGAGCGAAGCTCCGGCTGAAACAGGCGAATCGGACCGGTGGCACCGATCCGGCGGATCACCTGCCATCATGTGAGCCGTGGGTACTCGAATCCTGGCAGTGGAAGACGACGAGCGGATTCGTTCGGCTGTGAAACTTGCTCTCGAGGACGAGGGGTGGATCGTCGACGAGGCCGGCAGCGGCGAGGAGGCGATCGAGCTGTTCGCCCGGGCCACCCCGGATGTCGTGCTGATCGACATCATGCTGCCGGGCATCGACGGCTTCGAGCTGTGCCGAACGCTGCGCCGCAACAGCGACGTGCCGATCGTGATGGTCACGGCCCGCAACGACACCCACGACGTGGTCGCCGGGTTGGAAGCGGGCGCCGACGACTACCTGACCAAGCCGTTCGCACCAAAGGAGCTGTCGGCCCGAATCCGGGCGCTGCTCCGACGGATCCGACCGATCGTCACCGGCCACGCAAAGTTGTCGTTCGGCAACCTCGAGATCGTTCCCGACGAGGGCAAGGTGCTGCGCGATGGCGCCGAGCTGCATCTCACCAAGACCGAGTTCCGTCTGCTGTGCGAGCTGGCCCAGAACCCGGGCCGCGTGTTCAGCCGCGAGAGCCTGCTCGACAAGGTCTGGGGCTACGACTACTTCGGCGATGGGCGCCTCGTCGATGTGCACGTGAGGCGCCTCCGCACCAAGGTGGAGGCCGACCCTGCGAACCCTCGCCACGTCGTCACCGTGCGGGGCCTGGGGTATCGACTGCAGTCGTGAGCGAGACCCTGCTCGACGAGCCGGCCCCGTCTCGTTTGCAGCGAACGCTCTCGGCGCTCGCGGCGTTCAAGCTCCCCCGGCTCGGGCTGCGCACCCGGATCCTGTTGATGTTCGTGCTCGGCGCGCTGCTGCTCGCCGCGTTCCTGGCCGGTGCCGCGTACAGCTTCACCAGGAGCAGCCTGGTCACCCAGCGCGACAACAGCGCCGTCGCCGCGGCGACCAGCAACGCCGGCGAGGTCAGCCGGGCCCTCCAGTCCGACCCGGTCGATGCGAACCGGGCCATCGAACGCCTCAGCGAGCGGGGTGTCGCAGACGTGGTGATCCTCTATCGGGGCAACTGGGAGGTCGGGTCTCGGTTGTACCTCCCCGAGCAGATCCCAGTGGCACTGCAGCAGCGCGTCATCCAAGATGCAACCGCGGCGCGAATGACGATCGTCATCGATGGCAGCCCCGTGATCGTGCTCGGCATCCCGTTGGTCGACGAAGGTGCGAGCTACTTCGAGTTCGTCGATCTCGGCGACATCAACACCACGTTGGACAGCGTGGCCCTCTCGTTGTTCTTCGGCGGCTTGATCACCACCATGTTCGGTGGCGTGCTCGGCTGGTTCGCGGCGATCCGGGCGGTACGCCCGCTCGGCGAGGCGGCCCAAGCCGCACGGCTGATCGCCGGGGGACGTCTCGACACGCGGCTTGCGCCGACCGATGATCACGACCTGCAGCTGCTCGCCACATCGTTCAACGAGATGGCCGCCGCGCTGCAGGCCAAGGTCGAGCGCGATGCCCGCTTCGCCAGCGACGTGAGCCACGAGTTGCGCTCGCCACTGATGACGCTCGCGGCCAGCGTCGAAGTGATGCAGGCGCGCCGCCCAGACATGCCCGAGCGCGCCCAGACGGCGCTCGACCTGCTCGTGAGCGACGTCTCTCGCTTTCAAGGCCTCGTCGAGGACCTGCTCGAGATCAGCCGGTTCGACGCCGGCGCCATCCGCCTCAACCGCGAGGACCTGCTCGTCGCCGAGTTCGTCCGCCAGGCGATCGCGGTGAGCAGCATGCCGGGCACGATCCTTACCGTCACAGAACGAGGCGAGCGGATGGTGATGCAGGGCGACCGCCGACGTCTGGCGCGCGTCGTGGCCAACCTGGTCGACAACGCCCGCCTCCACGGTGGGGGCGCTCCCGAGGTGACCGTGTCGGAGGCCGAGAACGAGGGCGACCCGATCGGCCACGTCTGGATCACGGTCGAAGATCACGGTCCGGGTGTCCCCGCCGAGGAGCGCGAGCTCGTGTTCGAGCGCTTCGCCCGCGGCGCCGTAGCCGGGCGGCGCAGCTCGAGCGATGGAGCCGGGCTCGGTCTCGCGCTCGTCGACGAGCACATCCGGCTCCATGGTGGTCGGGTCTGGGTGGACGATCGCCGTGACGGGCAACCGGGCGCACGGTTCGTTCTCGAGCTCCCCGCCGAGGAGGTGGGCGTATGAGGTCGATCGCCACCTTCTTCCTCGTCCCGGCAGCGGTGCTGGCCGGATGTTCGGTGTCGGCCGACGAGGCGCCGCGAGACATCGAGTCGAACAGGGCCCAGGTGGTCACCGAGCCGTTGGGTGCCAACGTCCGTGCCGCCGGCGCCGAGCGGATCTTCCTCGTCGTCGATGTTCCGGGGCTTCCGACGAGGATCGAACCGGTGCCGCGCGACGTGGGCGACGACCTCGCCGCGCTCGTTGCCGCTCTCCTTGCCGGCCCGACCGCCAACGAGTTCGTCGATCAGTTCCGCAGCGCCCTGCCCACCGGTCTCGTCGTGAACGCAGTGAGCCGTGTGGGGCCCCGCGTCACGATCGACCTCACCGACGATCTGCAGGCGTTGTCGGGCGACTCCCTGCTGCTCGCCCTGGCACAGATCGTGTACACGGTGTCTGACATGAGTGGCGTCACGTCGGTCGACATCACCATCGACGGGCAGCAGGCCCGGTGGCCGACGAGCTCAGGCCAGTTTCAGGACCATCCGCTCACCGTTTTCGACTATCCCAACATCGAAGTCACCCGGCAACCCGCGTATCCGTCCACTCCGTCGCAGTGAACCTGTTCGGGAGTCAGCCGAAGAACACCGAGGCGACGTCGCGGTAGAGGTGGAGGTCGACGGGCCGGGTGCGGCCGACCGTCTCCGCCAGGGCGACCATCACCACGTGGTCACCGCGCAGCGCCGTCATCTGCCCCCAACTGCCCGAGTGCACGGCGTCGATCGCCTCGATGCCGTAGCGCGTTGCCAGCACCCGGTCGAAGGCGGTGGGTGTTCCGCCGCGTTGGATGTGACCGAGCAGCACCACCCGGGATTCGAAGCCGGTGCGATTCTCGATCGAGTGGGCGATGGTTTCGGCGATGCCGCCGAGGCGGACGTGCCCGAACGTGTCGTACACCTTGTCCCGCGATGGCAGCGTTCCCGGCACCGGCTCGGCGCCCTCGGCGACCACCACGATCGAGGCGTATCGACCCCGTTCGTGCCGCCGCCGGAGGATCGCGCAGACCTCGTCGATGTCGAAGGGCTGTTCGGGGATCAAGATGACGGTCGCGCCACCGGCGATGCCGGCATGGGTGGCGATCCAGCCGGCGTGGCGACCCATGACCTCCACCACCATCACCCGGTCGTGGCTCTCCGCCGTGGTGTGCAGGCGATCGATGGCGTCGGTGGCGATCTGCACCGCGGTCGTGAACCCGAAGGTGAGATCGGTGCCGACCACATCGTTGTCGATCGTCTTCGGCACACCGATGATCGGTAGCCCGAACTCGGCATGCATCTGACAGGCCACGCTGAGCGATCCGTTGCCACCGATCACGACCAGGGCGTCGAGGTCCATGTCGCGGAACGTCTCGACGACGAGGCGGGGACCGTCAGGTCGGTCGTACGGGCTGCCGCGTCGAGTTCCCAGCAGGGTGCCGCCCTTGGGGAGCATGCCGCGCAGCGACGCGACGTCGAGCGACATCGTGCGACGCTCGATCACACCGTCCCACGCGTCGAGAAACCCGATCAGCTCATCGCCGTAGACCTGCTCGCCCTTGCGCACGATGGCCCGGATCACGGCGTTCAATCCGGGGCAGTCACCACCACCGGTCAAGATCCCGACACGCACGTGGACCCAGGATACGGGCAAAAACCGCGGCGAACGTCCGGCCGTGGTAGGAACAGGCTCATGGCGTGGGATTCGTCTCGTCCGGTTCCGTGGCAGCGGCTGATCAGGGACTGGCTGCTGTACGTCGCGATCATGGTGATCGTCTTCGCCTTCGTCTACCGCGACCGGCTGACACCGGGCATCTTTGCCGGCCTGTTGGCGAGTGGCCCCGTCTTCGTCGTGATCGGCGCTGTGCTGGCGAAGTTCGGGTACCAGCGCAAGACGATGCGCGACCTCCGCCGCCAGGCCGCCCGACCACCGGCCGCAGACGTCGTTGCGCCGGGACGGTCGAAGCCGGCGGCGACTCGTCGCACCGGCGGTGGGCCAACTCGACCGGGATCAACAGGTCGCAGGCGCTGAGCTAGCTTCAAGTCCCGATGCCCGACGACCCTGTGTGCGTGATCGCGATCGATGCCGGCACCACCGGCGTCCGCAGCCGAGCCGTCTTCCGTGACCGACCGTCGATCTCGTCGTATCGCGAGTTCACCCAACACTTTCCCTCGCCAGGCTGGGTCGAACACGATGCCGACGAGATCTGGCAGTGCGTGAAGGCGACGCTCGGAGATGTCGTGGCCCAGACCGCTTCGGCGGGAGCCACGGTGGCCGCGATCGGCATCACCAATCAGCGCGAGACCGTGGTCGCGTGGAGCCGCTCGACCGGACGCCCGCATGGCACCGCGATCGTCTGGCAGGACCGGCGCACTGCCAAACGGTGCGACGAGCTCGATGCCGCCGGAGCACTCGCCCTCGTTCGCGAGCGGACCGGCCTCGTGCTCGATCCGTACTTCTCGGGAACGAAGTTCGAGTGGATGTTGAAGAACCGGCACATCCCGGTCTCGCCGGATCTGGCACTCGGAACGATCGACTCCTGGATCCTGTGGAACCTCACCGGCGGCGAGGTGCATGCCACCGACCCGTCGAACGCGAGCCGGACGATGCTGTTCGACATCCGCGAGCTGGCCTGGGCGCCGGAGTTGTGCGATCTCCTCCACGTGCCGATCGATTGCCTGCCCGACGTCAGGCCGTCGAGCGGGCGGTTCGGTGTCACGTCCGATCGCTGCGGCGTACCCGCCGGGATCCCCATCTCGGGAATCGCCGGCGATCAGCAGGCGGCCTTGTTCGGTCACGCCTGCTTCGAGCCGGGAATGGCCAAGAACACCTACGGCACGGGCAGCTTCGTGCTGCTCAACGTCGGTCACACCTGTCCTCCGGCGACCGACGGGTTGCTCACCACCGTGGCGTGGACG
>CXWL01002578.1_pt1 | contig 18197 bp, 15 predicted proteins | sample 590931 | NCBI WGS metagenome assembly CXWL01 (sample SAMEA3498368, study PRJEB10139) | groundwater metagenome | biome: water well; material: biofilm material | place: Germany | collected 2015-04-27 | reverse complement strand
CGATCAACACCAGCATCACGCTGCCGACCAGCAGCGCGCGCTCCACTCCGCTCGTCCCAAGCCAAAGTCCAAACGGAACCATCACCGCCGCGAGCATCAACTCCTGGCGAAAGGCATCCTCGTGGCGTGCTGCCGCCGCCAATCCCGACAGAGAATAGCCTGCCGCATTGACGAGCCGCCGCAACCCGGTCTTGCCCTTGTATGGACTCTCCATGCGGCGCGCAATGTAGCACGCGTAGACGCACTGCTCAGACCACGGGCACTAACGTGCGCAGCAGCTCTTCCTGAACCACGCGCGTCTTGCCGCGCCGCGGCGCGGGCGGTTCGTAGGCGCCGTCGGAATTCATGATCCAGGCTTGGTTCGCGTCGTCGAGGTAGGCCTGCAGGCCTTCGTGGATGACCCGCGCCTTTAGCGCCGGATCGAGGACCGGAAAGCCCAGCTCGATGCGGCGGAAGAAGTTCCGGTCCATCCAGTCGGCGCTGGACAGGTAGACGTCCTCCGCGCCCTCGTTCTGGAAATAGCAGATGCGCGTGTGCTCGAGGAAACGTCCGACCACTGAGCGTACGCGGATGTTCTCCGAGAGCCCCGCGACCCCGGGCCGCAGGGCGCAGACGCCGCGCACGATGAGGTCGATCTGCACGCCGGCCTGGGAGGCGGCGTAGAGCTCCTCGATCAGCTCGGGCTCGAGCAGCGCGTTCATCTTGGCGATGATGCGCGCCGGCTTGCCTTCCTTGGCGAGGCGCACCTCGTTTCTCACCGCCGCGACCACGCGCTTGTGCAGCGTGAAGGGCGACAGCCACAGGTGCTTCATGCGGGTCGACTTGCCGAGGCCGGTGAGCTGCTTGAATACCTCGTTGACCTCGGAGCAGATCTCGTCGCGCGCGGTGAGCAGCCCGAAATCCGTGTACTGGCGCGCGGTGCGCGGATGGTAATTCCCCGTGGCCAGGTGCGCGTAGCGCCTCAGCACGCTGCCCTGCGGACCGTCCTCGCGCCGCACCACCAGCGCCATCTTGGCGTGGGTCTTGTGGCCGACCACGCCGTAGACGACATGCGCGCCCACTTCCTCCAGGCGCGACGCCCAGGTGATGTTCACTTCTTCGTCGAAGCGCGCCATCAGTTCCACGACAACGGTGACTTCCTTGCCGCGCTTCGCCGCCTCGATCAGGATCTCCATCAGCTCGGAGTCGGTGCCGGTGCGGTACACGGTCTGCTTGATCGCGATCACGCGCGGGTCGGTCACCGAGGTGCGGATGAAGTCGATCACCGGCGTGAACGACTCGTAGGGATGGTGCAGCAGCACGTCCTGCTTCTTGAGCACCGAGTAGAAGTCCTTCTGGCCCGCCAGCGCCGGCGGCGGCGCCGGCTGGAACTCCGGGTACTTGAGGTCGGGCTTCTCGACGCGATCGGTCACCTCGCGCAGCCGGTACAGGTTCACCGGCCCGTCATTGCGATACAGATCCGACTCCGAGAGCCCGAACTGCTGCAGCAGGAAGTCGACCGTCTGCTGGGAGCAATTGTCCGCGACCTCCAGGCGCACCGCGTCGCCGAAGTGGCGCTGCAGCAACTCGCCCTGGATCGCGATGCGCATGTTCTTGATTTCCTCTTCGTCCACGAAGAGGTCCGAGTTGCGCGTGACGCGGAACTGGTGGCAGCCCTTCACTTCCATGCCGGAGAACAGCTCATCGACGTGCGCGTGCAGGATCGAGGACAGGAACACGAACGCATACTCGGCGCCCGCGACGTCCGCGGGCAGGCGGATCACGCGCGGCAGCGCGCGCGGCGCCTGCACAATCGCGGCGCGCGATTTGCGGCCGAACGAGTCGCGGCCTTCCAGTTCGATGGCGAGGTTGAGCGACTTGTTCAGCACGCGCGGAAACGGGTGCGCGGGGTCAAGGCCCATTGGCGTGAGCACCGGCAGCAGCTCGCGCATGAAGTAGTCCCGGATCCAGGCCCGCTGCGGCTCGGTCCAGTCTTCGCGCTTCGGAAAAATCACGCCCTGCCTTGCGAGCGCGGGCAGCAGCACGCTGTTCAGCAGCCGGTACTGCTCACCGACCAGCGCATGCGCCTGCGCCGACACGAGTTCGTAGACTTCCGCCGGGCTGCGGCCGTCCGGCCCCGATTCCTTGATGCCCGCCTTGATCTGTTCCTTCAACCCCGCGACCCGGATTTCGAAGAACTCATCCAGGTTGGAGGAGACGATGGTGAGGAAAAGCAGCCGCTGGAGCAGCGGCACCGAGTCGTCCGCCGCCTGCGCGAGGACCCGCCGGTTGAATTCGAGCAGGCCCAGCTCCCGGTTCAGGAAATGCGACGGCTGAAGATTCTTTTTGACCATTGTTTTTGGGGCTGCGGGGAACGGCGGAGGGACTGCGCCCTCTTTGTATGACTAGCCTACAGGACAAATGTTGCAGCTTTATGAAGATCGCCAAACCCGTGATTTGCCGAGTTATCCACAGGGTGTAAGCTGCTCCCTGACATGGCCCGTCCCGACCTGCTTGCCGCGGTAGATCTTGGTTCGAACAGCTTCCATCTGCAGGTCTGCCGCGTCACCGGCGGGCAGATTTACCCGCTCGATTCGCTACGCGAAGTGGTCCGCCTGGGCGCAGGGCTGACATCCGAGAAGCGCATCGACCGCGCCACGCAGGCGCGCGCGCTGGAAGCGCTGCAGCGCATCGGCGAGCGCCTGCGCGGCCTGCCGCGCAGCGCGGTGCGGGCGGTCGGCACCAACACCCTGCGCGTGGCGAAGAACGCGCCGCAGTTCCTGCGCGAGGCGCGCGCCGCGCTCGGCTTCCCGATCGAAGTGATCGCCGGGCGCGAGGAAGCACGCCTCATCTACCTCGGTGTCGCCCATTCCATGCCGCCCCTGGCCGAGAACCGGCTGGTGGTCGATATCGGCGGCGGCTCGACCGAATTCATCATCGGCAAGGGCCTTGAACCGCTGCTCACCGAGAGCCTCTACATGGGCTGCGTCAGCTACAGCCTCGCCTATTTTCCGGACGGGCGGATCGAGAAGTCCCGATTCAAGAAAGCGGAACTCGCGGCGCGCCAGGAACTGGCCGGAATGGCGGGCGCGTACCGGAACGCCGGCTGGCAGGAAGCCGTCGGCTCGTCGGGCACCGCCCGCGCGCTGGAGTCCATGCTGCGCGAGAACGGCTTCGCCGCGGAGGGCATCACGCTCGACGGGCTGGAGCGGCTGAAGAGCCTGCTGCTCAAGCATGAGCGCGCCGATCCGGACCGGATCGCCGGGTTGCGCAAGGACCGGGCGGCAGTGATTCCGGGCGGCCTGTCGATCATGCTCGCCGCCTTCGCCGAGCTTGGCATCGAGCGCATGGCGGTATCGGACGGCGCGCTCCGGCACGGGGTGCTCTATGATCTCCTCGGACGCGTGCAGCACCGCGACATGCGCGAAGCCACGGTGACCCAGTTCATGCGCCGCTACCACGTCGACACCGCGCAAGCCGAGCGAGTGCGGCTGCTGGCGCTCAGGATTTTTGATTCGATCGTCAAGGAAAAGGAAGAGCAGGAACCGGACCGCCTGCTCCTCGACTGGTCCGCGCGTCTCGCGGAGATCGGGCTGTCGGTGGCGCATGCGCAGTACCACAAGCACTCCAGCTACATCCTGTCGAACGCCGACATGCCGGGCTTCTCGCGCATGGAGCAGCAGCGCCTCGCGCGCATCGTGCTCGCACATCGCGGCAAGCTGGGCAAGATGCAGGACGCGGGACTCGAAGGCAGCGACTGGACGCTGGTGTTCGCCTTGCGCATCGCGGCGCTGGTGCTGCGAAACCGGACCGATGCGCGCTTTCCGATGCTGCGCGTGGCAGGGGACGACGCGGGCTACCTGCTCGACCTGCCGCAGGCCTGGCTTGAGGAAAATCCGCTCGCCTCCGCCGCTCTCGAGACCGAGACCGGCCACTGGAAGGCCGTCGGCATGAAATTCTCGGTCAACAGCCTTTCGGAGAAAAAGGTCTCCCAGCTGCGCGCGTAGCGCGCATCCCCGCGCAGGCGGGGATCCATTTGCTAGATCAGGTCAGGGGCGAGCACCGCACGCAGCACGACTTCGGCTTCGCCATCGCGCTCGCGATTGCTCAGCCACCACAGGCCGCCTTTCTTCAGGGACCAGGGCGCGGACGATCCAGACAACAGCACCGCCGCGGCGCGCCCGAGGTCGGGCTGGTGGCCGACCACGAGCACCGCGCCCTTGCGGCCCGGCCAGCCCGCCGCCGAAAGAATGTCCTCCGGAGAGGCTCCCGGCGCGAGTCGCTCGACGATCTTGTAGCGCGCGCCCAGCGCCTCCGCTGTCTCGCGCGCGCGACGCGCTGGGCTGGAGAAAATCGCGACCCTGGAAGGCAGCCGGGCACCGAGCCACTTCGCCATGCGCGCCGCCTGCTTGTGGCCCTTGGCAGTAAGCTTGCGCTCGAGATCCCGGCCGCCCTCGGCTGCATCGGCATGCCGCCACAGGATCAAGTCCATGTCAGGCACGGGGGGATCCCGTTCCCCCCGTTACCCCCTCTACGCCTTCGACCTTCTGCGCCACTGGCGCGAGCCGCGCCGCCGGAAAGCGCGCGCTGAAGCGGCTCCCCTTGCCTGGAACGCTGTCCACGTCGAGTACGGCCTGGTGGCGCGCAAGCGCATGCCTCACGATCGACAGGCCGAGGCCCGTGCCTCCGGTTTCACGGGAACGGCCCCGGTCCACCCGGTAGAAGCGTTCGGTCAGTCGCGGCAGGTGCTCGGGATCGATGCCGATCCCCGTGTCCGCGACCGAGAATTCCGCGCCGGCCTCCGTCGCGTTCCAGCGCAGGCGTATTTCGCCGCCGGCTGGCGTATAGCGGATCGCATTCGACACCAGGTTCACGAAGGCGCTCGATATCTCGGCCTCGGCGCCGAGCAGGTCGTAGCCGCCCGCCGCTTCAAGGGAGATTCGGTGCTTCCCCCCGGACAGGCTTTCGGCCTCGCTACGCACCCGCTCCAGCAGCGTGCGCAGCACGACGCGCTCCGCCGCCGGCGGCGGCGGCGCATGCTCGAGCGACGAAAGCGTAAGCAGGTCGTCGATCAAGTGCTTCATGCGCTGGGCCTGCGGCGCCATCAGGCCCACGTAATCCCGTACGCGACCGGCATCGAGCTTGAGGTCCTGGATGGTCTCGAGAAATCCCGCCAGTACAGTGAGCGGAGTGCGCAGTTCATGCGAGACATTGGCGACGAAGTCGCGTCGCATCGCCTCGACCCGCGCCGCGCCAGTGACGTCCTGCGACAGCAGCAGGTGGTCGTCATCGCCGAAGGGCACGAGCTGGACCGACAGGGTGCGACGATTGCCAGGCGCCGCGAGGCGCAGCGGCTCGGAAAAATCCGCGGCGCGCAGGTACTCGACGAACTCCGGTGCGCGGACCATGTTCACGATCGGCTGGTTGCGATCACGCTCCGGGTCGAGGCCGAGCTGCTGGCGCGCGGCATCGTTGCACCAGTCCAGGCGATAGCTGGCGTCCAGCACCGCGACGCCGTAGGGCAACGCTTGCGCACCGCGGCGCGATCGCACCATCACCCGCGCCAGCTCCTGGCGTCGCTTGAGCGTCGCACGCCGGTGACGGTGCAGCAGATTGAAGACTTCCCCCCAGCTGCCCTCCGCCTCGGGCGGATCGTCGAGGCGGGACTGCGAGGCCCAGCGCCTGAGCTTTCCCAGCTCGCGCAGCTGGCGGTAGAGCGCGACAGCGAGGCCGGCGGCCAGAATCGCGAGGGCGATTTCGAGCCAGTTCATTGCGCCGTCAGGCAGCGCTCAGGCACGGCTCATGACCGCGGTTTCCGCGCGCAGCGCATATCCGCTGCCGCGCACAGTTTCGATGAGCGCGTCATGGCCGCTTGGCGTGAGCCCCTGCCGCAACCTGCGGATATGAACGTCCACCGTGCGCTCCTCGATGAACACGTGGTCGCCCCAGACCTCGTCGAGAAGCTGCGTGCGGGAATACACGCGGTTCGGATGCGTCATCAGGTAATGCAACAGCCGGAACTCGGTCGGCCCGAAGGTGAGCGCTTGGCCGTTGCCGGTCACCCGGTGCGCCGCCGGGTCGAGCCTGAGGCCGGCGATCTCGACCGGCGCGTCGCCATGCTGCGGCTTGCGGCGCCGGAGCACGGACCGGATGCGCGCCACCAGTTCCTTGGTGGAGAACGGCTTGGTGATGTAGTCGTCGGCCCCCGCCTCAAGCCCTGCGATCTTGTCGGGCTCGTCGGCGCGCGCGGTGAGGAAAATAAGTGGCATGTCGCGGGTGCGCGCATCGCCGCGCAGGCGGCGCGCCAGCGCAAGCCCCGACTGGCCAGGCAGCATCCAGTCGAGCAGCACCAGGTCGGGCAGGATATCGCCAAGCAGCCGGCCCGCTTCCTCGGCGCTCTTGGCGCGCAGCGTTTCGAACCCCGCGTGTTCGAGGTTGACCCCGATCAGCTCCAGGATCGCGGGTTCGTCTTCGACGATGAGAACCGTGGCAGGCATTCGGTGAGCGGCTATTCCTTGGACAACTCGCGTTCGATATCGGCGAACGAGGTGTGCCGCACGTCCGTGCCCTTGACGATATAGATCACCTGCTCGGCGATGTTCTTGGCGTGGTCGCCGATGCGCTCCACCGCTTTCGCCACCCACACCGTCTCCAGCGAGGCGGAGATGGTGCGTGGATCTTCCATCATGTAGGTGATGAGCTGGCGCAGCACGGAGCGGAATTCGTCGTCGATCGCCGTGTCTTCCTTCAGGACTTCCGCGGCACTGGCGACGTCCAGCCGCGCGAAGGAGTCGAGCGCCTGGCGCAGCATCTTCACCGCGATCTGCGCGGCATGCCGGATCGCCGGAAAGCGCTGCGCATGGTGGCCGCTGGTTTCGTGGATGCGTTTGGACATGCGCGCGATCTTCTCCGCCTCGTCGCCGATGCGCTCCAGGTCCGTCACGATCTTGCTGATCGCCATGATCAGGCGCAGGTCGCCTGCCGCGGGCTGGCGCTTGACCACGATGTGGTTGCAGGCGCCGTCGATCGCAACCTCGTAGCCGTTGACGCGCGCGTCGTTCTCGATCACCTGCGCCACCAGCGCGGCATCGCCGGTGGCGAAGGCCTGGATCGCGGCCAGGATCTGCGCCTCGACCAGGCCACCCATCTGCAGCACGCGGGTGCGCGTGGTGTCGAGGTCTGCTTCGAACTGCTTTGAGATGTGCTCGGTGACGCCCATGGTGTGTCCTTGGAGAATGCGCTTTAGCCAAACCTGCCGGTGATGTAGTCCTCGGTCGCGGCCTTCTTCGGCTTGATGAAGATCGTGTCGGTGACGTCGTACTCGATCAGTTCGCCGAGGTACATGTAGGCGGTGAAATCGGAAACGCGTGCGGCCTGCTGCATGTTGTGGGTAACGATGACCACGGTGTAGTCGGTCCTGAGCTCGTGGATCAGCTCCTCCACTTTGGCGGTCGAGATCGGGTCCAGCGCCGAACAGGGCTCATCCAGCAACAGGACATCCGGCTTGATCGCGATGCCGCGCGCGATGCACAGGCGCTGCTGCTGGCCGCCGGACAGGCTCTGCCCGCTCTGGGACAGCTTGTCCTTGACCTCATTCCAGATCGCCGCGCGGCTGAGCGCCCACTCGACCCGCTCATCCATGTCGCGCTTGCTCAGGCTTTCGAACAAGCGCACCCCGAATGCGATGTTGTCGTAGATCGACATCGGAAACGGCGTCGGCTTCTGGAACACCATGCCGACCTTGGCGCGAATCAGCGAAGGGTCGCGCTTGGTGGTAATCAGGTTCTCGCCGTCCATCAGGATCTCGCCCTCCGCGCGCTGCTCCGGATACAGGGCGTACATGCGGTTGAACGTGCGCAACAGCGTCGATTTGCCGCAGCCGGAAGGTCCGATGAAGGCGGTGACCTTGCGCTCCGGAATGTCCATGGTGACGTTCTTGATCGCCTGGAAACCGCCGTAGTAGAAATTCAGGTCCCTGATCTTCAGCTTGGCCTTGAGGTCGGCCGCTGCGACCGCAGGCTCGCCGGACGCGGCGCGCGTCGCAGTGTGGATCATCGGCCGCGAGGCGGTTCTTGCCGCTGGAGACTCCATTGCGCTCATGTCTTGGTTCCTTGTGGCAACCTGGCTCGTTTCAATCGGGTTTCCGGAACAGCGCGCGCGCCAGGATGTTCAGCGCCAGCACTGCAAGGGTGATCAACGCCGCGCCGCCCCAGGCCAGCCGGTGCCAGTCTTCATAGGGGCTCATGGCGAACTGGAAAATGACCACCGGCAGGTTGGCCATCGGCGCGTTCAGGTTGTTCGACCAGAACTGGTTGTTCAGCGCGGTGAACAAAAGCGGCGCGGTTTCGCCGCTGATGCGCGCCACGGCGAGCAGTATCCCGGTCATGATCCCGGTGCGCGCGGCCCGGTAGGTAATTCCGGTCACCATCTTCCAGACCGGGCAGCCGAGGGCCATCGCCGCCTCACGCAAGGTATTCGGCACCAGCTTGAGCATGTCATCGGTCGTACGCACCACTACAGGGATGACGAGCAACCCGAGCGCGATCGACCCGGCCCAGGCCGAGAAATGACCCACCTGCGCGACGTACACCGAATAGACGAACAGCCCCATCACGATCGAAGGCGCGGACAGCAGCACGTCATTGAGGAAGCGCGTCGCGCCGGCCAGCCAGCCCTTGCGCCCGAACTCGGCAAGATAGGTCCCGGCGAGGATGCCGATCGGCGTGCCGATCAGCGTCCCCATGAAAACCATGACGACGCTGCCGGCGATGGCGTTTGCCAGCCCGCCATCGGCCCCGGGCGGCGGCGTCATCTGGTAGTACAGCGTAGCGTGGAGCAAGGCGGTGCCGCCCTGGTACAGCAGGGTGCCGAGAATCCACAACAGCCAGAACAGGCCGAACGCCAGGCACACGCTCGAAATCGCAAGCAGGACATAGTTCAGCCGGCGCCGGAACTGATACAGCGGATTCGCGGGGCTGACGGGATTCGCCGCTTCGTTCATGTCTGCGCGCCTTCGCCCTTCGCCAGCTGCATGAGGAGCAACTTGGAGAGCGCCAGGACGATCGTGGTAATCAGGAAAAGTATCAGGCCAAGCTCATACAGCGCGGAAAAATAGACGTCGCCCACGGCCTCGGTGAACTCGTTGGCGAGCGCCGAAGCGATGCTGTTTCCGGGCGCGTTCAGCGAAGTCGCGAGGCGGTGTGCGTTGCCGATCACGAACGTCACCGCCATGGTTTCCCCGAGCGCCCGGCCAAGCCCGAGCATGATGCCGCCGATGACGCCAACCTTGGTATACGGCAGCACTACGCGCCAGACGACCTCCCAGGTCGTCGCGCCCAGGCCGTAAGCAGACTCCTTGAGGAGCGGCGGCACGAGTTCGAACACGTCCCGCATCACCGCCGTGATGAACGGGATGACCATGATCGAGAGGATGATTCCCGCAGTCAGCATGCCGATGCCGAGCGGCGGACCGGCGAACAGCGCACCGAAGAACGGCACCTGGCCGAGCGAACCGATCAGCATCGGCTGCAGGTAGGTCTGGAACAGCGGCACGAACACGAACAGGCCCCACATGCCGTAGATGATGGATGGAATCGCCGCCAGCAATTCGATCGCGGTGCCAAGCGGCCGCTTCAGCCAATTGGGCGACAGCTCGGTGAGAAATATTGCGATGCCGAAACTGACCGGTACGCCGATCAGCATGGCGATGAGCGAGGTGACGACCGTGCCGTAGATCGGCACGAGCGCCCCGAACTCCTCGGTGACCGGGTTCCAGCTGGTCGACCAGAGGAAAGAGAAGCCGTACTTCTCCAGGGTCAGCTGGCTGCCGATCGCGAGCGAGACCAGGATCGCGGCAAGCAGGCTGAAAACGATGAAGGCAAAGAAGCGCGTCACCCACTCGAACGCCGTGTCCATCCATGGCGCGGAGCGCTGCGGGCGCGAACCTTGGGGATCACTGCTCACATTTGCGCCTTCGGCGGCGGTCGATCCATTCAGCGTTACGGTAGACATGCGCGATTGAAGCCTGTGGATTTTAGGGGAGCCGGCTGTTGCAGATCACAAAAAGGAGGCGGCCGGCGCCGCCTCCTTTGCGATCAACGACTTGCCTGCGGTCCGGTCAGAATATCGGCTTGCCGGCGCTATCCTTGATCTGCGACTTCCAAACCGCCTTGATCTGGTTCACGACGGGACCGGGCATCGGCACGTAGTCGAGTTCGTCGGCCATCTTGGCGCCGTTCTGGAACGACCAGTCGAAGAACTTGAGGACTTCCTTCGCCACATCGGCTTTCTCCTGCACCTTGTGGATCAGGATGAAGGATGCCCCGGTGATCGGCCAGGAGCCCTTGCCAGGCTGGTCGGTGAGAACCACGCCCATTCCCGGAACGCTGTTCCAGTCGGCGCCTGCAGCAGCGGCCTTGAACGACTCATCGGTCGGCGACACCAGCACACCATCCTTGTTCAACATCTGTGCATGCGAAAGCTTGTTCTGCTTCGCGTACGCATATTCGACATAGCCGATCGCACCGTCGATGCGGGCGACGTAGTTCGCCACGCCCTCGTTGCCCTTGCCGCCCACGCCGGTGGGCCACTTCACCGCGGTGCCCACGCCGACCGCGGACTTCCATTCCGGGCTGACCTTGGACAGGTAGTCCACGAACAGGAACGTGGTGCCTGAGCCGTCCGAGCGATGCACGACGGAAATCGCCTGGTTCGGCAGCGCCACGCCCGCATTCATCTTCGCGATCGCGGGATCGTTCCAGGTTTTCACCTTGCCGAGATAGATCTCCGCGAGCAGTGCGCCGGAGAGCTTGATGTCACCGGGCTTGATGCCTTTGACGTTGTAGACCGGGACAACGCCGCCCATGATGGCCGGGAACTGCACCAGGCCATGCTTGTCGAGATCCTCGCCTTTCATCGGCGCATCCGATGCGCCGAAGGCGACGGTCTTGGCGGTGATCTGCTTGATGCCGCCGCCCGAGCCGATGGACTGATAGTTCAGGCCGACGCCGGTCGACTTCTTGTAGGCGTCCGCCCACTTGGCATAAATCGGATAAGGGAATGTCGCGCCAGCACCGGTGATGTCTAGCGCCTGCGCCGTGCCGGCCAGCATCAGTCCGGCGGCCAGCGCCCCAAAGGCAGATTTCAGTTTCATGACTCGTCTTCTCTCCATGGTTGATGGAGGCGAGTCTAGAAACCGTAAGTTACGGTTTCATGACACCGGTTTCCCTAGAAGGGATAAGGGGTTGCGCGATCCTGGATGGTCACCCACTGCCACTGGGTAAATTCCTCCCAGTTGGCGATCCCGCCGTGGCGCCCGCCGTTGCCCGAGGCCCCGCGACCGCCGAACGGCACCCAGGGCTCGTCGGCGACCGTCTGGTCGTTGATGTGGATGATGCCGGTCTTCAGCCGGGCGGTGAAGTTCATGGCGCGCTCCACCGACTGGGTGATCACGCCGGTGGACAGCCCGTACTCGGTCGCGTTGTTCAGCGCGATCGCTTCATCGTCGGTATCGAAGGGCGTGACCGACAGCACCGGGCCGAAGACCTCTTCGGTATACACCCGCATCGCCGGCGTGACGTTCTCCAGCACGGTCGGGCTGTAGAAGAGCTTGTCGTAGGTGCCGCCCGCGCGCAGCACCGCGCCCTTGGCGACCGCGTCCTTGACGATGCCGTCGATGCGCTCGATCTGCCGCGCATTGATGATGGGGCCCAGCGCGCAGGGACCGGCGCTCGGGTCGCCCACCGGCAGGTGCTTGGCTTTCGCCACCAGGCGCTCCGTGAGATCGCGGGCGATCTTGCGCTGCGCCAGCACCGTGCCGGTCGCCATGCAGATCTGGCCCTGGTGCAGGTACGCGCCCCAGGCGGCGCTGGAGGCCGCGACATCCAGGTCGGCGTCGTCCAGGACGATGGTGGAATTCTTGCCGCCGAGTTCCAGCGTCACGCGCTTCAAGTGCCGGCTGGCGAGTTCGCCGACGCGCTTGCCGGCCGCGGTCGAGCCGGTGAACGAGATCATCGCGATGTTCGGGTCGGTGATCATCGCTTCGCCGACCGCGGCGTCGCCCGGCAGCACCTGCAGCAGGCCCGCGGGCAGGCCCGCCGCTTCGAACAGGCGCGCGAGCATGAAGCCGCCCGTGACTGGCGTGTTCGGGTCGGGCTTGAGTACCACCGCATTACCCAGCGCAAGCGCGGGCGCGACCGCGCGGGCGGACAGGATCAGCGGCGCGTTGAAGGGCGAGATGACGCCGATCACGCCGTGCGGCACGCGGCGCGCGAAGCTCATGCGCTTGGGGCCGGAGGGCAGCATCATGCCCGGGGGCTGCGTGGCGATGGCGGCGGCCTCGATCAGGATGCCGGTCACCATGTGCAGTTCGAAATCCGCCTTGGGCGGGATCGAGCCGGTTTCGCGCACGATCCAGGTGCGCATTGATTCGCTGTGCGCCTCGAGGAATTGCGCGGCGCGGCGCAGCACCGCGGCGCGCTGGTCCGCGGGCACGTTCGCCCATTCGACCTGCGCCGCGGCCGCAGCCTTGGCCGCTTCCGCGACATCCTCGGCGTCCGCCACGCCAACCTCGGTCAGCACCTGCCCGGTGGCGGGCTCGATCACCTCGCGCGAGCCGCCCTTGGACATCTGCCAGCGGCCGGTGAAGATCTTGCCCTTCCAGGCATTCTCGGCGGCGATGGTCACCGCGGTGGTCTGTTGCTGGGTCATGAATAGCCCTCCTTTCCAGGTCAGTGCGCCGGGCTTGGACTCGGCGCCAAGGTAAGTTTCGCGCAATTTCTCCGAGCGCAGCAGCTTGCCTGCCGAGCCCTTCATCACCACCGCGCCGCGCTCAATCACGTAGGCGCTGTCGGCGATCGCCAGCGCCTTGGCCACATTCTGCTCCACAAGCAGCACGGTGACGCCGTCCTTGCGGATGCGCTGCACGATGGACAGCAGTTCCTCCACCATTTTCGGCGCAAGCCCGAGCGAGGGCTCATCGAGCATCAGCAGGCGCGGCTTGCCCATCAGCGCCCGGCCGACCGCGAGCATTTGCTGCTCGCCGCCCGACATGGTGCCGGCGAGCTGCTCGCGGCGCTCCGCCAGCCGCGGGAAAAGCCCGAGCACCTGCTCGAAACGCGCGCCGCGCTCCGCGCGCGGCGCGAGATAGGCGCCCAGCTCCAGGTTCTCGCGCACCGTCATCTGCGGGAACAGCTGCCGGCCCTCCGCGACCTGCGCCAGGCCGCGCGACACGATCGCCGAGGGCGACTCCGGCAGCGGCGCACCGTCGAAGCTGATGTCGCCGGTACGCGGCAACAGGCCCGAGAGCGCTTTCAGGAGCGTGGTCTTGCCGGCGCCATTGGGCCCGACCACCACCGTGATTTCGTCCTTCGGTACTTCGAGATCGATTTTCTCAAGAACCCGGATGCCGCCATAGCCGGCGCAAAGGCCCTTGATCGAGAGCGCCGCGCTCATGCCGGCAGTTCCTCGCCGAGGTAGGCCTCGATGACCGCCGGATCCTTCGCCACCTTGCGGGGATCGCCGTCGGCGATCTTCGCGCCCTGGTGCAGCACCGCGACGCGCTCAACGTAATTCATCAGCACCCGCACCGCGTGCTCGATCCAGATGACCGCCAGCCCCACCTCGTCGCGCACGCGGCGGATCAGCTGCGCGGTCGCATCCACTTCGGCGTGCGTGAGGCCCGCCGCCACCTCGTCCAGCAGCAGCACCCGCGGGCGCGCGCCCAGCGCCATGCCGATCTCGAGCAGTCGCTGGCGCGCGGGCGTCAGGCCGCCGGCGGGCACGGCAGCGGCGTCGCCCAGTCCGAGCAGATCAAGGATCGCGGCCGGGTTGTCGAAGGCATCGCGCGCGTGCTGGCGCCGGCGCCCGGCGAACTCCAGGCCGAAGCGCACATTGTCCGTGGCGCTCATGTCGCGGAACACGCGCGGCGTCTGGAAAGTGCGCGCCACGCCGTGGTTCGCGAACTCATGGGCGGCCCGGCCCGTCAGGTCCTCGCCGTCCACCAGCAGCTGTCCGGCAGTGGGCGCCAGGACGCCCGACAGCGTGTGGAAGAAGGTCGTCTTGCCGGCCCCGTTCGGGCCGATCACGCCGACCAGCTCGCCGTGGTGCAACTCAAGGTCGACGCCGTTCACCGCGACCAGCCCGCCGAAGCGCACGGTCACGCCGCGCGCCGACAGCAGCGCCCGGCGAACGCGGGGCGTCGCGGCTTCAGACATCCGGCCTCCCTGCGCGGCGCAGGTACACCGTCAACCCCCGCCCGAATGACGAGCCCATGCCCCGCCCGATGAGCGAGGCGAGCCCTCCCGGCAGGTACAGCACCAGCAGGATCAGCAGCACGCCCAGGGTGATCAGGTACGCATAGGGAAACTGCAGCCGCAGCAGTTCGGTCAGCAGGCTGAAGGCGATCGCCGACACGACCGGGCCCACCAGGGTCTGGGCGCCGCCGATCATCGAGATCAAGACCGTCTGGAAACCGATGAACGGGCTGAACACCGACGCCGGATCGATGTAGGTCCAGCGCACCGCGACGGCCGCGCCGAGGGCGCCGGCGAAGAAGGCCGCCAAGGCGAAGCCCAGGATCTTGACGCCTCGCGTATGCACCCCGAGCGTCTGAGCCCGCTCCTCATCAGCGCCGATGCCGGCCAGCGCAAGGCCGAAGCGGCTAGCGCGCACCCACGCGCACACCAGGACCGCGGCGATCGCGATCAGCAGGACGGCGAAGTACACCGTTGCGCTATCGGGCGCATCGGTGATCACGCGGCCGACGGTCCTGGCATACGTTTTCTCCGCGTAGGTAATGGCGTGCCGCACCAGCTCGCCCAGGCCGAAGGTGAGCACCGCGAAGTACGCGCCCCGCAGATGCAGCACCGCCGCGCCGACCAGGATCGCGAAAGCGGCGGCGGCGATCCCGCCCAGCAGGATCACCAGGGCATAGGGCAGCGACTCGAACCCCCAGGCGGTCACGTAGGCGCCGATGCCGAAGAACGCCGAGGTCGCGAGCGACAGGTAGTTGGTCGCGCCGGAAAACATCGACCAGGTCACCGCGAGCCCCACATACATCAGGCAGGTCAGCGTCATCGACAGCACGAAATCGGACGCGAACCAGGGCATCGCGGCCAGGCAGACGCCCGCGATGGCGGTCAACGTGGAGATGTCGCGCAGCTTCATCGCGCGAACAGGCCTTTGGGCCGCAGCAGCAGCACGCCGATGAACACGGCGTACGACAGCAGCATCTTCAGCGACGGGCTGGCGAAATGCATGCCAAACGCCTCGACCAGCCCGAGCAGCAGGCCGCCCGCGAGGCAGCCGCCCGCGCTGCCCAGGCCGCCCAGCGTGATGACGATCAGGGCGGTGACCGTGTACGGCTCGCCCATGCCGGGCGTGATCTCATAGATCATCGACAGCAGCGCCCCGGCCACGCCGGCCAGCGCAAGGCCGGCGCCGAACACTGTCGGATGCAGCACGCGGGTATCGATGCCGACGAGCTGCGCGCCGGTCGGCGACTGCATCATGGCCCGCACCGCCTTGCCAAGCATGGTCCAGCGCAATACCGCCAGCATCGCGACGCTCGCTGCCACCGCGAAGCCGAACGCCAGCAGGTTGTTGCCGGTGAAGCGCGCGCCGGCGATCTCGACGGGATCGGACAGGAACGAATAGCCGCGCATGTCCGCGCCCCAGATCAGGTAGGCCAGGTTCTGGACCAGGTACATCAGGCCGAAGCCGATCAGCAGGCTGCGCGCCTCGATGACTTCCACCGTGGGAGAGGTGCGCGAAATGCGCTGGAAGCACAGGCGGTAGACCGCCAGGCCGAGGAGGAACAGGATTGCCGCCACCACCGGCAGGAACAGCACCGGATTGATGCCGAACACCGTGTGCGCGAGCCAGGTCAGGTAGGCGCCCACCATGAGGAACTCGCCGTGCGAGATGTTCATGATGCGCATCAGCCCGTACTGCAGGTTCAGGCCAAGCGCGACCAGGGCGTAGATGCCGCCCGTGATCAAGCCCGATGCCGCTAGTTCAAGCCAGAAGCCCATGGATGAAAAGGCCCTGCGGCTACCACGACGCTTGCGCCGTGGTGCGCAGGGCCCGGATTCGAAGCTGTGCTACTTCCAGTTCGGCTTCGGGAACAGCGCGGACGACGTAGCCAGCTGGGGCGGCCAGACCACCTCGAACTCCCTGCCCTGCCACTGGCTGACCACGCCGGGCGTCGACACGTTCTCGCCGTTCTTGAAGCGCACCTTGCCGATCACGGTGTCGAATTCGCCATTGGCGATGGCGTCGCGCAGCGCCTTGCGGTCGAGCCCCGCCTTGGCGACTGCCTGCTCCAGCACCTGCAGGCCCGCCCAGGCATGCGCGCTCGCCCAGCGATCGGGCTCCTTCTTGTGGCGCGCCACGTGCGCATCGAAGTACGACTTCAGCGCCGGGCTCGACTTGGGATTCCAGGTGCCCAGCCCCATCACGCCCTCGATCGTCGGCCCGAGCTTGTCGCGGTAGACCGGGAACGCGGCGCCCACGGCGACGTAGAACGCCTTCGGGTTGAACGCGATCTCGCGTGCCTGCCCCGTGATGAGGAAGGTGTCCGGCGGATACGACAGCGCGATGAATGCGTCCGGATTCTTGGTCTTGATGTCGTTCAGGACCGGCTTGAGGTCCTTCACGCCGAGCGGGTAGCTCTTCTTCTCGATGATCGAGATGTCCTTCTCCTTGAAGGATTTCTCGAGGGCGGCGGACTGCTCCAGGCCGAACAGGTCGTCCACGTAGACCATCGCCGCGGTCTTCGTGTTGCGCGCCTTGAGGAACTCGGCGAGCGAATCCATCATCCGGTCGGGCTGCTGCAGGATCGCGAAGAAGTACGGGTTCTTCATCGACAGCAGCTTGCGCCCGGTGGCGGTCGGCGCGATCATCGGATAGCCGTATTTCTGGATCAGCGGCATCATCGCGAAATTGGCGCCGGTGCTCCAGGGCGGCAGGATCAGGTCGACCTTGTCGCTGCCCATCAGCTTTTCGTAGGTGCGCACCACTGTCTCGGTTTCGCTGCGGTCGTCGTAGCCGATCAGCTCGACCTTGCGTTTCTTGCCCTTGACGTTCAGGCCGCCGGCGGCATTCACCTGTTCCGCCCACAGAATGAAATTCGGCTCCTGCGTGAGCTGCGCGCCGATCGACCAGGGACCGGTGCGCGCGATGGCGTAGCCGATCTTCACCGGCGCGTCCTGCGCCAGCGCCGGTACCACCGCTCCGCCGGCGAGCGCGAGGCCCACGGCGAGAACTATCTTGAGAAATTTGCGATCTGCCATGATTCCCTCCTCCAGAAGGTCTGATTTCTATTTGTAAACAATTAGTTATCGTTATTCTACCGTCCCGATCAAGCGCGTATCATGCGCCAAGCGGCGGACGCTGTCTTGTCCGTGCGTGCATCCCGACGAAAACATGAGCCTGCCACAGATTCTCTCGACCGACGACGTGTTGCCGCAGCAGCGCGCCGCGTACTGGAGCGATCTCGTCTGGCATTCCTTTGGCAGGCTGCGTTCCGATACCTACGGGGACGAGGATTTCACGGGCCACATCGCGCTGCATGACCTGGGCGAGGTGCGCTTGTGCCGGCTGCAGGCGTCGCGCCACCGCGTGGTGCGCACCGCCGGGACCCGCGGCCTGAGCGACCCGGGCTACCTGAAAATGGTCGTCCAGCTGCGCGGCCGGAGCCTGTTCGAGCAGGATGGGCGCATTGCCTGCCTGAAGCCCGGCGACTGGAGCCTGTACGACACCACGCGTTCCTACCTGGTCTCTTCGACCGCGCCGGTGGACCTGCACATCCTGCTGCTGCCGCGCGACGGCATCCTGCGAGGCAAGCCGGAACTGGCGCAGCTGCTGGTACGGCGGCTGCGCGGCACCAGTGGCGTGGGCAAGCTGGCCTGCGACGCGATCGCGCAGGCCATCGCGGGAGAAATGACGGAGGGTTCGGCAGCGGCCACCGGGGAACGGATCGTCGAGTTGCTGCACCTGTCGCTGCTCGAGCATTACGGCTTGCGGCTAACACCCGAGCGGCCCTCGGTGCTGCACGAGCGCATCAAGCAGCACGTGCAGCAGCGGCTCGCCGACCCCGGCCTGGGGGTGGAATCCATCGCGCGCGCGCTGAACTGCTCGAAGCGCGCGCTGCACAAGGCCTTCGAGCGCGAAGGCCATTCCCTGCGCGACTACATCTGGGACTGCCGGCTGCAAAGCGC
>CXWL01002544.1_pt1 | contig 18198 bp, 11 predicted proteins | sample 590931 | NCBI WGS metagenome assembly CXWL01 (sample SAMEA3498368, study PRJEB10139) | groundwater metagenome | biome: water well; material: biofilm material | place: Germany | collected 2015-04-27 | reverse complement strand
GTTTTCCCTGAAGCGTTGAGGTTGGAAGGCCTGCGTATTTTGAAGTACGCCAACAGATCACTTTAACCAGTACCCAAATAGCGGGCTGAAAAAGGTCATACGTCCGCTCAAAGGTTTGACCATGCCTTTGGCGACGAGCAGCTTACCCGTTAGGGGGGGGACGGAATTTTGATCGCCATGCGCAATTTTTTTGAGCGCATCCCGTTCCTCATCCAGCAGGCCATCCGAAATCTTTCGAAATTCCTCGCTCACCAGTTCCTGTTTTGCCAGCCGTTCCAGGTTTTGCATTTGTGCAGGGGCGAGGGTTTTTTCTTTAATTAACGAAAACAATGCCTGGAGCAGCCCGGGGTGGCCCCCGCTGTTTGCCCACACCCATTCGCGGCTTTCCTTGCTCAATTCATGGTCGCGGCGTTTTTCCAACTGCCCAATGATGTGGAAGGTATCCAGCGCGGAGTAGGGACCCAGCCCAAGCATGTTGCGTGAAATTAATTCGTAGAAACTTTCATTATCAAGGGGGACGCGTAAATTCTCCGGCAGGTTGCGTAGAAACAATACATAGGTTAGACGGTATTTGTTGGCGTCACGAATGGCGCGCAGTTGGGAAAATACCTCCTTTGGCATGGATTTGTAGGTCTCGTCAAATTCATCGAAGAGAAAACAGATCTGAATGTTATAGGATTGGCAGATCATGTTCACAGACATTTCGAGCAGGCGGTGCGCCATCAGCGCATCCTTGCTTTGGATGACCTGCGAATCGAGCGCGGCCAAATCGCCCTTTAAGATTTCGATTTTTTCCAGTGTTGGGCATCGGTTGCATGTCAGCAGGAGGGTGTGCAGCAGTAGTTCATAAAATTGAAATCCCCAATCGTTTTCATGCCTCATGCGATTCATGTCTACGCGCGCCAGCCATATTTTTGAGGCGATGTCTTCGCCGAGGTATTGGCTTTTCACCCAGTCACGATCCACTTCTTCGCCTGCCCAAAGGGCATCCGGGTCGTCACCCATGATGAAATCCATCAGCCTTGTTTTTCCCACGCTGGGCGCGCCAACTACATAAAATGACTCGCCGCTCTTCACGTACTTGAAAAACGGTTTTAATACTTCTTCGCGATAATGGGAGGGGGTTGAACTCATGGTGTTCTCCTGTGGTTGGGGTATATCCATCATGGTCACAAATCGCGTTTTTTCCTCTATGGGAAGCGCAATTTGTGACTGAGGGTATTTATTATAGGTTCATTAAAAAACGTCCCAAAGGTTGCCATCAGGCGTTCATATTACTCGAAATAAACCTTCGGGACGGTGTTCGTATGTTATTTCCGATATGGTTTATTATAGGTTCATTTCAGCCAGGGACCAGGGTTTGTCCCAGTGGTCGAGACGGTCACAAATAAGGCTGGCGAGCAATAGCGAGCGTTGATTTTTTTGATGGGGGTCTGTTTTGTGAATCATGGCGGCGCGGAACATCATATTGAATAGGAGGCCGCATAAATATTCATGGGCGTCTGTGATCTTCGTATATTGTGCGGCGAGCGCCCGCAGGGCCGAGATGGTTTGCAAAGCCTTTTCGATGCGCGGATCTTCGGATGCAATTTCAGACGGTTCGAACCCGTGTATGTTTTTTTGTTTCAATACAGTGAAGCACATTTTAAAATAGGCGGGAAAATTGTCGTTGTGCTCCTCCAGACGGTTGAAAATATCCGCCTCCAGTTCGACGAAATCCTGCAAGATGTGTCCTTCTCCGCAGCGCTCGAAGTCGATGACCCAGACGTTCTTTTTATTATCCACCAGCAGGTTGTCGCCGTGCAGGTCGCCATGGGTGATGGCCATGCGTGTTTTCTTGACAAGGCTGAGATCGTTTGAAGATTCGGCGATTTTTTCCCTGAACCATTTGATGGGCTCCGGGAGTTTTAGCTTTTTGCTGAGCATGTCGGAGCCGTTGAAGCGCCCGGCAAAGAAATCATCCTTTCTTTTTTCATACCAATCATCCCAAACCTGCGAATAGAGTTTGAAGAGTGAGACGTTATCTTTGTCCCATGCCTGTTCATAATGCCGCCCCCATAACCTGCCGAAGAATAACGCTAAACATTCCTCGATATCCGCGGCGGTTTTTTCCTCGTAGTAGCGGGAGAAGGTCTTAACGTCAAATTCACCCACATAGGAATATGCTGCGCCGCCTATGTCCCAGAGGGTGGCGCTTCGCTCCAATCTGGCGGCGAAGTTGCCGGTTAACCTGCGGTGGATGTGCTGGTTGTAATTTTCAACCTCCTTTTTGATCTTTTCGGCGCGCGCAAGTTTGACCACAACCGGCTCGAAATTCCCCTCGTATACCTTCAGCACCACCGAATTGGGCCGTGGCACCGTGGATATATTCGATGATGCGGGGCGCAGTTCCAGCTTTTCAAAACGGAGCTTTTCCGCCTTGGGGAATAATTGCGCAAACACATCCGCGATCTGGTCGGTGTAATCACCGGCGTTTTTTCCGAGGGATGAGTTCGCGATTTCCTCCAGCGCTTCGGGGTTTTCAAATACAAGTTTTCTTTTGGCTGCGGTGACCTTTGCGGCTTCTGCATCCAGCGTTTCTTGAAAGGAATCGCGGCTGTCGTTTTTACTGATGAACGTCAGGTCTGGGTATTTTTGGTGTATCGTTCGCAGGAAATTGGAGCTTTCATGCCCGCTCAGGATGATGGGGCGCACAGTATTTCGCAATTCGCTTGCGAGGGTTAAACCGCTCAGATCCTGCTCGTCGTAATCGTCGAACAAACGCAGGTCTATCAATGCGAGGGAGCAGGCATTTTCCCGCGCTTTTTTCTTTGCGTCAGCCAGCAGGGTTGCGCCTGCCCCCATGGCCAGGATTGGCTCGTAGTCCCAATACATGAACAGGGTTTGATAAGAGATGCGGGCTGCCGGGTCATTCTCGACGAAAAGGATGCGCGGCTTATTCTTTTGAGGATTGGAAAAATTGTAATACATACTTAATCACCTGGAACTATCATTGAATTTGCAATGGGCAAGCGGATCGAAAATGTTGCTCCCTTTCCCTTTTGATAGGGCATCAGCATAATTTCACCCTGCATGTCTTCCACCATCAGGCGAATGAACAACAGCCCATACCCTCCAGTCTCTTTGGTGGTAAAACGCCTGCGGAAGGCCGAGGTGTGTTTTTCTTCGCTGATGCCGGGGCCGAAATCCTGAAAAAGGATTTCAACTGTATTTTTATTCCTTGCCAATCGAGTGGATACAAAAATCCTTTTTTTCTCCAGTTCCTTCATCGCCCTGGCCGCGTTATTTACAAGATGCCTTAATATGTGTTGAAACTGGGCGACTTTTATCATCACCAGCGCTTCGGGCGCATTCAAATCAAAATCAACTTCCATGTTTCTGAGCAGGGTACTTTGCTGCAGGTGTGATTTCAACATGGAGTCGATTTCCACCTCCTGCGGGGGTTTGCTCGTCCAGGGATTGGCGCTGGATAACTGGGAGGCGCTTTCTTCGATGCTTTTTGCATATTCCTGTATTTGTGGATTCTCACCGGCAATCTTTCGGATGAAGTAGGTCCAGTTGAGGATTTTCCCGACTTCGTTATTTACCTCATGCGCTATATTTGCCGCCCACGAAGTTTGCGCCGCCACAGTAGAGTTGTATTCCAATTCCTCGCTTTGCTGGGCGCGTTCGATGGCGATGCTGATGTGTTGGGCAACGGCTTTGATCATCTCGATATCATCGCCGCCAAATCCATTGCTCTGCCCCCTCTCGAGGACCATCACTCCAAGCAGTTCATTTTTTGTGCTCAGGAGGCTGATGCAAAATTCCGACTTGACTTTTGGGTTAAGCACCAGGTAATCCTTGTCCTTGCCAACATCTCCAATATTATCCAATTGAACTTTTTTTACGACCAAAGTTCGTCTCGCCACCCGACATGCGATGGTTCTCCCGTTCAAAGGAAAGGAGTTCTGTCGGGAATATTTTGGGTTGTTGATCTTGTAAAATTTCGATGTTCCAGGCGCGAACTTCAACGCCTCCATGGGCCTATCGTATAACAAAACGCACAGACGGGTTTTCCCAAAGGCATCATGCAGCCTGCTCAGGATTGCATCCATCGTTGTTTCGAGATTCAGGCTCGCGCCAACCGCTTCTGCAATATCCTTGGCAAGTTTGAATTGACGTCTCTGCTTGATTTCCTCTATTTCATGTGTGTTGGAGATCGCCACCGCGGCCAGGCTCGCAAGGGATTCAGCGTGATGAATATCGCTCTCCGAAAATTCACGCGGCTGGCGGTAATCCAGGTACAGGATGCCCAGCGCCTTCTGTCTATAAGGGTCTTTAATCGCAACCCCAATCAAGGCTTTAACTCCTTCATGTTGAATAAAATGACTTTCCGACAGTTTCAGCCTGCCGATCCCCAACGTTCGTTTGTCGATATTGCTTACCACCAGCTCGCCTTTTTTTAATACATGCCTGGATACGCCCCCAATGCGCGGGTTGCTTTTGGTTAAGTCCAAAATCGAAGATTTTAATTCCCCGTAATGCCCCACATTTTCCACTTCTATTTCAAGGGGTTTTTTCCCCGCGCGGAAGGGATGTATGATCGTCCAATCGGCGCGGCTGATTACGTGGGCGGTTTTGCAGATGCGGTCGAGGGTTTTCTTTAGGGATTGATGGCTGGCCCACCCCAGAATTTCAAGGTTTGCGTCCAGCAGGTCTTCGCTCTTTTCGCGCTGACGGAGGGTTTCCCAAACCAGCCCGGCATTGGCGAGCAGGCTTTGCAAGCTGCCCAGTGATTTGTCGTTGAGCGGTTTTTGGTTGTGCTTGTTATCTACGATCACCAACCCAGAGATGTAATTGCCTGTTCCGATGGAAAGCAGGGCACAATCCGATAATTCAAATTGTTGAATGATCGATACAGGCAGGCGCTTCGGCAGATCTGCGCTTTTTATCTTTATGATCCTGCTGGTTTCCAATTTCTCGCGCGTTTCCTTTCCAAGTTCGCCCAGTGAAATATCCACCTCGCGGGCCAGCTTGTGGAAGGGCGTAAGACGAACTTTGCCTGCTTCCACCGCGCTCAGGAAAGAGGTGAGGTCCTTTTTTAGTTTTTCATCGCGCTTCCAATGACGAAGCGCCTCCTGGGTATTATTTGTGCCCACACCCGCCCTGCCTTGCAGGATTTCGCGGTTTTCCTTTGAAAGAAAAAGCAGGGCGCGGTTGAATCCCATCCCAAAATTGGCGGTGGCAATGGTCAACACAGTGAGCCAGAAATCATCCTCGCTCCGTCGCGCGATCCACAGCATTTCCATGCTGGCGCGCTGGAGAAGCTGCATTCGTTCCCTGTCTTCATCCTCTTCCTTCTTAAGTTCGCTGATCTGTACCGCGCCAGCCACCTGGTCCGCCACCGACCGCAATAGCTGTTTATCGTGTTCTGAAAAGACGATCCCCTTTTCCCGTTTTTGAATACACACTCCGCCGATAATTTTATCGCCCACCTGCAGGGGCGCTCCCAGCCAGGCAAATGGAGCAGCGCCTTGTACTTTGATTCCATTCTTCTTTATGAAGCCGCGCACATCGTTGAGCCGTGTTGCCTGTTTTTGGGAAAGCATATACTCTTCCAGCCCATTCCCGACAAGGCGGGGCGGTTTATTTTGCCTTGCTCCATTTTCGTACAGTAATTCAAAATTAAGCGTGTTCTCCTGTTCATCATGGAGAAATATCGAAAAATCGGAGACATCGAATTGCTTGCCCACTTCCACGCGGATCTGTTCGAGCAGGTTGGTGAGATTTTTCGTGGCCGCCCTTGTGCCCACCTGCCGCCCGATGTGGCTGAACATGGCGGCTTCCTGTGTGGAGCGTTTTTCCGCATCGTACAACTCTGCGTGTTCAAGCGTGACTGCCACCTGGCGCGCAAAGAAATTGAGCAGCGATCGTTCCTGCGCGCCAAGCAGGCGTTGTGTTTTCCAAAAATCGAGCGTTAACGCCCCGAGCAACTCCGTGCCGCTCCATAGAGGGAGCATCCACAACCCGCTTGCCGGAAAGGGAAAATCAATGGCGGCCAGTTCCGAACGTAATTTTTTACCCACATCCTCATTGGAAATGAAGGAAGTATCGCGTGTTTGTAAATACCGCCAAAGTTCCTTGGCGGGAGAAACGGTAAACTTTTTATTGGAAAACCCCGAAACAGAATCACCGCCCGCGCATTCAATTCCTGTCAGAACTTCGCGCAGGCTTGTTTTTTCCCCTTTGGGAAACCAGAAAATGTGCGCCCGCGAGAACCCCAATTGAAGCGAATACTCCACGACCACTTTTGCAACTTCGATAAAACTGGTTTTGTGCAGCGCGGTTTCCATCATTTCGCTGAAGACCTTCCGCCATTTGTTCTCCAGCTCTTCCCTTCGGGATTGCATCAGCGAATTCAATACGAAGGTCAACTCCTCCTCTTCAACGGGTTTTGCAAGATATCGAAAGGCTCCCGCCTGATAGGCTCGTTTCCCAACCTCATGATCGCCGATTCCCGTAAGAATGATCGCATCCGAATCGGGGCTGGCATTCTGCAAATCCTTCATGGCTTCTATGCCGTCTTTACCTGTGCCAAGCCGCTGGTCTATGATGAAGACCGTGTAAGGCTGTCCGCAGAGAACTGCCTGTTGAGCGCAACCCAGCGCCTCGTCCAGTGTGGAGGCGGTATCTGTCACCGTCCCGTTGCCTTCGAATTCATCCACCACAGGTTTTAGCGATTCGGCATAGCGTTTGTCATCGTCGAGAATTAATACACGGCACATATTGATGCCCTCATAAATGGACTGGAAATTCCAGCGCGAATGTGGTTCCACTCAAAATGCGGCTTTCTGAAATATAAATTTCGCCGCCGATATCCTGCATCAAATTGCGGGATATGTACAACCCAATGCCGCTTCCCTCGCGGCGGGTGGTGTAGCCAGCATCGAAGACCTTTTCCCATAACCGAGTGTGGATGCCAGGCCCGTTGTCTTCGATAAAAATCCGACAGCGCGGCTCGCCCCGCGCCTCTTTCACCAGGCCCATATTTATTTTTATCCACCCCCCAATGGCTGGGCGTAATTCCGCAATCTGCTGAATGGCATTCAAGATCACGTTCAAAATGATCTGCTCCAAAACAACCGACTGACTGCGCACGATGAGCAACTCATTCGGAGGACTGAAATGAATCGACACCTTCGCCCCCTTGCTGATATCTTGCAAAAGCAGCTGCGTTTCCTCGATGATCTCATCCACCCTCAGAATTTCATCCCTGCCCTTGGCCGCAATTCGGGTGAACGCTTTCGTGGTGTTGATGATCTTGCGCACATCCTGCTGAATCTTCGTAATCTCCTCATTGATCTCCGTATAATTTGGCTTCCCCGTCTGCCTCTCGATCTGCGACAGCTTTTTCTTCAGGTTGTTCGAGCCGTACAAAAGCGGCCCCACCAAATTATTGATCTCGTGCATCATCCCGCTGGTCGCATTCCCGATCAACGCCGAACGCTGCATCAAGGCAGATCGTTCCCTCAGGTCGTTCTGGTCCAACGCAGCGCCGATGGCCAGCGCCATCCCTTCCACATAAATCTTTATTTCGCCGCCAAATGATTTTACGCGCCGATCCAGCGCAAAGAGCGCATACTTCATGCTGGTTTGCGAAGGCACAGGCACGCCAATGCACGAAACCGCCGTGGGAGAAAACTCCAGAAGGTGGCTAAAACGTTTGCGTTCCCGCCCTGTAATTTCATTTGCAGTCACCAGCTCACGATCCTCCGCCGCATCGCGCACCGGACTGTAAATCAATTGCGGGATCGCGCCCTTGTTTACAAAACCATCCCCCGAACGCTCCACAATCCCCACCCTGCGCTGCGCAGGATCGAGCGAAAACAAAAACACCTGCTCCACCCCCAAATGTTTCCTGCATGTGCCCAACAGCAAGTGAATGGATTTTTTTGCATCCAGTTTCGGAATGTTGGAAAGCGATAACTTCTGCTCCTCCTGCGGCAACACAACTTCCTGCCCCTGCTCAGGCGAAAGCAGAGAAATCAAATCTTCGGGCAGTAATGGCTTGAATAAAAGTTTTACCCCAAGCGTTTGCAATTCATCGAGCGTATCTTTAATGCCGTTTGCGTGCGCCCAGTCCGTTGCGTTTGCAACTTGAACCTGGGGGTACTTCTCCAAAACGTATCTTGCCAGGTCTGTTCCACTCATACCGGGCAGGCCAATATCCACCAGCGCAACATCCGGCTGGGATTTTTCGAGAAACTCAAGCCCCTCTTCCGCGCTGAACACCGCATCCACACTTTGGCCCAACTCGCGCAGCCAGCCGCACACCACCTGCGATTGCGACGCATCATTTTCCACAACCAGAATATGCCTGCGGGGGATGTCTACGCTGAGTAATTTCTCAACCCTGTTGCCCGCCTCAAACTTAACCCAAGGCTGATTCTCCGCAACCGGCAGATTCTCCCCTGTCAGATCGCCAGCCGGAGCCATGCCCAGCTTTATCAATCGCTCCGCATAATCCAATTCGCGGATCACAACCAGCGCCTTGTCGCCATGCCAGAACAACTCGGAGGCCGAAGCCTGCACCCAGTCTGGAATTTGCGATTTATGTAAAAGCCCCGAAAGCCCCGGCGCGATCTCGATGAACGCGCCGTAATCGAATGCCCCGGTCACCACGCCTTCAAAGACGCGGCTTTTATCGAATCCCCTGGCAAACTCATCCCACGGATCCTTTTCTGTAAGCCGCAGGCTGAATTCAAGCGCCTCCCCTTTTTGGGCAGGGATCGAAAACGCATACCCATCCCACCCGATTGGATAATTTTTTTTCCAGTGTACGGCATCCTCGTTCTCCCAGGAAATCTCACGCACGCGGATCATCCCGCGCTCCCCGTTGTCCAAAACAACAGACAGCCCCTGTGGGAGGTGCTTTATCACGCGAACGTGGATAAAATTTCTGTTTTTCCTGGCAGCCATGATGTCATTATCCTGATGGTTTGGGCGGCTCTTTCACAGCGGAGATAAAATTCGCTCCTGGCAGACCAGCATCCGGGCGGTAGGGGAGGCGAAAGACGGCGAAGGCTTCATCAACATCGGCCAGGTCATGAATGTGCATGGATGATGGCAGGAAATCCAGCGAACGAATCCGTTCGCGCCATGCCTTTTCCTCATCCGCTGAATTTGGGCGCGCGATCTGATACCCCGGCATGGAAGGCTCTTTTGAGTCGCGGGTGATGGTGGAGCCAATGGAGCGTAGCAAATTTTCATCCACTGCGCCGTCCACCAGCACATGAACCTGCAAAAGAAAAAATTTTTTCCACAGGGTAAGCCGCCGTTTAATATAAGCATCTGCCCATGCGATATGGGCCGAAAAAANNGTTTTCGCAGGTATTTTTTTGGCTTCCAACAACATTTCCTTTTCGCCTTCGTAGAGGGTGGATGGCTGAATGACGATGTTCAACATGGCAGTTTGTGGCATGTTGGAAAGCGCGCGCCAGACCTGCTCATTCGCGCGCGGACTGGATTGCCAGAACCCGGAAAAATATTGATGTTTCATGGGCGGCATATATGCGGCTTCGCGCTGAATGGATGCGGCTTGCGGGCTTCTTGCGAAAAAATCCTTCCCGTAAAGACGGTCGTAATCAGTTTTTAATTCGGCAGGCTCAAGGATGAAATCGTGGGGAAAAACGGAAAAAATTTCGCGGGCATAATTCCTGGCTGCCAGCGCTGCCTGTGATTTTTCGGGGGAGGTTGCTTTGCCCAGCAGGGCCATTTGCAATCCTTTTCCCGGCAGGTTCACGCCACGCATTGCCAGCGTGCGGTCTGGCTGATCGTTTGCGAGGAAGGCAGTCTCGCTCAGCGATTGGGATTCGATAAAAAGCTTATAACGCTCCAGGGCTTCGTCCAGGAGGGCGCCTGCATTGAACCCCCAGCGCATGGCCAGCCATTCCGCCGCGGGACGATGGAAAACCTGAAAGGCAAACATTGCCTGCCAGCCTTCCTGCGTTTGTGTCGTTTCAAGATAGGGCGCGTTCATTTTCTTGGCTTCAACAGGTTGAGCAGTGTATTCGTCAGGTTTTCGATCTTGTCATTGTTCGTTGTGCGCGCGCCGCCGGCGTTGTTTTTAGAAGGCTCCTGAGGCGTTTCGGGGCGGTCTTCGCGGATGGCGGAAAGCAAATCGCCGATGGCGCTTTTTATTTCGGCAGTGTTTCTCGAATAACCGGAATGCTCCAATGCCTGGCTGATGGCATCCACGGCTTTGACGACAAGTTCGTGCCGCCGCTGGGATTTCTGCCGCAGCTCATCCAGCAAAATATCCCGCTTCTGGCTTTCATGTAATATCTCGCTCCGCAGCGCAGATTGTTCCGCCGCCGCCTTGGCGTTGATCTTTTCGATCTCTGTTTTATGCTCTGTTTTTATTTTTTCTATCTCTTTTTTGCGATCCAGTTGTTCCCTGTCGATCTGGTCCTGCTGCCGTTGGATCGTCTCATTTCGGCGGATGCTGATGTAATCCTTGTCTCCGGTAAATTCCTTGAGTTCGATTCCGATCAGCGCGATGGCCCGCGACAGGGGGTGGCGGTTTACGTGTCTTTGGGTAAAGAACGCGAGGATTTTACTGTCATTCGCTGTGGGCGAATCGGCGATATCATTATGGTTGTGGGTGCGGATGTATTGAGCCAGGTCCGTTTGGAGATGCTCGATCAGGGTTTCGATCGGTTTTTCAATACGGAAGGCCGTCAGCGGGTCGGAAACGCGATATCGAACAATCACGGTGAGTGTAAGTTTTTCCCCATCCAGCGCCATCTCTGAGATGGGTGCGGTAACATCAAATCGTTCGTGCTTATCCACATATTGCAATTTGTAGAGGCCGGGCGGGGCCTCATGCAGTCCCCCGGCCATGTTGCGGGTTGTCCCGTCTGGGTAGATTACGACACCGTAGGCGTTCGGGGGCAGGGGTAAATAAAAAGCGTTTGCCCGCAGCAACCTAAGAAATAAATATTCGCCTGTATACAGGTCTTCCCCGGCAAAAGTAATCTTTCTATTCTCGAATTTGACCGTCGGCGAACCGCGATTACGTCCCCATCTTTCAATGATCCGCAAAATGAAACGGCGTAGTAGTTGAAGCATAATCCCTCCGCTGTAATGATGGATGTATATTTTCCCTCGGCTATGACAGGATCAATTTTCCATTTAGAAGTGTACAACTTAATGGTTTCTTAAGCAAGCCGATGAGAATCTCAAGAAAAAATTCTCTACGAAATTGTCAAGACAAATTCCAGGTTATTCCACAGAGGGCAAAACCCAGGAAGAGTCCACTGCGGTTTTCCTGTATTTTTTTACTTCATTGATAAACCAGCCGAGTTTCGAGTAATCCTTTCCCCTCGTACAGCCGTCGATGATCATAAACAGCAGGAACAGATCCCAATTTTTGACTATCGCCAGCAGGTTTTGGAACCCCTGCTCGTCATAGCTTCCTGTTTGCGAGTAGTCCTTCCATAATTTGTAATTTTCATCGTGAAATTGGATCATATTGAGCAGGTCGGCATCGCTTGTAAATTGACTGGCATATTCCCTTGCCAGGGATGCGTGGTTGCGGGGATGAAGCGTTGGTGAATTTTTTTCCGCCTCCGCCTTGAACGAATCGTGAACGTGGATCATGAATTTGAGTTTCCAATAATTCTCTTCTCCGGGTATCTTTTCCCGAAGCAATTCCAGGTTGGCTTCCAGGTCTGCAATGTGGAATTTAACCTTGCCTTCCGGGTGCCCGGAGCGCGGTTCACCATACTCAATATTTTTCTGGTAGCGGGCGTCCGCCTTGATTTTTTCTATTATTTCCTTCATGCCCTCTCATTATACATATTTCCTCTGGATTCTCTGCAAAATTACGCAGCCACGCCTGTTCGGCGGCTGGTAAGGCGATTTTAATCCTGTCTAAACCTTTGCAGGCGCGTTTTTATCATGTATAATCTCGTTCGCAGAATTCGGTTGTGGGTTTTTCGTCCACAGGTCTAAATCAAGGAGAGTTGAAGCGCAGTTTTTGATCGCACGGTCATTGAGTTCGTTTCAGGTTTTTGATGAATGCCTTCGGCTGAGTCTGTGTGACAGCCGATTTTTTATTCCAAACGGAAAGGAGGTGAATACAGTGGCAGTTGTAAATTTACGAAATGGTGAGTCGCAGGACTCCCTGCTCAAACGCTTTCGCAAGAAGATCGTCAAAAGCGGCATTTTAAGCACTGTTCGCCGCAAACGCTGGTTCGTCTCGAAGAGCGAAACCCGCCGTATGGAAAAGAAGAAGGCAATCCGTCGCATCAAACGACGTTCCTTCAAGGATACTGAATAGTTCAAGAGGCGTGTATGACAAAAGAAGAAGGCAAAATCAAAGTGGATGGTCTGGTAATCGAAGCATTGCCGGGCACTCAATTCCGTGTAAAGTTGGATAACGGCCACGAGGTGCTGGCGTACCTCTCCGGCAAAATGCGCAAGCATTACATCCGCATTTTGCTTGGCGACCGCGTAGCGCTTGAAATGTCTCCTTACGATATGGCGCGTGGACGCATCACCTTCCGTCAACGCAAGCAAGCCGCCGCCGCTCCTGTTCAGGAATAGCCATCCAGCTTTTGATTATTATAAAATAAAAAGGCTTCCAACGTGGAAGCCTTTTTTGATTCGATTTATGCGTTTATGACAACTCGCGCCACGACCCCAGTACCTTCATATAATTTGCCCGCTCGAACGCAGCAGGTTCTTTGACGTTCTTCTGACTCATACTCCCTTGCATCTGTTCGACGGATTCGTACTCCCGTTCCTTCATCCACTCTTCGATTTCGCTCAGAATCGGACCGACAGCCTGCTCGCCACGATGGAGCAGATTCGAAGCTGTCATCGCCACCTTCGCCCCAGCCATCATCGCTTTGATGACATCCTTCGCCGTATGCACTCCGCTTGTCAGCGCGAAATCTGCATGGACCTTGCCGTACAAGATCGAGATCCAGCGCAATGGCAAACGCAGGTCTGAAGATGTGCTCAGGTCAAGGTTGTGGATGATGTCCAATTCATCCAGGTCAATATCAGGCTGGTAGAAGCGGTTGAACAACACAAGCCCATTTGCGCCTGCTTCCACGATACGCCTGGCGAAATTTGGCAGGGCGGTGATGAATGGGCTGAGTTTGACTGCCAGCGGAATGGCAATGGCGGATTTTACTTCTGCAACCAATTCCACCTGGGCGTTTTCCAGTTCGCTGCTGGTGAGGTCGGGGTCGGTGGGGAGGTAGTACAGATTAAGTTCGAGGGCATCCGCTCCAGCATCCTGAATTTTTTTTGCGTAACTCGTCCAGCCGCCTTTCGAGACGCCGTTCAAACTGCCGATAACGGGAATGCTCAATGCCTTCTTGAGCGCCGTCAACTGGTTGAGATATTTCTCCGGGCTGACCGCATACATGCCGCCGTCAGGGAGGTAGGTTAGGGCTTCGGCAAATGAGTCAGAACCGCGAGTCAGGTAATGATCCAGTTCGAGCGATTCGTGGATGATCTGCTCCTCGAAGAGCGAATACATCACGATGGCGGAAATCCCCGCCTCCTCCAACTTCCGCGCTTTCTCCAGTTTTTTTGAGAGCGGAGATGCCGAGGCGACGAGTGGGTTCTTTAATTTCAGGCCAAGATAGGTCGTGGAAAGATCCGTCATGAATTTTTCTCCTCGTTGCCGTTGCCGTTTCCATAATGCATGGATGCCATCTGCTGGTACAAAGTCCAGCGGGATTTCGCATCGTGCTGTGCTTCCTTCATCAATTTTTCAGCGCGCTCTTCATCCATTTGGATGAGCATCTTGTAACGGGTTTCATTATAAGCATATTGCGAGATTGGAATGCTCGGCTCTTTAGATTCGATGACAAGCGGGTTATGTCCCTGCTCGGCAAGGCGTGGATCGTAGCGATACATGGGCCAGTGACCGGATTGCACCGCCAGTTTTGCTTGCTCGAGACTCTTTGCCATATCGTAGCCGTGCGCAATGCACGGGCTGTACGCGATCACCAGCGACGGCCCATCATAGGATTCTGCTTCGAGCAATGCCTTGAGCGTTTGCTGGTCGTTCGCGCCCATGGCAACGCGGGCAACATACACATAGCCGTAAGACATGGCGATGAGACCCAAATCCTTCTTCGGCATCCCTTTGCCGCTCATGGCGAATTTCGCAACCGCCGCCCGCGGCGTGGATTTGCTGGCCTGCCCGCCAGTGTTTGAATACACTTCGGTATCCAAAACGAGAATGTTCACATTGCGCCCGCTGGCAAGCACGTGATCGAGACCGCCGTAGCCAATGTCGTAGGCCCAGCCGTCACCGCCGATGATCCAGACTGATTTTTTGACGAGGTTATCCGCCAGGCTGATGAGGTCTTTTGCGCGGCTGTCGCTGGACTTGCTGAGTTTATCTTTCAATTGAGCAACGCGTTCGCGCTGAGCGCCAATTCCTGTTTCGTCTTCCTGGTTGGCATTCAAAATGGCTTCGACCAACTCGGCGCTTACGATCTGCTCAAAGGATTTCAGTAATTCACGTGCATATTCGTTCTGCTTGTCAATCGTCAGGCGCATACCCAGACCAAACTCGGCGTTATCTTCAAAAAGCGAGTTCGACCAGGCAGGTCCGCGTCCTTCGGCATTCTTGGCCCACGGTGTAGTGGGCAGGTTGCCGCCGTAAATGGATGAACAGCCAGTCGCGTTTGCGATCACAGCGCGGTCACCGAACAATTGCGAAACCAGCTTCACGTACGGAGTTTCACCGCAACCCGCGCACGCGCCGCTGAACTCAAACAACGGGCGCAGCAACTGCGAGTTCTTGATCGTGGAGGGGTTGAATAACTTCCTGTCCATGTCTGGGATGTTCATGAAGAAATCCCAATTCTTCGCTTCGGCTTCGCGCAGGGGCGGCTGGGCTTCCATATTAATGGCGCGTCGCCCTACCGCGCGCTTATCTTTCACGGGGCAAACTTCCACACACAAAGTACAGCCCGTGCAATCCTCGGGCGCGACCTGCACGGTATATGCAAACCCGCTTGAAAACTCCTTGAACTTCGACGGCATGTGTTTGAACGTCTCAGGCGCGCCAGCCGCCAACTTCTCATCGTACACTTTATGCCGAATAACCGCGTGCGGGCAAACCATCACACACTTGCCGCATTGAATACAAATGTCCGCATCCCACACGGGGATTTCAAGCGACAGATTGCGCTTCTCCCATTGCGTTGTGCCAGTGGGGAAGGTCCCGTCAATTGGGAATGCAGAGACGGGGAGGTTGTCGCCGTCCGAGTTGATGATCTGACCGAGCACATCGCGAACGAACTCAGGCGCCTCTTTCGGGACTGGGAGCCTGCGCGTCGTCTTTGACGTTACCTCCGCTGGAACATTGACCTCATAAAGATTCGCGACAGTCGCATCCACAGCCTCGAAATTCATTTGCACAACTGCTTCACCGCGCTTGCCATAGCTTTTTTCGATGGCGTGTTTGATCTCGGCAATTGCCGCCTCGCGCGGAAGGATTCCGCTGATGGCGAAGAAGGCCGTCTGCATGATGGTGTTCATGCGCCCGCCCATGCCTGTTTTGGTAGCGACCTCATAGCCGTTGATGACGTGGAACTTGAGTCTCTTCGTGATGATATCCTTCTGCACTTCCTGCGGAAGTTGATCCCAAATTTCATCGGGGCCGTACAAACTGTTGAGCAGGAAGATGCCGCCCTCTTTGGCATATTTGAGCATGTCTACGCGTTCGAGGAAGGAATATTGATGGCAGGCTACAAAATTCGCCTGATTGGCTTCGATGAGATACGGCGCGCGGATGGACTTGGGCCCAAAGCGAAGGTGAGACATGGTCACCGTGCCAGACTTCTTCGAGTCGTAATAGAAATAGCCCTGGGCGTAGTTTTCTGTCTCTTCGCCGATGATCTTGATCGAGTTCTTGTTCGCGCCAACGGTTCCATCGGAGCCGAGGCCAAAGAATACGCAACTGACCATGCCTTCGGATTCGAGAGAGAAGGAGGAGTCCACGGTTAGGCTGGTGTTTGAGACATCGTCATTAATGCCGAGGGTGAAATGATTCTTGGGTTCGGGTTTGGCTAATTCATCAAATACAGCCTTCGTCATGGCAGGGGTGAATTCCTTGGAGGAAAGCCCATAACGCCCGCCGATCACGGTTGGAAGGTTGGAAAGTTGGAAGGCGTTGCCCTGAGCCTGTCGAAGGGTTGCAGGTTTTCCTTCCACCTTCAACTTGGAACCTTCAACCAAAGCATTTACCACATCCAAATACATCGGTTCGCCGTTGGAGCCAGGTTCCTTGGTTCGATCCAACACTGCGATGGATTTCACACTCTTGGGCAGACCCTTGATGAAATGTTCAATGGAGAATGGGCGATACAAACGCACGCGTAATACGCCCACTTTTTCGCCCTTCTTGGCGAGGTAGGCAACGGTCTCTTCCACAACTTCGCCGCCTGAACCCATGATGATGATCACGCGTTCAGCATCGGGATGTCCGCTGTAGTCGAAGAGGTTGTAATGGCGGCCCGTAACCTTGGCGAACTTGTCCATCATCTCCTGCACGATGGCGGGAGTGGCGGTGTAGTAATTATTGGAGGCTTCGCGCATTTGGAAGTACACATCGGGGTTCTGCGCGGTTCCGCGCAGGGTGGGATGCTCAGGCGTGAGTCCTCTTGCTCGATGGGCACGCACCAGCTCATCGTCCAGCATGAGGCGGAGTTCTTCATCCGTCAGCTGGAATATCTTGGTTACTTCGTGCGAGGTTCTAAATCCATCAAAGAAATGCATGAAAGGAATGCGCGCTTTGAGGGTGGCAGCCTGCGAAATCGCGGCGAAATCCTGCGCCTCTTGCACGGAACCGGAGGAGAGCAATGCCCAACCGGTCTGACGCACGGCCATCACATCTTGATGGTCGCCATAAATGGAAAGGGCGTGGGAGGCGATGGCGCGCGCAGCCACGTGGAAGACAGTGCTGGTCAGCTCGCCCGCGATCTTATACATGTTCGGGATCATCAACAATAAACCCTGAGACGCGGTGAAGGTGGTGGTGAGCGCGCCAGTTTGAAGCGCGCCATGCACGGTTCCCGCCGCGCCGCCTTCTGATTGCATTTCAATGACGAGGGGGATGGTTCCCCAAAGATTCTTCCTTCCCTTGGCAGACCATTCGTCGGAGAATTCGCCCATCCCGGAGGAGGGTGTGATCGGGTAAATGGCGATCACCTCGCTGAGACGGTGGGCAACGCTTGCGGTTGCTTCATTGCCGTCGATCATGATGATTGGTTGTTTCATTACTTGCTCCTTTGCGCGAGGCAAAATGCCCCGAAATTTTTCTTTTTTATGATTTTCACGGTCACAAGTGTATCCCCCGGTGACGAATTACGTTAGTTATATATGACTTAAATCCCCCTGCGGGTTGTCACATATTGGACAGGAATAGTAGGAATAAAAAAACGCCCCGATTTCGAGGCGTTTAAAACTTTATTACTTACTCACTGACCTTACGCACGGAAGAACTCTTTGCCGAAAATTTTAACGCCAAGCCGCAAAGACGCNNTAGATGTTTTGGGCAAGTATCCCACCCTGCAGAGCGGACTGCGTAAGGTGAGTTATTAATTATGAAAGTTTTTCCAGGAATGGTCTCGCCATTAAAAGCGCCGCCAGTGACTTGGCATCCGGCATGTCACCATGCTCTGCCATTGAAATGGCTTCCTTCACAGGGATTTTTTCAACGGATAAAAATTCATCATCATCTGCTTCGAGGGGGTTGTGTTTCAAGTCTGTTGCCAGGAAGACGCCCATGTATTCGGTGGAGTACCCAGGCGCGAGGTAGAAGGAGCCGATGTGTTTCAACGTGCCTGCCTCCATGCCCGTCTCTTCGCGGATTTCGCGCGCGGCACATTTATCAAACGGCTCGTCACCATCGCGTGTGCCGGCGGGCAGTTCGAGTAAGTCCATGCCTGCTGCGTGGCGATATTGACGGACAAAAAGCAGGTTGCCTTCATTATCCATGGGGATGATGATGACAGACCCGCCATGTTCCACAATATCAAATTTTGTTTCGCGTCCGTCGGGGGTCTTCATCGTATCGCGGCGGATGGTGAAGGCGCGCCCTTTTAGCAAAGTTTCAGAACGAAGCAATTCAAACGGCATGGGGTTTTCCTTTGAAAGTACAAAGAAAAAGCCCAGGTC
>CXWL01003037.1_pt1 | contig 18209 bp, 12 predicted proteins | sample 590931 | NCBI WGS metagenome assembly CXWL01 (sample SAMEA3498368, study PRJEB10139) | groundwater metagenome | biome: water well; material: biofilm material | place: Germany | collected 2015-04-27 | reverse complement strand
CGCCAAGTCTTCGAAGGAATTCAACGCCAAGACCCGCGGCTTCACTCCCGCCGCCACGGTGTCGATGAAGAAGTACCACTGGCCCGGCAACATTCGTGAGCTCGAGAACAAGCTCAAGAAGGCGGTGGTGTTGGCCGACAAGCCCTTGCTCGGGCCCGAAGACATGGACCTGCGCCCCGAAAACCTCGACCCGATTTTGCCGCTGGTGCAAGCGCAGAAAGAATTTCAGAAGCGGTACATCAACGAGGTGCTCGAGCGGAACAACGGCAACCGCACCAAAACAGCGAGGGATCTGGGCGTTGATCCCCGTACGGTATTTCGGCACCTGGAGCGGTTAGAGGCCGAACGCCAAGGTCAACCCCTGGCGCCAGAGACAGACTCGGACGAGGTGTAAGCGTGCTCCACTGTAGCTAAGTGCCCATGAAGACTCCCCGGGCACACTTGGCAGGTCGATTGCTTCTTCTGGCATGGGTGGCCATGGCCGGACCCGGCTGTCTGATACCGCAGGACGACCTTTACTTGCCCGAAATCAAGACCAAGCGGAACGAGCGCGTGCGACTTCTGCACCAGACGGCGACGCCGCAGCAAGTGGGCGACCTGCCCCTGGGCAAGAACTGTTTTCCCGAGTTCAGGATCAACGTCGAAGACCCAGATATTGGCGACTCGCTGACCAGCAAATGGTTTGTTTCGCCAGACCCCGCGCACATCAAGCGCATGACTTCGGGAGTGCGCCTGGGGGCTTCCCCAACCGCTATTCGCAATGAGCCCGTGAGACCGATGAGCGTCGCCACGCTGAAGGACCTGCTGGACGACACCGAGAATCGTCTACCGGGTGGTTGGCATCAGATTGAGGTGGTGGTGACCGACGGCATTTTCCTGGGCGATGGTTTGGAGTTGGTGCCGCGAGACACCGACCCGCCCGACCAATCATACGTCGATTCGTATTCTTGGTTCGTTCGGCCCACCACCACCGATTGCGCGCCATGACCGCCAGCCACGCCATCGCTTCTATCGTCTCGGCTCTTGCGCTCTGCGGCTGCGCGGGGTTCGGTTCGGCGCCCAATCTCACCTTCTGCGCGTCAGATGCTGAGTGTTCGGCAGGCCAAGTGTGTTTTCAAGACGGCTGCGCAGACCCGTTCAAGAACGTGGTGGTCGAAGTGACGGTCAGCAACGGCGCCGGTCACTATGCGCAGGACTTCGCGATACCCGACAAGTCGATCGCGGGCGGAGTGAACATCGAAGCATTTCCCCCCGTGGCGCTCACCGGCGAAATGGTGCGGCGCGTCTCGACTGTCAATGGTTTTGCCGAGGAACTGTATCAATCACCGGTGGTGGTTCGTGCGCAGGGCGTGAGCTCGCTCATTCCCGGGGTGGCGCGAAACTACGAGGTATCAATCAGCAACCCGGAACGAGGAACGTACGCGCTTTATCTGGCCACCGGGCGCTACACGGTGTCGGTCTACCCGGCCGACAGGTCGATGCCTCCGGCTATAACGACCCAGGTTCTGGTGAGCGCCGGTACGCCCAACCCGCTCAACTTCACTTTCCCCGCTTTGGGAGAAATGCTGATCCTCGGCGGCCGTTTGCTGAAAACGCGCGAGCCCGGCTCGGGCTTGGAGGTGCCCATCACCCAAACCGCGATGGACATTCAAGCGTTTGACTTGAGCACCGGCCGACCGCTATCGCAGCGAGTGCCGGTGTCGTCCGGCTTCAGCGGCAGCCGGGGTGATTTTGTGGTGGCGGTGCACCCTAACGCCAATGCCCTCGACTCGTTCTCGTTGCTGGGGACGGTGCGTGAACCCACTCCGACGTCGTTCGTTCCCGAGAAGTCCTTCGCCCTGTCGCAGCCGTACCCGCTCGCGCCGATTCTCGAGCTGGGCGATTTTGGAGACCCCCTCTTGCAGGTGAAGGGCGAGGTGGTCGGAACCAGCGGCGCGCCCATCGCGAACGCGGTGGTAAAGCTTCAGGGCACGGTAATGGGGGGTGGCACCTTTCGGGCCAGTCCGGTGTTGACTGACGCCGCCGGCAAGTTCAGCGTCGACCTGCTGCCGAACGGCCCCAACCAGAGCTACACGGCGACGATCATTCCCCCCGGACAGAGCGCTTCGGGGCTGTGGACGATACCCGTGCGGGCCACCTCGAATTTGCCACTGTCGCCGGTGTTGACCCCGAGCCGGTTTACCTGCCCCGACAAGGTCGCCGTCACCGGCGCTCTATTGCGGCCCACCAAAGAACCGGCGTCGGCGGTAGAGGTGACCGCGCATCAGGTAGGCGAAAACCAGGCGCCTACGGCCATCACCGCCACCACCGACCCTCTGGGGCGATTCTCTCTGACGCTCGACCCGGGGGAATACCAGCTCGACTTCCGGCCTAGCCCTGAGCTGCCGCGCATGAGTCGCGTCATCACCGTGAAGCGGGTCACCCCCACGGATGGCGGCCTCACCAGCAAGAGCCTCGACCTCAAGGAATTCACGCTGTCGCGTGGCCGAATCGTCAGAGGTGTGATCACCGCGCGCGGCAGCGTCTCGGCTTCGCCAGTTGCGGCGCCGAACGCGGTGGTGCGCTTCTTCAGGGTCGCGCAACTCGATGGCAAGCAGACGGCGCTGCTGTTGAGCGAGACCGTGGCCAACGAGCGCGGCGAATACTCGGTGGTGCTGCCCACGAACGAAAACTGACGGGCGGTACAAGTCGCGCTCCCCTACGCGTGAGGGAGCGACTGTCAGCTACGGAGCCGAACCGCCGTTTCGCGCGCTCTCAATCGCCGCCCGCACTCCATCGAGGGTGGGCCCCACCTCGCCCGCGAACTGAACGGCGTGCGTGGTGTAGAGGTCCATCAACTTCTCGAGCTGCTCGAAGGCCTGCCCGAGCGCCTTGCGACCCTGCGTGTGCGCGTCGCACTGGCTCTCGAGCTGCCCTTCGCGCTGCAGCCACTCGACGCGAAAATGAGTCCATTCTTGATCGACTCGGCGCACCGAAGCGGCCTGGGTTAGCGCCTGCCTGCGCTTCTCGAGCTCGTCGAGCAGCGCCTGGGTGCGCTCGACGCATTGCACCAACGACAACGCCTCACGCGCGGGGGCGGGCTTGGTCGGCGTCATCGAGAGCACCGATTTGACGACGCTGACCACGATCAGCGTCGCAAAGACGCCCACCACCAGCAGATAGAAGCCGTAGGCGGCCACCCGAAACGGCCGATAGCGAACGTCGCCTGAAGGCGCTGCGCTCAGGGAGCGCCTCCCGGGCGCGCGGGGGCTGCCGCGGGACCTGGGCTGGACCCGGCAGCTCCCGGGGCCGCGGGCGCAGCGTTGGGGTCGTTCTTGCGTGAGAGCCGGGCGCGAAACTGAGGCCCGAAATCGCTGTTGGGGTACGTGTTCGCCGCTTCGCGCGCGGTCTCAATCGCTTTGTCGCGCTGCCCGGTCATGTCGTACGACTGAATCAAAATCGCCATCGCGAAGTCACGAACCTTGGCGCGCCTGTCACCCTGAATGAACCGCACCAGGTACGGAATCGCCGGCTCGTATTTCCTCAACTGCACCAGCGAGTCACCCAGGTACCACGAGGCCTCGACGGCTTCTTCTTCGGTGGGGGTCAACGCCATGAACCGATTGAGCTCTTCAACCGCGGTTGGGAAGTCTTGCCGCTTGAACGCCGACCGGCCGCGTTCGAGGGCGGTAGCGCCCAGCTCCTTCTTCAGCGACGCCGCGCGATCATTGAGCACCTGCTTCAAGAACGGAGTGAGCTTCGCGGTATCGACCTTCGCCAGCGCGTCGACTCCCTTGAGCCGGTCGACGCCCGTACCCGCGGACATCATGCGGTAAACGTCCATCGCCGCCTTCTCTTGCCCAGCGGCGAGAGCGGCGTCGGTCTTGATCTTGTCGGTCACCGCGTTGAGATCAGCGACCTGCTTCTCGAGCCGCGCTTTCTCTTGCGAAGCGGCGGCGGTACGTGCGCTGGTGATCAGCACCGTGCCGGCGATGCAAAGGCCGACGAACATGGCGTACGCGACCGCCGAGCTCATCCACTGTTTGCGTTGGCCTTCTTCCTGCCGTTTGCCGACCAGCTTGACGTCGGCTTGCAGGTTCTTGACCTGGTTGTCAGTCTTGATGACCAGATTCCGCGCCTCGATGACTTCGCGCCGAATCTCGTCGAGAGAGCGGTCGAGCTCATTCTTGTTGTCGGATGCCATGTCACTCGCCACATACCTCAGAACGAGAGCGACGGCGCAGAATCTGAGGCCTTTTCCTGAGGAAAGAAAAAGGTCAGACCCAGCGAAAACCAGTTGCCGCCAATGCTGATGCTCGGCAAATCAGCCACCGCGGCGCGCGCGAGCATGAAGCGGTACTCGAGCTGCAACCCCCAACGCGGGTTGATGCGGTAGCCAAACCCGACCGACGCGGCGTAGGCATTGCTGAAGGTCTCAGTCGTCTCCAAGCTGTTCGAAGTGACGAGGCCGAAGGTCGGCCCCACCGCGATGCCGAGAGAAGGGTCGAAGCCGCGAAAGGCGAAATCGAGCTTGTGCAGCCGAACGCCGACCAGCGCGCCGTACGTCACCGCGGTGATCGCATCGAGGTCCTTGAGCTTGAACTGCTCGTGCGCCAGAAAGAGATCGATCGTCACTTCGACGTTCGCGGTGACCCCGTAGCCGAAGATCGCCGTGCCTTGAGGGCCTCCGTTCGACGGCCGTTCCAACGGGTGATCGAGCAACGCGGCGCCCTTGGCGAAAGTGTCGTTGACGGTCAACCGCCAGCCGCCCATGACGGTGATGCGCGGTTGCCCTTCGAGCTGCGCCGATGGCACCAGGCCTTGGGCCTGTGCCGAGAAGCCGCTCAGCAGCGCGCCCAGGAACGCCCCGCCCCACCGCCAAGAGCTCACCACTGTTTCCAGCCGTCGAACCGCGCGTCGTTCACCGCTGGCGGTTTCGGCGGCGGCTTGAAGCCTGCGCTGAAGGCCGGGGCGCGCGGAGCTTGAGGCGCGACGTAGGCTGGNNCCATCGCGCGGAGGGCTCGCAGCCGCGGGCCTCTCGGGTGCCGGCTCTTCGGCCCGTGGCATCGCGCCCGTCACCGGGTCAGGCCGGGGCGGCAGCTTCGACTCGAGCAGCTTCACGTACATGCGAAGCTCGGCGACGACTTGGTCGCGTTCCATTAGCCGGCGGTAGAGATCGACGCGGCGTTCTTTCTCGTCCATCAATTCCGAATGGAGCTGCATCAGAGAGGCCATCGCCTTTTCGGCATAGCCGCTGGGAACAAACGCCTGGGGGAGCATGGTGGTGAGTGAGTCGGTCATGGTGGTTACTTTCGAAACGCGACGTCGAGAAACGTCGTCGTCTTGCGGCCTCCGTCGACGCAGGCGACCAAGCAACGCACGAGGCAGCGCAACCCAAATTCGCGCCAGATCAGCCTGCAGTTCATCACCACATCGAGCCCCGTGATGACTCCGCGCATGGCACACCTCTTTCTTGTGCTTCGCTACATCGCTGCAGCAAAAAGTAGCAGTGAACGAGGCGGGGTCAATTTCTTGGCCACGGCCACTCGCCGAGCTGGCTACACGCCGTTGTGGCGCAGCAGCTCGAGCAGCGGCATCTGATGCACCACGATTAGCGAGCGCACGCAGGGCGAAGCGAAGTCGCAGCGCTCGAGGCCCTGAAGCAACTGCTGCGCCTCGGCCGCGGAAACAGAACGGGGCTGCGCGCCCGCGCCATGATGTGCGAGCGTCTTCAGCAAACCTGCCAACACGGAGGTCGAGGCAGCCGTCCCCTTCTCCGGCAATGCCGTCAGCAGATCGACCGCCAGCTTCTCGAGCGCCGGCGCAGGCAACTCCCACGGCAGCCCGCGAACGATCATCACGCCCGGGCCAAACGCTTCGACCGAAAGCCCAAGCCGGTCAAACGCTGGGCCAGCTTCGAGAAACCGCGCGAGCACCTTGGGTTCCACCGGCACCGTGGCCGTGAACAAGCCCCCGCCATTGAGCGGCGGGTTGCCTTTGAGCAGCGCCCCGGTCCACGCGCTTAACCAAAGGCGCTCTCTCACCGCGGCGGGGTCGATCACCACCAGGGTGCCGCCATTGCCCTCGCACAGCCAGAGCTTTTTTCCGAGCTCGCCCACCCAGCGCAGCTGGGCGAAGAAACCTTCGGGCGCGGCTTCATTGATGCTCGGCTGCGCCTGGCCAAAGCCAAGTGGTTGCGCCACGCCGAGGCCGCTCGCTTCGGCCGGAATCTGCTGCATCGGCAACGGGCCCGCCTGCGCACGCGCCAAGAAGCGCTCCACCGCCATCGCATAGTGCGCCGGACCCTGCGCGAGCCCCTCGGCGCTGTTCTTCAACCATGGCGCCGCTGCCAGCGCACGCTTGATACCGGTGACGAGCAGCTCTTGCAGCCCTTTGGGGTCGGCAAAGCGCACCTCCATTTTCTGCGGGTGCACGTTGACATCGACGGCGCGCGGGTCGACTTCCAAGAACAGCACCGCCACCGGTTGCCGGCCCGACGGCAGCTGTTCTTGAAAGGCGCGCTGCACGGCGGAAATCACCGCCCGATCGCGAATGTACCGGCCATTGACGAAGGCATAGAGCCCGCGAGCAGTGGCCAGCGTGAATTCCGGCGAGGCCACGAACCCAGTGAGCTTGAGGCCAAGCCGGTTCTCTTCCACCGGCAGCAAATGCGCGAAGACCTCGGTGCCCAGCGCGGCGGCGATACGTTCTTTGGGGTCGCTGCCCGCGGGGCTGGCGAGCAGGGTGCGCTCGTCGTGCTGAAAAGAAAACCCCACCTCGGGGTGCGCGAGCGCGAGCCGAATCACCGCTTCTTCCGCGTGGCCCAGCTCGGTCGACTCGCGCTTCAGAAACTTGCGGCGCGCCGGCGTGTTGAAGAACAAATCTTCAACGTCGATGCGGGTGCCCGGCGTGGGAGCAGCGTCGCCGACCACCAGCGGCGCGCCCCCTTCGACGGTGAGGCGGGTGCNNGGCATTGGGCTCGGCGGTGGTGAGCGAAAAACGCGACACTGAAGCGATCGCCGGCAACGCCTCGCCCCGAAAACCGAAGCTCAAGATGTGAAAGAGGTCATCGAACTCTTTGATCTTGCTGGTGGCGTGGCGGCCCAGCGCGAGTGTGGCGTCGGCGCGCGACATGCCGTACCCGTCGTCGATCACCGTGATGCCGGCGAGGCCTCCTCCGCGCAAGATCACTCGAATGCTCTTGGCCCCGGCATCGAGCGCGTTCTCGCCGAGTTCCTTGACGACCGAAGCTGGCCGTTCGACCACCTCGCCGGCGGCGATCTTGTTGATCAACTCTTCGCTGAGGATGGTGATGCGACCCATTGTCGAATTCTTGGCGGCGCGCGACCTTATAGTCTCCTAAGCTCCCGCGCCTCATCTCAATGAACACTTCTCCTCGTGACCTCTTGGAACGCTTGGCTGCCCACTTGGGCCAGGTTGTGCTCGGCAAGCCCACCCAAACCCGCATGGCGCTCACCTGTCTGGTGGGCCGCGGCCATCTCTTGCTCGAAGACGTGCCCGGCGTGGGAAAGACCACGCTCGCCGAAGGCCTGGCACGCTGCTTCGACTTGACCTTCGCCCGCATTCAATTCACGGCGGATCTGTTGCCCAGTGACATCTTGGGCGCGCAGGTCTTTCACCAGGCACAAGGCAAGTTCGAGTTTCGGCCCGGGCCGCTCTTTCACCAGGTGGTGCTCGCCGACGAACTCAACCGCGCGCCCCCGCGCACACAGTCGGCGCTGCTCGAGGCGATGGCCCAGAATCAAGTCAGCCTCGACTCGGTCACCCATGCCCTGCCCGGCCCTTTCGTCGTTATCGGCACTCAAAACCCCGTCGACATCTCGGGCACCTACCCTCTGCCCGACTCGCAGCTCGATCGCTTCTTGTTCCGCCTCTCGCTGGGCCACCTCGAGGCGGCTATCGAATCGAAGTTGATTCAAACCCGCCGTGGCGAGGCACCCGCCCCGCTCAAACCAGTCGCTTCGGCCGCCGAATTGATTGAGCTGCAACGGGCCGCCGACGCGGTTCGGGTCGACCCCGCGGTCGCCGACTACAGCGTGGCGCTCGCTACCGGCACCCGGCAACACAACGAGATCGAACGCGGCGTTTCGACGCGCGCGGTGCTGGCGCTGCTCTCGGCCGCGCGGGCCCACGCCCTGTGGGAAGGGCGCGACTTCCTCACCCCGGCTGACGTGCGCACGGTGCTGTTACGGTGCTGGTCACACCGGCTGCTGCTCAAGAGCGCGGTTGGAGGAGCCTTCTCACGCGACGAAGCCGCGCACCTGCTCGAAGAGCTCGCCCGAAAAGTACCCGTACCCCGCTAGAGCAGATCTCATGTGGAAAAAGCTCAAAGCGTGGGTTCGGCCACCGCGGCAGCTGAAGATCACCGGCCCCGGCCGCATCTACCTGCTCATCACCATGGGCGTCGGCCTGGGCGCGCTCAACACCGGCAACAACCTGCTCTATCTGGTGCTGGGCATGCTCTTGAGCCTGATCGTCGCGTCCGGAGTGCTCTCGGAGCGATGCCTGCAGCAGTTGGTGCTCAAGCGCGTGCTCCCCGATGGCGTCTTCGCCAAAGAGCCCTTCGCCCTGCGCTACGAAATTCGGCGCAAGAGCGGGCGCGCCTTCGCCCTTTCCGTCGGTGAAGCCGAATCGGCCCTGGTGGGTGAGGCGTGGGTGCCGATCGTGGAGTCAGACAAAGCGCGGGTGGTGCGCGCGACGAGCACCGCCCCCAAGCGCGGCCCGCTCACGTTGACCGGCATCAAAGTGACGACGCTCTACCCGTTCGGCCTCTTCGCGAAGAGCCGCGTCTTCGATGTCACTGACGTGCTCCTCGTGTACCCGCGCCGGGGCTTCGTCTGCAGCAACCCGGCCGAAGACCACACCGCGCAACCCGGCGATGGCGGCAACCCCCGCCGGCGCGACGGCACCGGAGACTTGCTCGGCTTGCGCCCCTTGGCCGACGGTGAAGACGCGCGCCACATTCATTGGCGCAAGAGCGCAGCAGCGGGCGAGCTCTTGCGCACCGAGCGCGAACGCGAAGAACGCCGACAGTTCATGCTCACCGTCGATGGTGCCCTGGAAGGCGACGCGCTGGACCGGCGCTGTGAAGAGGCCGCGGCGCAAACCCAGCGGTTGCTTTCGTTCGGTCACGAAGTCGGCCTCAAGGCCGGTTCGAGGCGCCTTCGGGCTTCTGCCGGGCCCGGTCAAGAGCGCCGCTTGCTCACCGCCTTGGCGTGGGTCGGCTTCGAGAGCGCGCCGCAGGAGCGCAAGACGCGATGAGAGCCGCCGGCAGAATGCAGCTGCGCACCACCTTGCGCGACATCGCCGCGGCGGCCGCCTTCGGCTCCATCGGCCTCTCAGGCAGCGTGCCGATGGTGATCGTCGTCGTTTTTGCGCTGGCCTTGGTGCTCTCGTTCTTGGGGCTGCGCGTGTTGCGCCCCTTCTTCAAGACCTCGGCGGTAGTGCTGCTGCTGTTGGGAATCGTGATCTTCTACCTGGTCTTTCGCGGTGGGCTGGACCTGATCGTCGCCGCCTGTTCTTTCGCCACTCTGGTCTCGTGCCACCGAATGCTCTCGGAGCAAACGGCGCGCACCGACTTGCAGGTTCACCTGTCGTCGCTCTTGATGATGGCGGGCGGAGCGGCGATCTCCAACGACATCTGGTTTGGCGTCTGCATGCTGATCTTCGCCGGCGCCGCCAGCTTCGCCTTGGCGCTGACCGTGATCGAAGGCCCCGCCGAGAACACCGAAGACGTGCCGATGAAACCCGTGGCGCGGGCCTTGGGCCTCAGCGTTTCCATCGCCTTCTTGGGGGCGCTGGCCTTCTTCATCTTCTTTCCACGCCTGTCGTGGAACATCGCCACCCGGCGATCGCCCGCCGGGCTCGGTGGCTCCACCGGCATGTCTGACCGGGTGCGGCTGGGGGGCGGCGGCGACATCAAGACCAGCGCCCGCGTGGTGGCGCGCATCACCATCAGCCCTGACCCGAAGGCAGACCGGCTCGATGCCTATTGGGTAGGTCGCTTCTTCGACACCTACAAAAACGGCGAATGGCTGGGCCATGGAAAGCCGTCTGCCCCCGCGGCCCGGGTACGCTTTGCCCCTTTCGATTTGGGCAAGGTGCGCCAGTATGTCACCCTGTTGCCGAGCTACGAATCGCGCACGCTGATCGCCCTCGACCCTCCGGTGTGGTTTCAAAACGCGAACGTCTCGTCGACAACCACCTCTCAACGCGCGTCGCTGGTGCGCGTCGCTGACGAAGAAGTGCACATCGCCGAAGAAGGCAACGCCTTCACTTATGAAGCCTTCAGCGGCCGTGACGGCAACCCACTGCCGGTCGATGACGACACCGACCTGAGCGCGTACCGGGTATTGCCCGACAAGCTCGACCCCCGGGTGGGAGAGCTCGCCGCGCAGGTGTTGGCCGGCGAAAAAGACCCCGGCAAAGCCGCGGCGAAGCTGACGCGCTATCTGCGCGGCAACTATGGCTACACGCTAGAATTGCCAGGCGCCGTGGGCGACCCGTTGGCGAATTTTCTCTTCGAGCGCAAAGAGGGCCACTGCGAGCACTTCGCGAGCGCTCTCACCTTGATGCTGCGCAGCCAAGGGTTCGCCTCTCGCGTGGCGGCGGGCTTTTTTGGTGGTGAACGGGTGTCATCGCTCTACGTGCTGCGCGCCGGCGACGCTCATGCGTGGACACAAGTGCACGTGCCCCGCACCGGCTGGGTGGTCTTCGATGCCACGCCCGAGAATGGTCGCGGCGGTCAGCCGACTTCGCTGGTGGCCTGGGTGACCAGCCGCTACGAAGAAATCGACAACTGGTGGCGCCAACGGGTGATGGACTATTCGCTTGTCGATCAGGTGGGCATCGTACGTACCTGGGTGCGGCCTCCGCGAGAAGCAGCCACCGCCAGCGCCGGGTTCAGCGCGCCGCCGGGCCGGGCGATTTTCGCCGCCGCGGGGCTAGGGCTTTTGACCTACGCCTTGTTCCGCGTGTTCACCCGGCGCATCACGCGCAAGGTGCACCCGGCAAGCAGTTTTCTCGATGATCTCGAGAAGCGCGCCGAGAAGGCGAAGCTTTTACGTCAGCGCGGAGAGACTCTCGAAGATCTCGTCAAGCGCCTAGCGCAGTCGAAGCACCCCTTGGCAGATGCATTTTCAGTGGCCACCCGGCGCTATCTCGAAGCGCGCTTTGGCGACCGCCCGTTACGGCCGGGCGAGCGAGCCCACCACCTGCGTCAGCTCGACGCGGCGCTGGGCTTGCGCTGACGGCGAGAGAGCGCCAGCACGGCGAGCAGTGTCAACACTGACATTCCCCCATCGCTTGAACCACAACCGCAGCCGTGGGGCTTGATGGGTTGGGTCGTGAGGTCGACCGACACGTTCTCGCCGTGAAGCATCGCTATTGCCGAGAAGACGACCTTGGGCGAGAGCGGTACCCGGCCCAGCCAAGTGACTTTCGCGGTGGCCCGGCCTCCCAGTTCCACGGGGCCGATGGTCAAGATGCCTTTGGCGGTGGAAGCAGGCACGCTGCGCCCGTCAACCCGCGCGGTGCCCTCAAGGTACGAGAGCGAGGCGAGCGATTCTTGGAGCATCAAGCTGCTCACGGTGCATTCGGTGCCGTTGACCAGCGTGGCTTGCACCCCGAGCACGTCTCCTTCCGACACGCGGGTGTGCTCTGCCTGGTGCGTGATGGTGACGAACGGCGCGGTGACCAGGTGCACGCTGCGCTGCGCAGTGGCGATGTTGCCGCTGCCGGCGTCGACGCTCACGTCCCACACCAGGTCTCGACCGACCAATTCTTCGAGCCCGAGGCCGAGCTGGCTCTGCACGGTGGCCGCGGAGCCGCGCAGAGGATTTTGGGTGAGCAGGCCCGCGTCTTGTCCCGTGGCCAGCCACCACGTGGTCTCGGTCGCGGTGCAGGCGCCCGGTGCTTGCTCGAGATCGATGACGGCGTTGAGCCCAGCTTCGCAAGTGACATTGAGCCGGTCTTGGGTGAGCCGACCCACGGCGGCCTGGACAGACGGGAGCGTAATGCGAGGCACGGGGACCTCGGTGCCCGTGGCGACGTTGTTCTCGAGCAACTGCGCGAGACCGTCGTAAGTGCCTCCGTTACACCCTCCGGAAATTCGGAGCGACCAGTCACCGCCATCGAAATCGCCCCAGGCCACGTCAGGGCCGCCTCCGCCCGCCGCGAAAAGGCGAATGCGCGCCTGCGCCTGGCGCAGCTTCTCGCAGCGGAAACCCGAATAGCTGACGGTGCCTTTCGCGCCCTCTCCCGGTACGGCCTCCGAGGTGACCATTAGCCCCGCGTCGGCGCCGATAGGCTCGAGGTGGGTGCCGATATTGATTGCGACCGAGACGCGGCTCGATCGACTGGCCATGTTGGTCGAGATGAAGCGCGTGGCCGCCAGCTCAGCCGTGCCGTTGACGCAGTCGGGTGCGCGCACTCGCGCTGACAGATTGCTCATCGAAGTCAGCGTGGCGCCGGTCGCTCCGCCGTCGAATTCCCAGGCGACACCGACGGGAGCGGCCAAGCACAGATGCTCAGGCGGCGCGGTGGCGTAATCGCGGTCGGTGCCCGCGTCTTGTTCGTAGCTGGGCTGTGCGAATTGCGGCGCCAGCGGTGGTCCCCATGGGTTCAAGGTGACGGGCACAGTCGTGGAGACCGAAGTGCTGGTGGCGCTCGTGGCTTGCACGCTCACATCGAACTGCCCCGGCACCGCGCTGCAATACGCGAGGGGAGGAACGAGCGTCAGCTGGCCGCCGTTGACGCTGAGCGTGAGGCCCGCGTCGGCACCCGCGCCCAGATTCCACGCGAAACCCTGCGCGGCGCAACCGGTAGCGGCAAAGCTCGCATTGACCATCGTCGCGGGGCCGCCGGGCGTCAGCATGACAACCATCGGAGCGACGCTCGGTGGCCCAGGCGAGGCATTGGGGGTGATGACGACCGACACCGTCGCCGCGGCCGACGTTCCCGCATCGTCGATCGCAGTGACCAAGACAGTCGCTGAGGCCGAACCACCATCGACTCCGCAGAAAGCGTCGGGAGCCACCAGAGCGGCGGCGGGACCGCCGTCGAAGACGAGCTTGACGCCCGAGTCAGCAGGGTCAGTGAAGGACCACCCGTAACTCGTGGGCGCGCACCCGAACCCCGCAGTCGCGGTGAGGGGCACTGACGCATCGGGCGGTCCGAGCGTTGCGGTCAGTGGCGAAACGATCGGGGTGCCGGGCGACGTCGTGCGCAGCAGCGTGAAGCTCGCGCCGGCGGGGGTCGATGTACCTACTGTGTCGACAGCGGCGACGCCAAGCGTGAACGGCCCTGCGTTGATGCCGCAAAAGCCCAGCGGAGGGACAACGAGCGCAGTGGGGCCTCCATCGGAGACGAGACTGATGCCGGTTGCCAATACCGGGCCAGGCAGCGACCACAGGTAGCTCTGCGGTGGGCAGCCGCTCATGCTGGCAGACGCGGTGAAGGGCACGCCGCCTCCGTCAACATTGACTACGACATTGAGCGGCATCACTCCCGGTGCCTCGGGAGGCGTGGTACGAACAATCTGTACGTTGGTACTCACCAGCGACGAAGCACCCACCATGTCGACGCCGACGACATTGACGGCATACGGCCCCGCGTCCACAGCGCAAAAGCCAATGGGGGGGGCCAGCAGCGCGGTCGTGCCCGCGTCGGTAATGAGCCCAATGCCCGCCGCCATCGCGGCCGCTGTGAGCGTCCACTGGTAGCTCTGGGGCTGGCAACCGCTCCCCGGAGGCGTCGCGGTAAGGGCTTGCTGTCCTCCATCGCTGTTGAGAGTGAAGGTCGCCGGCAAAGTCGGCGGCGTCGGCCCGCGAATGCGCTGCACGGTAATGACTGAGGTGCCCGCGTCAGTATCATGCTCAGCCAAGCCGTCGGAAAGGGTCACCGTGGCGTTAACCGTCACCGAGGGAGTGCAAAATGTTCCCGCCGCGGTGGTGGTGATGGTGAGCCCGCCATTGGTGGGATCACCAGCGGTCGGCGCGACGGACAGCGCAGCGCCATTGAGCGGCCCGAGCGTCCAGTTGACGTAGACCGGGTCTCCGTCTGAATCGAAGGTGGTGGCAGAGATCGGTAGCACGTCGCCTTCATTCATCGTCGGCGAGGGCACCATCACCAGCACTGGGGGCGAATCGTTGAAATACCACGCGACATTGGGCGCAACCGCTGACGCGCGAATGGCCACGCAGAATTTCGCGCCAAAACACGATACGCGCTTGAGCTCGTTGATGGGCCAGCCGGGGCCGGTGCGCGGAATCCAACTCAAACCCGCCGCACCGTTGGCCGGTATCGCGCCCCACATCGCCGATGAGCCAGTGAGCATGCCGAAGCCACGGCCGAAGTTTGAACCGTCATTCCAGTCGAAGGCCACGGTGTTGGTCGGACCCGCGGCCACCGGTACGGGCGCCGAGGTGCGGCCCAGCGCGGGGTTGTTGATGTCGGGTATGTGCAAGACGTTGCCGCCGACGATGAACACCCCGGCTGGCTTGCCACTCTGATCGTAGAGCCAAAGGTCTGACGGAGTGCCCACGGTATCCACCGCGAACAGCGCCGCGCCGTTCTTGAAGGCGACGGTGTTGGTGCTGGCGGCGACCACGCCATAGTCGTCGAGCCCCACGCGCACCGCGCCCAGCGCCGCGCCGTTGGTGACGCCCACGCCCGCATAGTTGAAGACAGCCCAATCATTCACCGTGCCGCCGGTCGGTGAAGACCAAATCGCAACCGGCGGCGCAGAAGCGTTGAACATCGCGACGTAGACGCGGCCTGACGACGTCGAGCGCGAGCGGGTGGCGTTACCCACCGCGGCGGGAAATACCTGAACGCCCGCGGGCGGGCAGGTCTGCCGAACCTGTTGGCCCTGCACCACCGACAGGCAACCAGCGGCAGGCGCCCACGCGCCCACGGCGGGGTTGGGGCCGCTGGCGAAGACGCCGCAGTTGCCGCCCCCGTCACATTGAAAGGCTGAGTTCGTCGGCCCCACGCCGGCGGCCGAAACGGCGAACACTCCGGCGTCGCTCACCATTACATCGGTCGGCGTACCGGTGATGCTCACCGCGGGCCGCCAACCGGCGAAGGTGATCGCCGAAGCGCCCGAGAGCACCAGCACCAGAGCGCGCACAGGGGTACGCATCAGTAACCCACCTCCGCGCGCACGTAGAGTCGATCGCGGGCATCGGCCTGGCCGTCATTGAAACCCAGGCCTTGAAAACCAAACGCCGTGTAGCCAACGGCCATCATCACTTGCGAATTGAAACGGTAGCCGACTTCACCGCGCAAGCTTGTCAGCTCGCCGCCGTCGGTGGCGATGCTCCGCCGCGCGACTTCAGCCCCGACTTCCAGCCCTTCCCACACGCGCACGGTCGGCCGAAGTGAAGCGGTCAACACCCAGCCACCGCTGGTGTCGGTACCTACCCACGCCAAATGCCCGCCCGCCGCCAGGCGCAGCCGATCGCTCACCTGGTAAGTCGGCAACACCGAGAGCACGTGCAGGGTGCGCTCGCCAAACCCACCCCGGCTCACAGGCGGCAGCTCGCGTTGATAGAGGTAGCGAAAGCTGAGCAGCCCATGCTCGAGGCGCACGTGCATGCCCACCTGGCCTTCGAGCGACCGTGCCGAGAGCACCCCCGCCACGGCGCTGTGCGTGCCCAACACCATCGCCGTGCCACGCAGCACTTGCGAGAAAGCGAGTTCCGCGCCACCCGAGCCCAGCCATTGCGACAGCTCTCCCTTTGTCTTTTGTTGGCGGCGCAGCTCGGCTCTGACGAAAGCGCGTGCACCCTGCGCGACCCAGCTCAGTGAGCCGGCCATCGCTTCGCGGGGCTGTGTGCCCGCAAGAACCAGCGCCTCGCGCACGCCTCGCTCGTAACGCGCCGAGACGGAAAGGCCCTCTTGGCCCTGCACGGAGAACCCGACCGCGCGGCTCACGCTGACGGATGCGTTGTCGGTCTGCGCGACATCTTCGGCGTAGACCACATCGCCTAGAGCCACTTCACGAGACGCTCCCGCCACCATGCGATGTCCTCCCACCGAGGGAGCATCGACGTCCCACCGGTGACCCCCGTAGTAAGTCTCAGCGCCCGAACGGTGCGCCACGCCGCCCCATACTTGAGGGCCAATCGCGGGCCCGTAACCGCCGCGAAGCGTCACCGTGGTCGTCTCGGCGGCAGAAATCTCGGCACCCAGCGAGGCAAAGGTGTCATCCATCGCTCCCGGGCCGTCGCCTCGCGAGAGCAATCGCTGCCGGTGCGAAGCCGAGAGGTTCAACCAAGGCGCAACGCGAAAGTTTCCCGCCAGGGCCACCGACGTTCCGGCTCCATTCTCGACACTTTGGAGATCTGCGTACGACGCATCGCGCGCGCTCACGCTCACGCCCCAACGCTTTTCTTTCCACCCTACCCAGCCGGCCCAAATGCGCTGCGCGCTCGGTGTCTCGCTGTCGACGGCGAGGCCCTGGCGATCATCCATCAACACGCCCACGCGCAGCCGGCCGAAGGGTTGTTCTGCCCGCGCGGAGATCTGTTGAAACGTCACCGCGTCAAAGTGCTCGCTGTCTGAATAGCCCGCGCCACGCCGGCGGTACGCGACCTCGAAGAAGCCATCGGGCCCATATGCGGGGCCACGCGCGCGTAGACCCACGGCGTAACCCGACTGCGCCGCGAATTTTCCCGAAAGTGTATTGAAGGCGAGGCCGCCATCGTCAGAGACGCGCACTTCCGCCCTCTGCCCCAAGCTGTACGCGGCTTCGGCGGTGATCGTCACCGGGCCAATCGGCACCTTCACCGTGGAGCGCAACAGCGAGTAGCCGCGATTCTCGCGCACCACGCCTGCGCTGAAGCGCACCGGCCCGCCACGCAGCGTGAGCTCTCCCCCGACCAACGCGGTGCCAGGGTCGAAGCTCAACGCTTCGTAGTCGACGATCACGTAGGGACGAGCGGCACCGCCGAGTGACTGCCCCGGCAATACCGAAGCCAGGTCGAACAATGCGGGCCCGCGCCCGAGGAGCAGCCGGCCGGTGAGACAGTCGAGGCTGTAGTCGAGCCCGCGCCGCAGGTGCTGTTCTTTGAGCGGCAAATCGGTGAGGCCATCACGCCATTCCACCCTCACCTTTTCGCTGCCGAACACCACGTCTCCGCTGGAAAGGTAGAATAGACTTCCGCCTGTCGCCTCGAGCACGTCATGGCGCGGCGTGCTTGCCAACCCACTCGTCACCGCGCTGGTGGCGGGAGTGGCGAAGGCCTCGGCCTTGACCCCAAAGCGCGCTTCGTCGCTGCTGCGCGCTTCCGCGTACCCGGCCCACACCGCGCGGTGATAGCGCCCGACTTCCGCATCACGCATCTGTGCTCGGTAGCTGCCGTAGCCGAGCTTGAAGACACCCTCTTTGGCGACTTCCAACCGAAAGCGCCCTTCGGGACCATTGCTCGCCGAAGTCACCGAATCATCGACTCCCGTGAGCGGAGCACGCAGCGCGGTGAGCGCGCGCTCGAACGTGTCACTCTGCCGGGGCTGAACCCACGCCATGCCCTGGCCGCTCTGAAGCAGGGGAAAGTCAGCGTCACGCAGATCAAGATCGGCCGCCCAGTCGAAGCCTTGCCACCGGGCGCGGACAGTGCCGGCTCCACGGCCGAACAGGCGCGGCTCGCCACGGAGCAGGTCGAAGGTGCCTTCGAGATCGAGCAATCCCACCGCCACCACGCCTTCATCGCTGGGCAGGTACAGGCGCCCTTCGATCGCGGGCAACCCCGGCGTTCGCCAGCTGTAGCTGACGAACCCGAGCCCCGGCTTGAGCGCGAGCACGGCTTGGCCTTCACCGCGTTCATCGAGAACGTAAGCCGTACCAGCGATCGTCACTGTCGACCCGGCGATACCTTTGAGCCGTGCCTGGCCGGTTGCCCACACCGCGCTCGAAGCTTCTAGCTCGCCGACCACTCGAGCCTCGCGCGGCACCACCATCACGCTGCGATCGCGACGAATCACGTCGAACCGTTGCATGAGCACGACCGCTTTGCCGGCACGCGGGTGCATCACCACCGGCACGTCGCGCCCGTCACCCGGCAGCGCCACCCAACCGCTGAACACATTGTCGCCGTTTAACTTCATCACCTTGCCGTCGACGGTGACCTCGATCGCATTCTCAGCTTTTGCCGACCACCACCACTGAAGTGTCTCCTGTTCGAAGGCGCCCTTCGGCATCGTGGCAT
>CXWL01052227.1_pt1 | contig 18211 bp, 18 predicted proteins | sample 590931 | NCBI WGS metagenome assembly CXWL01 (sample SAMEA3498368, study PRJEB10139) | groundwater metagenome | biome: water well; material: biofilm material | place: Germany | collected 2015-04-27 | reverse complement strand
CGCCTTGGCTGTTGATGACGCCTTTGATGGAACTCCAGGCAACGGTGAGAATCACGCCCCACCAGATGCCGGACCAGCCCGCTGCAAAAAGCCCTACGAAACCATCGCTCTCCGGCAACAGCAAAGCTGAAATCACGAGTCCGGCAATTGAAAGCACGGCGCCGGCCCAAAACCAGCCAATGTTGCGGACGAAAACCGAGCCTTCGAATTCCCGTTTGAGGGCATTTTCCAGAGACCTCTTCATCATGCCTATTTCGGCATGGTTGGAATTTTCCAGTTCGGTGGTGCCGGACGGGGTTGCGTCGAATAACGCGCTTTCCGCCGATGTAAGGGCGGTTCCCTGCCTTGCCAGTTTGGTGATTTTGAAATCACCGTCGTCGTCGGCAATTTTCATGCGTCCCTTGACCGCAAGCCCCACCAGTGCAGCGGCAAATGCCTTTTGGTCATAACGCTGCTTCCAGACGAAACGGGAACCGGCGGGGCCAAGGGCCGGCGGCGGCCTGAAGAGCGGAACGATAACACCCGATGGAGGATCGCGCCCCACCTTCGCCCAGGCAAAATAGAAAAACAGCGCAACGCCGAGGAGCGTTGCCGCAAGGCCCATGAACCCCGCGTTGTCACGCAGGAACCAGGAATATTTCTGCGCCTGGCTGGGGGCCGCAACGATGCCCTTTTGCCAAGCGACGGCTACGGTCATCCCCTCGCCCGGAGCGAAATTCCGCGTGGCTACGGCCCGGTACTCATTGCCAGTGGCATTGAACACTTTGAAATCGCGGCCATTTTCACCCTGATATCCGGTGTAGGCTTCATGCTGCAGGATTCTCGCACCCGGCGGAAGCCGCACAACTGCGGTTGTCGCTTGAATGGGAAAGGTCCAGCCATTACCGGTCACATTCCAATAGAACTCGTCATAATCGGCAAAAAATCCGAGCTGGCGGGTGGTCCTGTACTGGATTTCATAGACGTGAATGCCGGGATCGAGAAACACCTCGGCGCTTCCGATGCGGATGCGCTTGCCGTTGGAGAGGCCTTCGATGGAATACGGTTCCGTTTGCCTGTCGCGCTTCACCGAGATCACCTCGAAGCCGACAACCACCCGCAGGCCATTCTTGTCCGTATAGGTCGTGGGGAAATCGCGAAAGATGCCGCGCCGGATCTGCCGGGATTCGGCATTGACAGAAATGGTCTCCGTCACGTCAACAGAACCATCGACATTCACCCGCGCGTCACTGGTGAACTGTTCAATGCGTTCTTCTGCCTGAACCGCGGAACTAAGAATTACGAGCGCTACGAGCGCAAAGAGGAAGGCGCGCATGGACCCAGGCTATTTCTTGAAATCGACTTTTGGCACTTCGCGCGCCGCCGCATCACCAATTTCGAAAAACTCGGCCTGCGTGAACTTGAAGAAGTTGGCGACGAAATTACTGGGGAAGGATTGGATCATTGTGTTGAGATTGCGCACGGCGCCGTTGTAGTAGCGGCGCGAGAGCTGAATTTCATCTTCTATGCCAGAAAGCTTGTCCTGCAAATCGCGGAAATTCGCGTCCGCCTTCAATTCCGGATAGGCCTCGGCCACGGCAAACAGCTTGCCAAGTGCTGCCGTCATGGCCTGTCCCACCACCGATTGCTCGCCCACCGAACCGCCCGCAATGCTCTTGGCCCGCAAATCCGCGATATCACGAAACAGCTTGTCCTCATGGGCCGCATAGCCTTTCACGGTTTCGATGAGGTTCGGTATGAGATCGGCGCGGCGGCGGAGCTGCACGTCAATGCCGCTCCAGCCTTCGGCCACGAGGTTCTTGTTACTGACGAGGGCGTTATAGGCGTAAACCAGATAGCCTGCGATGGCGACGATGAGCGCTAAGAGACCATAACCGAATGTCATTGTTGTTTCCCCTGAGTGGCCAAGATGGCAGTTATCGCAGTATTCGGGCCGGTTTGCCAGATGGGTTTTTTCTGCCATAAGGCTGCTCCACCTGAACGAGAGAATGCCGATGACAGCGCACTTGCGGGTTCTGCGCCCTGCCCCGAACATTTATGCTTTCTACGACGGCCGGGTTGAAGGCTACCGCTTTGCGGAAGGCGAAAACTGGGTGGATGACGGGGCGCTTTCGCTGGGCATTGCCAGCTATGCCATCGTCGATGGCGAAGAGGCGCTGGTTTATGATACGCATATTTCGGTTGAATATGCTGCGTTCATCCGCAAAACACTCGCCGAAGCGGGCGTGAAGAATTTCACCGTGGTGCTCAGCCACTGGCATCTTGACCATGTGGCGGGAACCGAAGCCTTTGCCGATTGCAAGATCATTTCGAACAAGCGCACCGTGAATCATCTCACACAGCGCAAATCCGCAATCGAAAGCGGCGCGTATTCCGGGCCGCCGGTCATCAAGCCGCTCATCCTGCCAACCCAGGTTTTTGAAGGGCGCATGCAGTTGCAAGTGGGCAGCCTCACCATTGACCTGATCGAAGCGAATATTCACAGCGACGACGCCACTGTTCTCTGGTTGCCTTCCGAACGCATATTGCTGGCCGGCGATACGCTGGAAGATACGGTGACCTATGTGGGCGAGCCGGAGAATTTCGACATCCACCTTGCCGACCTGGACCGGCTTTGGGCGCTGAATCCGGAGCGCATTTTGCCGAATCATGGCGACCCGGAAATCATTGCCCTTGGCGGCTATGAAAAAACCTTCATCCGCGCCAACCAGCAATATATCCGAGTGCTGAAGCGCTGCGTGGCCGAACCGGACTTGCGCGGCAAGCCGTTGCGCGAAATCATCACCGGCCCGCTTGAGGCGGGNNCTATGAGGCCATTCACCGGCAGAACATTGACGTGGTTCTGGCCGCCAAGCTCAGCTAGGGTAGCGGCCTGGCGATTTCAAGAAAACTCCTGATGAGATGCAACTCTGACCGGGCGCGCAGAAAAAGCAGCCATTCCTCCATTTTGACTGGCCAGTCGCTGAACTCAAAAATGCGCAACCTGCCATCGGGAGAAATCTCGCCGCGGGACATGACCGCGGCGCCAAGGCCCTGTGCCACTGATTCTATGACGGCTTCACGGCCTTCGACCTCAATCGTGTTACGGGGACTTAAATTTCGCTTCTGCAACTCCTCAAGCAGCAACCTTCGGGTTGTGGACCCTTCCTCACGCAAAATAAGTGGTGTAGCGGTCAAGGCGGAGAGGGAAACACGCGGGCCCTTCAGCAACGCGGCCTGCTTTGGTGCAACGACAACCAGCCTGTCTTCGCGCAGCTTGAAGCATCCGATGGAATCATTCTGGGGTTGCTCGGCGGTCACAGCAACGTCAATTGCGAATGTGAGCAGCTTCGAAATAAGGTCGGCGGAATTTCCGGCCACGAGCTTCATGGCAATGCGCGGGAACTCCTTCTTGAACCTGTTAATATGCTGCAACACATGAACGGCAGCATCAGCGCCAACCGTCAGATGTCCCTCTTCGAGGGTTTCTGCCCGCATCAGGAGCTCTGATGCCTGCGCTTCTGCTTCAAACAGCCGTTCTGTGATGGCATAAAGCTTGCGGCCCGTTTCCGTGAGCGTGACGCCTCGCGCCGCGCGCAGGAACAATTGAACGCCGTGAGCTTCCTCAAGTTTCCGCACGTGATCGGAAATTGCCGGTTGCGTTAAGGAAAGCCCGATGGCTGCCTTGGAGAAACCGCCCTGTTGGGCAACCGCATGGAACGCCTTGAGTTGGGCATAAGTCATATCAGAATTTCCTATGGTTTACATAAGAACATACGATTTGACTGATATGGGTCAATGCTTATTGTAGCGGCACAATCTGGAGCCCCAAATGAACATCAAGATGCCGTCCTTCAAGCCATCCATTCCTGGCCCCGAAGGCCAGGAGGACATGCCCTACCTGCTCACCCCCGGCCCGCTCACAACGTCACGTACCGTCAAGCTTGCCATGCTGGCCGATTGGGGTTCGCGCGATGTGGAGTTCCGGAAAATCGTCGGCGATATCCGCAAGCGCATCCTGCAACTGGCCAATTGCGACGGGCGCTATGAATGCGTCATCATGCAGGGCTCCGGGACCTTTGCCATTGAGGCGGCGCTGGGCAGCCTGTGCCCGGACAAGCGGCGCAAAACCCTGGTGGTTGCCAATGGCGCCTATGGCAACCGGGCGGCGCAAATCCTTGAACGCATCGGCAGGCCCTATCTCAAAATCGATAAGGGCGACAGCACGGTTCCAACGGTAGAAGAAGTTGTCACCATGCTGGATGCGGACAAGAGCATCAGCCATGTCTGGATGGTCCATTGCGAAACCACGTCTGGCATCGTGAATCCCATCGAAGAGATCGGGCAAGCGGTGAAGCTGCATGACAAGGTTTTCATGGTGGACGCCATGTCCTCCTTCGGGGCCCTGCCGCTCCACATGGTGGGGCAAAACATAGACGTTATGGTTTCATCCTCGAACAAATGCCTCGAAGGGGTTCCCGGATTCTCCTACGTGGTGGTGAAGCGCGACCTTTTGGAAGCCTCGGCCGGGGCGTGCCATTCCGTTGTGCTTGACCTGTTTGACCAGTGGCGCGGCCTGGAGACCAATGGGCAGTTCCGCTTCACGCCGCCCACCCATGCGCTGGTTGCTTTCGATCAAGCGCTGAAGGAACATGAGCAGCAAGGCGGTGTTGAAGGGCGCGGGGCGCGTTACGCCCGCAATGCCAAGGCGCTTGTCGCCGGCATGACCGAGATGGGATTTTCGACATTGCTGCAAGAAGGTTTGGCCGGGCCGATCATTCAGACCTTTCTCACCCCGCGCGATCCCAACTTTCATTTTGAGCAGTTCTACGAGGCGCTGCGGGTGCGCGGCTTCACCATCTATCCGGGAAAACTGACGAAGCGCCCAAGTTTCCGCATCGGAACCATTGGCCAGATTGATGAGCGCGTCATTGCCGCCGCCCTTGAGGCCATTCGGGATGTTGTGAGCAAAATGGGGGTAAAAGATTTCGCCCCGCTTCAGAGTTAGAACCAGAAATGACCTCTAACAGCATGAAATCCGGCAGTAAATCCGTTTCCGTGAACGGCCGCGACTACCGTTGGCCCCAAGCACCACTTGTAGTGATTTGCTGCGATGGCAGCGAACCGGACTACATGGAAATCGCCATGGCCGAAGGCCTGATGCAAAACCTGAAGAAGATGATTGCCAAGGGTGAGAACACGCGCGGACTTTGCGTGATCCCAAGTTTTACCAATCCCAACAATCTTTCTATTGTAACTGGTTCGCCACCGGCGGTTCATGGCATTTGCGGAAACTATCTCATTGATCCGGTGACCGGGCTTGAGACGATGATGAATGATCCCAAGTGGCTGCGGGCACCTACCATTTTCGAAAAATTCCAGAAAGCAGGAGCCAAAATCGCCGTGGTCACGGCCAAGGACAAACTGCGCCTGCTGCTTGGCAAAGGCTTGGTTTTTGACGGAAGCGCCGTCGCCTTTTCTTCCGAACATGCGGACAGGGCCACGTTGAAGGACAACGGCATCGACGGCGTTTGCGACATGGTTGGGATGGCTGTTCCAGAAGTTTACTCAGCGGAGCTTTCGGAATTTGTGTTTGCGGCGGGCGTCAAGCTGCTGGCGTCCATGAAGCCCGATCTGATGTATCTCTCCACCACCGACTATGTGCAGCACAAGTATGCGCCGGGTTCAAAGGGCGCCAGTAGCTTCTACAAAATGATGGATGGTTATCTCGGGCGGCTTGATGCGCAAGGGGCCATCGTCGTGATCGTGGCCGATCATGGCATGAAGGCCAAGCATTTGCCCAGCGGTGAACCCGATGTGATTTACCTGCAGGATGCGTTGGACAAGAGCTTCGGTGCCGGAACAACCAAAGTCATTTTGCCTATCACCGATCCCTATGTGCAGCATCACGGGGCGCTGGGTTCATTTGCGACCGTCTATGTCAAAGGGATTTCGGTTGAAGACGTCTCGGCGTTCATTTCAAAACAGCCCGGCATTGATGTGGTCCTTGACCGGGCGCAGGGCTGCGCGCGATTTGAACTGCCCGAAGACCGCATGGGTGACATCATTGTCGTCTCGGGTGGAAGCACGGGATCGAAAGTGATTGGCACCAGCCGTGCGCGGCATGACCTTTCGGGTTTGAGTGAGCCGCTGCGTTCCCATGGCGGCCTCACCGAGCAGACCATTCCGGTTATCGTGAACCGCAAAACCCAAAACCTGCCGGTACCTTTACGCAATTTCGATGCCTTCTTCATCGGCTGCAACTGCATTATCGAGGCCTGACATGACCCGCACCGTCATCACCGAAAGCATGCGCATTGGTGGAAAGAAAATCTCGGCTGATGGCGTCGTGCCGGTTCATTATCCCTTCACCAATGAAATAATCGGCACGGTTCCGGCTGGCCGGGCCGAACATGCGGCGCAGGCTTTTGAAATTGCAGCGGGATTCAAGCCGAAGCTCACGCGCTATGAGCGCCAGCAGATCTTGTTCAAGACGGCGGAGCTCATTCGCCAGCGCCGGGATGCCCTTGCCCATGTCCTCACGCTTGAGCTGGGGATTTCAATGAAGGATTCGGTTTACGAATGCGGGCGGGCCTATGACGTGTTCTCGCTTGCGGCCCAGCTTTGCATTCTTGATGACGGACAGATTTTTTCCTGCGATCTCACGCCGCAAGGCAAGGCGCGCAAGATATTCACGAAGCGCGACCCGGTGGGCGTGATTTCGGCGATCACGCCGTTCAATCATCCGCTCAACATGGTATCACACAAGATAGCGCCGGCCATTGCCACGAATAATTGTGTCGTATGCAAGCCCACGGAACTCACGCCGCTCACCGCCCTTGCGCTCGCAGATATTCTTTATGATGCGGGCCTGCCGCCGGAAATGTTCCAGGTGGTCACCGGCTGGCCAGATGACATCGGTGACGAGATGGTGACCAATTCCCATATCGCGGTCATTACCTTTACCGGTGGGGTGCGGGTGGGAAAGCTCATTGCAGCCAAGGCGGGCTACAAGCGGGCGGCCCTTGAGCTTGGCGGCAATGATCCGCTGATCATTCTGAACGACCTTAGCGATAGCGATCTCGACAAGGCAGCAGAACTGGCCGTTGCCGGGTCCACCAAGAATTCCGGCCAGCGCTGCACGGCAGTAAAACGAATCCTGGTGCAGAACCGGATTGCCGACAAATTCGTGGCCCTGGTCCTCGATAAGGCCAAGAAGATCAAGTTTGGCGATCCCATGGACCCCAACACGGATCTGGGCTGTGTGGTGCATGAGGAGGCCGCCAAGGTCTTTGAGGCCCGGGTTCACAAGGCCGCCGAGCAAGGCGCCAAAATCCTCTATAATCCGGGCCGCAAGGGGGCGGTGCTGCCGCCCATCACCGTGGACTTCGTACCCCACACCTCCGAGCTCGTTTTCGAGGAAACCTTTGGCCCCATCATCCCCATCGTCCGGGTTCCCGACGACGACACGGAGGTCATCCGCATTTCAAATTCCACGCCGTTTGGGCTTTCCTCGGGCGTNNGGTTACCGTATTGAGATGTCGCCCTTTGGCGGGATCAAAGACTCAGGTAATGGTGTGAAGGAAGGGGTTATGGAAGCCATGAAGTTCTTCACCAATGTGAAGACGTGGTCTTTGCCATGGCCAAGTTGACGTAAATTGAATCCAGGCACGGTCGTTATCATAAATCTGCTCGGTGGCGTCGCTCTCCTTCTCTGGGGGGTGCGCATGGTGCGCACCGGAGTCCTGCGGGCCTGGGGCGACCGCTTGAAGCGCTTTATTGAGGTCCGCCTGGGAAACCGCGCCTCGGCTTTTGCTTCCGGGGCCATGGCAACGGCCATTCTGGGAAGCGGCACGGCAACGACCCTGATTGTGGCGGGCATTGCCGCCAGCGGGGCCATTGGCACGTCGCTGGGGCTGGCAGTACTGCTTGGGGCAGACGTGGGCTCCGCCGTTGTGTCGGCGCTTTTTGCCTCGGGAAGTTCCTTCGCCATTTGGGCTTCGCCAATCCTGGTTTTTGCGGGCTACGTCACCTTCAGCGTGTCGCGCGAATTCCGTCCGCATAATGTTGGGCGCATCATGATCGGCCTTGGGCTGATGCTGATGTCGCTGAAACTCATCTCCGTGGCCACGGCGCCGTTGCGCGAGGCGAGTCTATTCCACGCCTTGCTCACGGCTATTGGCCATGAGCCGATGTTAGCATTCCTGACCGGGGCCATTCTGGCCTGGGGCTTTCACTCAACCCTTGCGGTGATCCTGCTGATTGCATCCTTTGTGGCCAATGGCAGCCTCGAACTTGGCGGGGCGCTTGCCTTCATCCTGGGCCTCAATCTCGGCGGCGGGCTACCTGCCATATNNGTCCACGCTTGCCTTGCCACCGGCGGGGCGGCGGCTTCCCGTTGCCAACCTGATGTGCCGGAGCATTGCCGCCCTCATTGGCCTGGCCTTCATTCAACGCATTGCCGGATGGGCAGCACTCCTTCCCTTTGATGCCGTCACCGTGGCGCTGGCCTTTCACGCTGCATTAAATCTGGCTATTGGCCTATTCTTCCTGCCCCTCACTAAACTGGTTGAAAAGCAGGTCATCAAGCTTGTGCCCGATGTAAAGCTTGATGCGGACCAACTCGCGGCACCGCGTTATCTCGATGTCAAATCACTGGACTCACCTTCCATTGCACTTTCCAATGCGCTGCTCGAAACCGTGCGCATGAGCGAGGTGCTCAATCGCATGTTTGAAACGGCGCTTTCGGCGCTGCGCATGAAGAGCACGGAAACCCTCAAGCAGCTCAAGGGGCTGGATGAGCGGCTCAACACCTTTCAAAACGCCATCCAGTCCTATCTCGTCGATCTCACGCAGACCCAGCTTGACGCGGATGAAGCGCGCCGGGCTTTGGAAATCACCCTCTATGTCAGCAACCTTGAGCATGCCGGCGATATCATCCATCTCAACCTGGCGGACCGCATCAAGGCGAAGGCCAAGGAAACCATCGAATTCAGCATTGAAGAACAGGCGGCGCTTGACGATCTTTGCCTGATCATTCACGACAATATCCGCCTCGCCACCGGCGTGTTGAGTTCCGCCGATCTTGAGGGCGCCAAACGGCTGATAGCGCAAAAGGATGCCTTCCGGAAACTGGAGAACACGGTGCTGGATCAGCATTTCAAAAGCGACAAGCAGACCAAGCGCGGGGCGCTTCGGCGCAGCGCGCTTTACGTCGACATGATCCGCGACCTGCACCGGATCAATTCGCATATTGTTTCGGCGGGCTACCCGATCGTCGATGCGGCGGGATTGCTGCGTGGGTCTCGCTTGAGAAACGAAGCGAAGAAGACGTGATGAAATTCATCCATATGACCGACCTTCACCTTGTACCCCCCGGCCATAAACTCTGGGGCTTTGATCCCTTCCCGCGTCTCGACCTGTGCCTTGCTGATATCATGAAGCATCATGCGGACGCGGAGTTTTGCGCCATATCGGGAGATCTCACGGAACGGGGTGAAGCCGAAAGCTACCGTGCGCTGCAGGAGCGGCTGAAGAAATTCCCGATCCCGGTTCATTTGATGCTTGGCAATCATGACGGCCGCGCCAATTTCCTGAAGGTCTTCAATGGTCCCCTCGAAGGCGGATTCGCGCAACACAGCTTAATCCGGGACGGGCAGCACTTCCTGTTCCTTGATACGCTGAAAGGCGGCCCCTCCTCGGCCGGCCTTTACGATGAGCCACGGCGCACATGGTTGAGGGCTGCTTTGGCGAGAGCAAACGGCGCGCCGGTTTACATTTTCATGCATCATCCGCCGTTCAAAATTCATCATCCCTTGATGGATTCGATTCCGCTTGAGGATGGCGACGGATTTGGTGACCTGCTTAAGGGCCACAATGTGCGCCATCTCTTTTTTGGCCATGCCCACCGGACGATCAGTGGCCAATGGCGCGGAATTTCCTATTCGGCGCTGCCCGGCCTTAACCACCAGCTTCCCTTGGTCGATGGTTCCGTTCCCACGATCTACAGCGATGAACCGGCGATGTATTCGGTTGTGTATCTCAACGGCGAACAAATCACGGTCCATTCCGATGCCTTCATGCACCGTGCGCCGGCGCAAATGGCGGAAGATGCCGAGCGTGGCAACTGGTCCTAGAGTTCCGACTTCTGGTATTTTGCCTCGTCGAGCCATTGCGAATTGATATCCACGCCCCAGCCTGGGCCTTCCGGAATTTGCACCTTGCCGTTGCGGGCAACCAGCGCCGGCCGGTAGAAATCCTCCTGCCAGGGATAGTAGTCGTTGCCCTCGATGGAGAATTCGACATAGGGCCCGGCGTTGGAAATGGCTCCCATCATGTGCAGGGTGAACACCGTGACCATCGACATGTTGGCGGCATGGGGTGTTACGGGCAGGCCCGCCTTCTTGGCCATTTCGACAACTTTCAGGGTGCGCGACAGCCCGCCGAGATAGCAGATGTCGGGCTGGGCCACGTCAACGGCGCGCATCTCCATGGAAAATTTCCACAGGGCAAGGTCGCAATCCTGTTCGCCGCCCGTCACGTCCAGCGACAGCGCGTCGGTCACCTGCTTGGTCCAGTCATACTCCCAATAGGGACATGGCTCCTCAAAATGCACAACGCCGTGCTGTTCCAGGAACTTGCCGATTTCGATGGCCTTCTTCGGCGTGTAGCTGCTGTTGGCGTCCACCAGCAAGGTGGCGCTGTCGCCCAGGGCCTTGCGGACCATGGGGACGATTGCATCGGTGCGCCCCGGCCACTCGTCCTCGTCATGACCGCATTCCTTGCCGACGCGGAACTTGAAGGCGGTGTAACCATGCGCATCACGCAGGCGCGACAGGCGCTCGGCTTCCGCTTCGGGGGTGATTTCGCCGCGCTTCATGCTTGAGGCATAGACCGGAAAGGGCCGTGGCTTGCCGCCCAGCAGTTCACACACGCTCTTCTTTTCCAGTTTCCCGCGCAGGTCCCAAAGGGCCGTATCAAGCCCGGTGATGGCCCGCATGAGATAGGAGCCGGGAAATTTATGTTCGCGTTCGGGAATGAGAGTCACAAGGGCATCAATGTCGAGCGCATCGGCGCCGAGACTCCACTTGGCAACCTGCCGATGGAAGATATCGCAGGTGATATCTGCATTATAGGTGGAAACCTGGCCCCAGCCCTGGCTTCCGTCATCGGTGGTGACCCGCACAAACCCAATATATTGATTGCAGAAGGTCTCAAGACTTTTGATTTTCACGCCAACTCCGCTTTCGCACCAATGGTCTCGCCGCGCTCAGCCAGGCGGGCCTTCTCCTGCATGCGCTGGGCTGCCGCCTCTTCCCTGCGCTTGGCAACCTCATAAAGAATAGCCCCGACAAGTGACAGTCCGATGATGACCACGGCCAGCGCCGAAAGCGCTGGTGTCGTTCCCTGGCGCACCTCACCGGCCAGAACCGTAACAAGTGTCTTGTCCGCCAGGATTGCAAAGGTTGTGGTGTTGTAGTTCTCGAATGACGAAAGGAAGGCGATGACTGAAGCTGAAATCAGGGCGGGCTTCAAGAACGGCACGAGAATATGCCAGAAGACCTGCGGGAAGCTGGCGCCGAGATCGAGGGCTGCCTCCTCCTGTGAGCGGTCAAAGCGCTGCAGGCGCGCCATGATGATCAACAGGCAATAGGCGGCAACGAAGCTGGCCTGGCCGAAAATCGCCAGGATGATGCCCTTGTAGAAATAGGCCTTGGTGAAATCTGTGAGGCCCATCATGTCCTTCCAGAAGATCACCGTGGAAATGCCGATGATGACGCCGGGCGTCAGCACGGGAGAAACCGTCACCAGATAAAACACGCTGCGGGCGCGGTGGTAGATTTGCCCCATCATGATTGCCGCCGCGAGGCCCACAGGCACCGAAATAGCGACCACGCCCAGGCCGATGATGACGGAATTCTTGATTCCGTCCATCATGGCGCGGTGGTTCCACAGCTTTACAAACCAATTGAGCGTGAAGGCTTCAAATGGATAGGCCTGCGGATAGTTTGGCGTGTTGAATGCCGTGACGCTCATCACCAGCAAGGGGCCGAAGAGATAGGCAAAGAAGAGGAAGATATAGAAAGCAATCATTCCCCGCATGACAAGTTTGGAGCTCATCGGATGGCCTCCCCGAGCCCCACCTTGAACAGCTTGAGCATGGCCATCACAAAGATGATGCAGGCAGTCAGCAGGATGAAGGCGTAAGCGGCTCCGCGCGGCCAGTTGAAGGCCTGGAAGAAGAAGTCATAAACAATGGAGGTGAACCACAAAGTGTTCGGCCCGCCAAGGAACTGGGGTGCGGCCAGCGAACCGGCGGACAGCATGAACACCATGGTGCAGCCCGAAGCGATGCCCGGCTTGGCATAGGGGATGACGACGTCGCGGTGTATTTTCCACCACGGGGCGCCAAGGTCGCGGGCTGCCTCAACCTGGTTTTTGTCGAGGCTCTCAATGGCGTTATACAGCGGGAAAACCATGACCAGCAGGTAGGCGTAGGACAGACCGATATAAAGTCCCGAATTGGTGCCGAGAAAATCAATTGGCGTGTCGATGATGCCAATGCCCACAAGCGTCTGGTTGATCAGGCCCTTGGAGGCGAGCAACAGCCGCAACGAGAAGGCGCGCAGGATTTCATTCACCCAATAGGGCACGATGAGGCCCAACATCAGCAGGCGCACTTTCTGGATAGAGCCCGCCTGGGCCATGTAATAGGCCAGCGGATAGCAGATGGCAAAATTGAGCACCGTCACAAATACCGATGTGAGGATTGAGAAAATGAACGCCGACATATGGTTGGTGTTCCAGGCACCGCCGGTCGGCTCCACGAAGAAGGACTTGTATTGCTGGATCGTCAGAAAATCTTCCGGGCCGCCGCGCTTCATCGGCGGCAGGCGCGGGTGGAAGCTCTCCTGCACCATGTAAAGATAGGGCAGCACCACAAGGAACAGCATCCAGAATGCCACGAGACTTATGAAAACAATGCCAAGCACCGTGCCGTTGCGCTCAAAAAAGCTCTTATGGGTGGGATCGTGAGCCAGCTTTGATTCCTGGCGCGAGAGCAGCCAGAAGGCGGCGATGACCGCCAACGGAACCAGAAAGACGAAGTATCTACTCACGGGCCATCTTCCCTTCTGGAAGAACCACGGCGTAGCCAGGGTCGTAGCTGACGGCAGCTTTCGCACCTTTGGCGGGAATTTCCGCCCCGCCATGGCGGCCAACGGTTACGGACAGTTCCTTCTTGCCGGCACCCTTCATGAAAATGTGGCTGGCATTGCCTTCAAACGCCACATTCAACACTTGTGAAGTGATCGTGGCATCGGCGGCACCTTTGCCGAGTGAAATCGATTCGGGACGGACAAAGAGTATGGCGTTGTCACCCACTTTCAATCCGTGCGGGTTGGTGCCTCTTAACTCACCGAATGCTGTCTTTAAGACAGCGCCGTTCTTCGTGGCTTTGGTCACACGGCCGGGCAAGGGATTGTTCTCGCCGACGAAGGACGCCACGAAAGATGTTGCTGGCGAATCATAGATGGTTTTGCCGTCGTCGATTTGCAGGATCTCGCCATCGCTCATGACCGCCACGCGGTCCGACATGGTCAGCGCCTCGCCCTGGTCATGGGTGATGTAAATGAAGGTGATGCCGACGCGTTTTTGGATTTCGCGCAACTCATTGCGCATATGCTGGCGCAGTTTCAAATCGAGAGCGGAAAGCGGTTCATCGAGCAGCAGAACCTTGGGTTCCACCGCAAGGGCCCTGGCAATGGCCACGCGCTGCTTCTGGCCGCCCGACAATTCACTGACCAGTTTCTTGCCCTGATCCGGCAGGGCAATGAGCTCCAGAAGTTCATCGGCCCGCTTCATCCGAGCGGCCTTGTCGACGCCGCGCACGCGGAGGCCGTAAGTGATGTTCTCAGACACGGTCATGAGCGGGAAGAGCGCCAGGTTCTGAAAGATCAGTGCGGTTGGGCGCTTGTTCGGGCCAATGCCCGCCATGTCTTCGCCGCCAATGCGAACCACGCCGGAGGACGGATCAAGAAAGCCGGAAACGGTGCGCAGGATCGTTGTCTTGCCACAGCCTGATGGCCCAAGAAACGAGAAGAATTCCCCGCCCTTGATGTCCAGCGTAGCATCCTTCACCGCAGTGAAGTTGCCAAATTTTACCGTAATATGGTCAAGCTCAACACCTGAACTCATCGCGCCAATTTCCCCTGTGCCTAGCGCAGGCTCTAGTGTCCCGCTTTTCCATAGTGTCCACCGAACTGCCCCTGAGTTCAAGTGGAGTTAAAACGAATCCCGAAAAATTCAGCCCCGGATTTCTCCGGGGCTGATTCTATTGCTGAAAGTCGATAAATTAGGCAGCCTTGAACTTGTCCGCGTACTGGCTGCGGATTTCGGCATACCATGCCGGCTCCACCGGCCAGGGCCACAGGTTCTTGAGGGCATCGCCGGGGAAGGCTTCCTGGAAGTTCTTCTTGGCAACATCGGAGAGCAATGCGTCCGCGCCGGTGACAACCGGGTTGTAACCCGAGCCTTCGGCAACGGCGGCGGAAGCTTCCGGTGTATGCAGATAGTTCATGAAGGCATAGACCTGATCCACGTTCTTGGCGGATTTCATCAACGACAGGCCATCAACCCAGGCAATGGCGCCTTCCTTCGGCGCCGTGTAGTTGACCGGTTTGCCATCCTTCTTGAGCGACAGCGGCGGACCATCCCAGGTCAAGCCGATCCATACGTCGTTCTCCATCAGGCCCGACTTGGTGTTATCGGCTGAATCCCAGAACTGCTTGACCCAAGCCTTGTGCTCAATGGCGAAGGCAAGGATTGGATCCCAAACCTTCTTGAAGCTGTCCTCGTCCTTGTAGCCGTCGAGCATGCGGTTGGTCGGCATCTTGCCGCTTGCATCCCACCACAGGCCGATGCTGAGCAGATAGGAGTGCGGACGGCCCTGGACGTGTCCCTTGACTTCTTCATCCCAGAGCGAGCCGTAGCTCAGTTGGGCCGGATCGCCCTTGTAGAGGTCGGTGCGATAGGAAATTGCCTCGGAGCCCCAGCAATGCGGAATATGATAAATACCGCCGTCCCAGGTCCAGAGCTTGGCCGAACCATCCATCATGGACGGCAGGATGTTGCTGGCGTTCGTCAACTTGCTGGTATCAAACGGGGCCAGGACGTTAAGGTCCTTGTATTGGGGCGCCCGGTTGAGGGTTGGCTGGCAAAGATCGAAGCCTTCGCCGCCGGTGGCCTGCAGCTTGTTGATCTGCTCTTCGTTCTGCGAGAATGGTGTCTGGTTAACCTTGATGCCCGAAGCCTTCTCAAAATTCGGGATTACCGGGTCAGGAAATTCATCCGACCACATGAGCAGGTTGAGTTCGCCCGAGGACGAAAATGCGTTCTTGACGTAGAGCGGGCTGGCAAAACCTACCGCGCCCAAGGCGGCGCTGGCCTTGATCAGCGAGCGGCGCGAAATCATCGCAGCGCGTAAGGTTTCCTGTGTAGATGTAAGTTTTTTCATGCTGACTGTCCTCTGACTGCCGGGGGCGGAATGCCCCGCGTTGTTTCCTCAAAATGCCACGTCCGGTTTTCCGGCCTCTGTTGTCATTTCAGGATAGTATGACAATGACGTAACACTCTGGCAATGGGCATATGGCGCTGGACTTATGGCCGGAAAGAGGCTGGCCCCATGAACTGGGGCGGTGGTCCTGTCGCATTCGCGGCCGAGGTGTTAAGGGGTTAACGCATGCGCGTAAGCCTCGTCCAAATCGTAAATACCGCCAAACGGATCATCCCGGAACCGGAGATGGCGGCCCGGAATTGCGCCTGGCTGGAGGCTTGTGGCTATCCCGGGCTCAAGCTGCTTCTGGAGGCCAGGGGCGATGCAAAGCGCATGCTCGACCTGGTGCCTGATGCCATGGGACTGGACTTGCAGAATGTCTCCTGTGTTTTCCTCGGGCCGGCAATTGCGGCCCATGTTGCCACACATGGCCGGGTTTTCCTCCGTAATGTGCGGCATGGCCTGTATCTGGTGCCGCTGGCGGTTGAGGCAAATATCGGCATCGGCTGCCCGGTTGACCCGGCCTTTGCGCTGGGTGGCGAGCGCCACAAGAATCCTTATAGTGAGAAACTTGAGCTTGCGGCGCGCGATGGCGTGACCGCGGACGATGACTTGTGGCGCGCAGTGGAGCAGATGTAGATGGCCGGACCCCTTTCCAACATTCGCGTGCTGGACCTTACCCGCGTTCTGGCGGGGCCTTGGGCCACCCAGATGCTGGCAGATTTTGGCGCCGAGGTGATCAAGATCGAAAAACCGGGCGAAGGCGACGACACGCGGGGCTGGGGACCGCCGTTTCTGAAGAACGCCGACGGCTCGCGGGATGACGCTGCCTATTTCCTGTCGGCCAATCGCGGCAAAACCTCCGTATGCATCGACATGGCAAGTGCGGAGGGTCAGAAGCTCATCCGGGCGCTGGCGGCTAAATCCGATGTGGTGATCGAAAATTTCAAGGTCGGCGGCCTGAAGAAATACGGGCTGGATTATGACAGCCTGAAAGCGGTCAATCCAAAGCTCATCTATTGCTCGATCACCGGCTTCGGCCAAGACGGGCCNNGGCTATGACTTCATGATCCAAGGCATGGCGGGCTTCATGTCAGTTACCGGAGAGCCCGATGGGCAGCCGATGAAAGCGGGCGTGGCCTTTGCCGATATTTTCACTGGACTCCATGCGGTCATCGGAATCACCGCCGCCCTCTTCCACCGGGAGCGCACAGGCGAAGGACAGTATCTCGATCTGGCGCTGCTTGATTCGCAGGTCGCGGTGCTGGCCAACCAGGCTTCGAATTATCTGGTGGGCGGCACGGTGCCGGGCAGGTTGGGCAATGCGCACCCCAACATCGTGCCGTACCAGACTTTTGAAACGGCCGATGGCCACATGATCATTGCGGTGGGCACCGACCGGCAGTTCAAGGAATACTGCGTTATCATCGGCGTGGGCGAGCTTGCCAATGATGCGCGCTTCAACAGCAATCGCAAGCGGGTGGAGAATCGGAATGATCTCACCCCCCTGCTCGCCGTTCCGATGAAAACCCGCACGACAAGTGCCTGGGTCGCGGCGCTTGAGGCAGCGGCGGTGCCCTGCGGCCCGATCAACACCATTGCCCAGATGTTCGCTGATCCCCAGGTTCTGGCGCGCGGCCTGCAGATCGGCCTTACCCGTGAAGACGGGGTTCAGGTCCCGGGCGTTGCCAACCCGATCCTCTTTTCTGGGACACCCGTGGAATACGAGAAAGCCCCGCCAAAACTGGGGGATGGGACCACGTCAGTTCTGGCCAAATTGCTCGGCTTGTCTGATTCGGAAATCGCCGCCCTAAGAAATTCGGGAGCCATTGGCTAGGCGTCGTTTTTGGGCTATTCGCCGCTTTTGAACCGGGGCATAAGGCTTTCCACCATGGCCAATCTCATTATCACCTACTGGCGCGATATTCCTTCCCAGGTTGCGGTCAAGATTGGCCGCAAGGAAGAAAAACGCATGCTTGACAACCGTTTCATGGAAGCCATCGACATGGCCGCCATGCGGGGCGGCGCCACCGATACCGATGCCTATCTCGCCGACTGGCACCGGGCCGAGCCCATTCCGGTGGGCGACGACCTGGTTTCCGAGGTGGAAAAGGCCAAATCTGATATAGAAGCCACCTACGACAAGGACCGGCTCAAAACCCTCATTGCCAATGGAGGCAAGCTCTCGTCATGACCCACACGCTCGTTTCATCCGCCACGCGCACCCACATCATCGGCTTTGACCGGCCCTTCACGGTGATCGGCGAGCGCATAAACCCTACTGGCCGCAAGAAGCTGGCGGCCGAGATGCAGGCCGGAAATTTTGAAACGGTGATCCGGGATGCTTTGGCCCAGGTTGCAGCGGGTGCCCATATCCTTGACATCAACGCGGGTGTCACCGCTGTGAACCCCAACGAGACCGAACCGCCGCTGATGAAGCAGACGCTGGAGATCGTGCAGTCGCTGGTCGACCTGCCGCTGTGCATCGACTCATCTGTGACCTCTGCTCTCAAGATAGGTTTGGAAACCGCCAAGGGCCGGCCACTGGTGAACTCGGTGACGGGCGAGGAAGAAAAGCTCGAGGCCATCCTTCCGCTCATTGCCAAATACAATGTCCCCGTGGTTGCCATCTCCAATGACGAAACGGGCATTTCGGAAGATCCGGATGTGCGCTTTGCG
>CXWL01019124.1_pt1 | contig 18219 bp, 18 predicted proteins | sample 590931 | NCBI WGS metagenome assembly CXWL01 (sample SAMEA3498368, study PRJEB10139) | groundwater metagenome | biome: water well; material: biofilm material | place: Germany | collected 2015-04-27 | reverse complement strand
ACGCGTTTTCGCGCAGGAGCTTCATGGCGAGATTGGCAAGAGCTCCTCTACGTGGCTTTAGTCCCGCACAGTCGGGATCGTGCGGCAGGAGAAGGTACTTCGCCGGAACCTTGAATCCTGGTAGAAGCAGGCGCAGGTGAGCGACAAGCGCGGACGAATCGGGTTGGCTGTTGTCGCTGGTCTCTAAGAAGGCGACCGGTCGAAAGCCGAACTCCCGGTCGGGGATCGGCACGACAACAGCCTGCCGCACTCCAGCCATCGAGAGCAGTGCGGCTTCGATCTCCTCAGGGTGAATATTCTCCCCTCCCGAAATGAACATGTTGTCACGTCGACCAGTCACCACAAGCCTTTTCTCCTCGTCGAGATACCCCAAATCCCCAGTGTGAAACCAACCATCAGGATCGGTCAGCGGCATAACCATGTCATCACGCAAATACCCCAGACTGAGAGTTTCCCCTCGAACGAGAATCTCATTATCGCCGGAGACATGAATCTCGCGATACTGAAGAGGAAATCCGGTCGTGCTCAATTCGCCCCGTGAAGAGTGTTGTGGAGTGGCCGTAACTTGCGAGGTCATCTCGGTAAGACCGTAACTGCTATAGATCGGCAGACCACGAGAGAGGGCCTGATCGAGAAGCGTAGGCGGCAACGGCCCCCCCCCGACAAGGATGGCCTTGACATTGCTACATAGACCGTGCGTGATCGTATTGCTCTCGAGTAAACGAAGAAGCTGAGTGGGAACGACCGAGAGATGCGTCGCGCGGGACGAAGCGAGCGTCTGCGCGATCGAATCGCCGATTCCGGGAATCCAGACAGATCCCCCGGCGAGAACGGCACGAAATAGTATTCCCAGTCCGCCGACATGATACAAGGGCAGCGATAGCAACCAGGTGTCCCCCGCGCCGAACGTGATGTTGCGATTAGAACCGAGGGCGCTGTAATAGTGATTCGCGAAACAATGGACAATCGCTTTGGGTTCACCTGAGCTTCCCGACGTGAACAGAATCGTCGCCGGATGATTCATCATGATCTCCGTGGATTGATACTCCCGAACATCCTCTTCGGGGGCGATCATCGCGCGCGGGTGAAGGCAGGTTATCGCATGGTCACGGGTATAGCGGGTGAGATCGCGGTCAGTGATGATCGCCCGGCAGCGCAATTGGGAAAGTGTTGATTCTACGGGTTCTGCCGGTAGCCGAGTACTCACGGGACAGGCGACTGCCCCGAGTCGAAACAGGGACTGGAGAAGTACCGGATAGTCTATCGAGCTGTCCAGCAGTATCGCGACTCGGTCTGCTCGATTGATGCCGCTCTGGCGGAGAATTCCGGCTGTCCGACGAACCTGGCGATCGTATTCGCAATAACTTATCGATTGCGAGTGGCTGCGCAGAGCGATCCTGTCGCCCCATTGTGCGGCGGCGCTTGCCAGTGGGCAGGCGACACTATCCATAAGTGACCTCAGTCAAGCCGGCAAGATCGAGCGACCTCGCAGCGCGAGCGGCATCGGCAAGAGCTATCCTGCCGCCGCCCGGTCGCAACTGAAAGTGTGTCAGGTCCTGGGTCAGCCACTTGGCCGTATCAAGTCCGTGCGCTGCCCCGGGTGTTCCGCAAGCGGCCGCCAGGTTTGCGAGCATCGCGAGCCCGAGAGAGGATTCGACCGAGGCGCTGACAATTGTCGCCAGTTGAAGTTGACTCGCGCGATGACTGTACCGAATCGCTCTGGCAATCCCGCCGAGAAGAGTCGGCTTCAAGATCAGCGCTGCCAGTCCGGGAAATGATCGGAGCGAGTCGGATGACAAGTTCATCAGGCTTTCGTCGAGAGCGACGTGAATACCTGAGCGTTCGCACAGTTCGGGTAGATCGCGTGCATCTGCGAGCGGCTCTTCTATGTATTCGATGTCACAGTCCCGAATCTGCCGGCAGAATGTGGTCGCGGAACTCAGATCCCAGGAGCGGTTGGCGTCGAGTCGCAGCGTCACGGCATTACCCAGTTCGGCTCTGGCCATTCGGACTCGATCGATATCGATAGCTGCCGCGCCGCGACCGACTTTGAGTTTCACCGCCAAAAACCCTGCGCGTTGCATCAGGGACGCTTCGGCTCGAATCTGGTCTATCGTACCATTCATGACCCCATTGACTACGACCGAGCTGCCGCATGCCGGGTTCAGCAGATGTGCCGGTTCGCATTCGTCTGCAACCGCCAGGGCATTCAGGGCTGCCATTTCGAGACCGAATCGTACCGATGGCAGAAGTTCGATCGGCTCAAGCCAGCGTTCGAGCTGATCAGGAAAACTCGACCCGGCTTCAGGCAATTCGATTGACAGCAAACTTTCGCTAAGCGCGCGCACCTGTGACGACGCCTGCGCAACTGTCTCCTGACTCAACCCCTCCAGCGGGGCAATCTCCCCCCACGCGATGTGCGAACTGTCAGTCGTCATTCGGAGCAGAAGCCCGTCCCGAAAGTCTGACACTCTGCCGCCTATCAACAGCGGACTCGCCAGAGGGAGGCGATACGAGAAGAGATGAAGCTGGCTGATGTTCACACGAGCAGTCCGATGGAAAGCAGGATACTGAACGCGAGAAGCAGCTTGCCGGTGGCGGCAAGACTGTTGTTCAGCGCAGGTCCGGACGCTCCCGTGAGAACAGGCCACACGACCGGAATGGCAAGAGGGAGAGTCGCGAGAGTCACAAGCGTTAGTCTGGGCAGATGACCGGCAAAGGTCATCGCGACCGGAATCATAACGGCAATGACGACGCAGAGCAGGAACTCGAGGCGCGAAAACTTCGCGCCGAAGCGGACCGCGAGCGTTCGTTTCCGCGCAGCAGAATCCTGCTCGATATCGCGGAGATTGTTGATAATCAGTATTGCCGCAGAGAACAGTCCCGGAGAGAATCCGAGCAGGAGAACCTGCGGGCAGATCGCAAGCGCCTGTATGTAGTAAGTGCCGCCGACGGCCACCGGGCCAAAAAACAGAAGCACGAACAGCTCGCCGAGCCCATGGTATCCGAGGGGATAAGGGCCAGCTGTGTAGAATATCCCACACAGTATTGACAACAGACCTATGATCATCACCGGATAGCCGCCGCGCCATACCAGGAAGATACCCACCAGCAGGGCGAGTCCAAAGGTGGCAGCAATAGCGCGCTTCATGGACTGTGGGGAGACCAATCCCGCTTGTGTCACGCGTGTCGGGCCGAGGCGTTCGACGGTGTCGGTCCCTTTGGCAAAATCGAAGTAGTCGTTGGCGAAGTTCGTGCCGATCTGAATCAGGATTGCGCCCAGCAAAGCCGCCAGGGCCGCGAGGGGGTATGCCTTTCCCTCGGAATAAGCTGAAGCGGTCCCGATGATCACCGGGGCGATTGCCGCCCAGAGTGTTTTGGGACGACTGGCCAGTATCCAGACACCGACACGGGAGTGGGTCATCAATCCCTCATTTGTAGAGTGTCGCGCCGTGGTCAGGGTTGACGCGGGAATTTTGTGAAGTCGGGTTTGCGCTTTTCATTGAACGCATTACGTCCTTCCTGCGCTTCTTCGGACATGTAATAGAGCATCGTCGCGTTGCCGGCCAATTCCTGAAGTCCGGCCTGACCATCGCAATCGGCGTTGAGCGCCGCTTTCAGACAACGAATGGCCATCGGCGAATTGGCGAGGATCTCCCGGCACCACTTGACTGTCTCAGCTTCGAGCTCGGCCAGCGGTACAACCGCATTCACCAATCCCATGCCAAGAGCCTGAACTGCGTTGTATTGACGACACAGAAACCAGATCTCACGGGCCTTCTTCTGGCCGACAATGCGCGCCATGTAGCTGGCTCCGTAGCCTCCGTCGAACGAGCCGACTTTGGGACCAGTCTGTCCAAACAGAGCGTTGTCTGCGGCAATGGTCAAGTCGCACATCATGTGCAGCACATGCCCTCCCCCAATTGCGTATCCTGCCACCATGGCGATGGTCGGCTTTGGGCAGGTTCGAATCTGACGCTGAAAATCGAGCACGTTCAGGCGATGGACTCCGTCGGCATCCTTGTAGCCCGCATCGCCTCGAATCTTTTGATCACCGCCGGAGCAAAACGCCTTCTCCCCCGCTCCGGTAAGAATAACCACCCCGATCTGGCCATCTTCACGGGCATCCGCCAGAGCTAAAGACATCTCCTGCACGGTGAGCGGGCGAAACGCATTACGAACCTCGGGACGATTAATCGTGATCTTTGCGATCCCATCCGCCTTTTCGTACAGAATATCGGAGTAGCCGCCCGCGCTCTGCCATTTGCAAGTAGCCATATCGTTTCACCTGCCTTGAATGAGAAATTGTTTCATTCGTTCAATATAGGCCCTGGGCTGTTCGAAGTGAACCGTATGTCCGCAATTTTCGAAGACAGTCACCTCGGAATTCGCGCACAGTGAGGCCATTTCGCGAGCGATGCGACAGAACTTGAAGTCCAGTTCTCCCGCGACAAACAGGACCTGGCGTCGTATTGACGGCAGAGTGTCCCAGAGTGATTCCTGCACACCCAGACCCATATGCCGCAACGACCAGGCCAAGCCCGTCGGATCGGCTTTGAGCCTTCGCTCATACATCAGATTGAACTCCTCCCGCCGTCCGCAAAGTGATTCAAAGAGAGGTTGTTGATACCACTCACGCAGCCATTCGCCGTACGGCACGAGTTCGAGTTTCTTCGCCAGCGTTTCGTCTTGTTTCCGGCGAAGCTCGCGCTCCTGCTCTGATCGAAGACCGGGGGAGGTCGATTCTACGACAACTCGGTCAATCCGATCAGGACAATGTACTGCCAGATGCAGCGCCAGTCTCCCCCCCATGGAATAACCCACAATGTCAACGACATCCCATCCCAGATGATCCAGCAGTTCAATTACTGATTCTTCACTCGCTGCAAACCCGGGCCGTGCATCCGAGATGATTGGCGAATTGCCATGCCCGGGAAGATCAACGCTGAGGCACCCGAAATCATCTACGCATCCGGCGATCACCGCTTGCCAGTCCTGACAGCAGCCGAGAAAACCGTGAAGAAAGAGCACTCTTCTACCGCCGTGAGCTTCTGATCCGTGGAGGTCGTAGCTAAGGGTATGCGCACGTGTGCTCAGCTTAGACCTTACCAAGTGTCCTCCCAATCTTCTCGGTCAGTAGTGCGCGAAACGCCCGATTTCGCTGACCGTCAATGGTGACCTCAAGCAAGCAGGATTCTCCGCTCGCGTTAGCCGCCTTATACTTGGCCACAAATTCACTCATACTGGCAACCCGTGAATAGGCAACGCCAAACTGTTCGGCAACAGCAGAGAAAGTCAGGCTGTGCGGGGCGACAAAATATGTCTCGCACAAAGCCTCGAAGTCGGCAATGGGTAACAGCGAGAAGATGTTCCCGCCGTTGTTATTGATCAAGACAATAGTAATTGGTATCGAGATTGAGCGAAGCAGCGCCAGCGAATTCAGATCGTGCAGGAATGCGACATCACCGATAACCAGCGTCAGTGGGCAATTGAGCCCAACGGCATACCCGATGGCGCTGGCGACAGTTCCATCGATGCCACTCGCGCCCCTGTTGGCTCCAACAGGAACAGTAGCCCCACCTGGTGCGGCATGAGCGTTCATGTCGCGGATGGGCATGCTCGAAGCCAGGAAGAGCGCGGTTGATTCTGGCAGGAGACGTGAGATCATATGAGCCAGGGCCGGTTCGGCAAGTTCGCCCGCGGGGTCATACAATGGAGCGAGTGTATCGGACAGCATGGCGTCGGCGTTGCACCATGAATGTAACCAATCGGTTTGCCCGGGTGGTTCAACTGTGTTAAGGACGGCCCGGCAGAAGGCGGCTATGTCCGATTCGATCCGGTCGGTTACCATGTGAGCGGGGTCATGTCGAAACGGATGGTCGGCGACACGGATATATCGAGTGAGCTCTGCAGTCTGCAGGAACTGGTCGAGCCGCTTAGAGACCGTGCACCCTCCTATCTGAAGACAGAGATCGGGTCGGTTTGTTTCCGTGAAGTATAACGCCCCCAGGAGCAGATCATAGGCGTGAATGAACGGCTTCCCTGCGCTCCCGAGTCGTATCCCTGATGTAATGTCGGTGAGAGTCGGCCACTGGAGACGCGTTGCGAGATCGAGAGCAGCTCGTCGATCAGACTCGTTTCTCAGCCCTCCGACCACAAGCAGGGGTCGCTTTGCGGAGTTGCACAACTGCGTAATCCTGTCTATCTCCGGTTTCGGAGCTGAGGCCACAACTCTATGGTAGTGCGTGTACGGACGATCGCCGCTCCTCCAGCTTTCGAGGTCATGCAGGTACGGTGCATAATCTACGCCATCGCGAATTGGGGCCAGCGGTTCCCGGAAGTGACAATTGACATGGACGGGTCCGTTCGGATACCCTCCTGCCTGATTGACAGCCTGGTCGATGGTGGTTAGCACAAAACGCGGGTTGATCGCAATATCGGGACAAGGAAGTTCGCACTCCCAGCGTGTGTACTCTGTGAAGATGCGAGACTGACGGATCGTCTGGTTGGCGCCGGTGTCGTGAAGCTCCGGGGGACGATCAGCAGAGAGAATGATCAGAGGAATCATATCGGTCGAGGCTTCAATGACTGCCGGCAGACAGTTCGCAACGGCAGTGCCCGAGGTGCAGATAACGGCTGCGGGCGTTCCCGTGGCGCGGGCATAACCGAGGGCGTAGAAGGCAGCGCCCCGTTCGTCGAAGTGGACAACGCTTTTCAGCAGCTTATGCTGTGCCACTGCGACAACCAGCGGTGCAGAGCGTGAACCCGGAGCGACACAAACGTATCTGACACCGTTGCGTACCAGCTCTTCCACAACCAGTGAAGCCCAGACTGAATTGATGTTTGCGAGTTCTACCACGATCAAAGCATGAAAGGGCGTGTAAAGGCGCCGATTTTGTGTTCGATTTCACGCCACTCCCCTTCTGCGGTGGAGCCCTCGACAAGTCCCGCGCCGGAATAAACGGAGACCGTACTGCCCGACACCAAGGCGGAGCGGATTCCGACCGCGAACTCGGCGCCATCCTGTCCGATCCATCCAATCGGTGCGGCGTACCAGCCGCGATCGAACGGCTCCAACTGCCGGATAATCGCCAATGCGCGATCGGTCGGCGTGCCGCCGACAGCAGGGGTCGGGTGGAGAGAAGTGACAATGTCCCAATCCGCGATCGGGTTGGTGATCGTTGCTTTCAGACGGGTTAACAGGTGCTGCACACGATCCAACTTGAGAAGCTGAGCCGATCCGTCGACACCTTCCACCTCGGCAAACTGCCCAAGGCTGTTAATGAGAGCCGTAACCACGAGATTCTGCTCCATCTGGTCCTTTCCCGACGCCATCAATTCCTGTCCGAGTCTCTCGTCCTCCGACGACGTGAGCCCTCGCGGCCTTGTTCCGGCGATCGCTTCCGTCTCGAGGGATGTGCCGGTCCGCCGGTACAGGCGTTCGGGACTTGCCGAAATGAACGTGAGTGGTGAACTAAGGTTTTGTGAATCACCCGGAATCTGGCGACCAAAGAGAAAACAGAGATCGCTCGATTGCCGCAATCTCGAGAGTAAACGCCAGGGATCAACGGCTTGAGAAAACTCGAAGACTGACTTCCGAGCCAGAACAATCTTGCGCACGCTCTTCTCCTCGATCGCCGACAGAGCCGATGACGCCATGGTACCCCATCCCCCACGATCTGGAATGTCATGTCGCGTGAGAAGACTTGCGCTGCTATCGGGCGTGCCCGCGTCGGGACAAACGAGTCGCTCTAGGACCTCGCGTACGTGATTGGGATCAGAAACTTCTGCGCCAGGAGGAATGTTCAGCGCGAGAACATGGCGATCCCCGAACCGGCAGAGTTCGACCAACGGTACGATAAAGTCACATGCTCCAAATAGTGACCAGTCGGACTCCAACTTTCCACCTGCATTATCAAAGCGAAATCCGCCAAGAAACCGAGACCGGCCTTGCAGGTCCGAAAGTTGAACCCGAAGTGTATGGCGGAGGTCTGTATGGGGATCATCCGTAGAAAGCGTCCTTCGCTCGGCCACGCCGACTCCGGCAATCTCCAGCTCACGGTCCCGACTTCTCCAGTACACTTTGTGATCAAGCTCTTGTGCAGACAGCCACGCCAGAAAGTCAACCGACTCGACCTCGACTTCAAGCCGATTTCCTGTCTCATTCGCGCGCCTGGATCGTCGATCATACGATGAGAGCAAACCCGCCAGTCTGAGATAGGCGTTTCGAAGGTTCTCAACTTCAATTGTCAACGTGCGGTCGAGTGTCACCTATCCCCCTGGTATATGGTCGCGATGCCGAATGTTAGCGGGAATGAGCAGACATTTCGAAATCCGACTTGAGTCATCAATTCGCAGAAGGTGTTTCCATACGGAAAGGTTTCCACGGTCTCATTCAAATATCGATAGGCGGCCTGATCGCCGGAGATAAGCCCTCCCAAGCGGGGAAGGATGTGGCGAAAATAGAACAAGTACGGACGTTTCAACATCCAGCTCGCTGGCAATGAGAACTCCAGAATCAGCACCCGCCCTCTGGCCGACAAAACACGCCGCATTTCCATTAGTGTCGCTCTGACATCAGTGACGTTTCGAATCCCAAACGAGATCGACACGGCGTCAACGCTGCCGTCACCAAACGGGATCATCTCGGCATCCCCCCGAATGAGAGTAAGGGATTGCCCCAGCGCGCGTGCTCGGATCTTACCTTTCCCGTGCGCAAGCATACTGGCCGACATATCGAGTCCAACACCGCTTTTCACCTTGCCGGTCCTGTACATCGAGAACAGCTGATCGGCGGTCCCGGTGGCCAGATCGAGCACGGTTTGGTCATTCCGTTCAGGAAGATGCGACGAGAGCTGCTCCCTCCAGACTATGTCGCGGTTGAGTGAGAGCAGGTGGTTGAGCAGATCGTAGCGGTGGGCAATGCGATCAAACATCCGCCACACGGCCGCGCGCGACGGTATACCCGGCTCACTTCGCAATGTCATGTCGTTCGCTCCCTCGGAAATCCACATCAGTCATACCTCCAGAACCGGCGCCTCGTTTGTCGGGAGCCGGAGTGGCTTGGGAATATACTGATTTCCTCTGGACGGTTCAATCAGTTCGCGTTCAGGGTAACGAAAAAGGACCCTCCGGCTTTGCCGAAGGGTCCTTCGATAACTCATGAAAGAAACGTCAGTTATATATCTCGTTTTCGTTGCACTTGCAGACGCCCGTATTGATTGCGCGGAATTTCCACGCGCCGTCGTCGGACTTGACCGCTTTGACATGTTTCACGTACTGGATTGGTCCGGCGCAAATCGGGCAAGAATGAATATCAGCTTTCTTCTTCGCTTTATCTGCGAAGCTCATCTTCTTTGCCATAGGTATATACCTCCTCTATTTCGATGTTCTCGTTCTCGTCAGGCTTCAGTTCCTCTTTAACCGCAAGAAGGAGCCGAGTTGTTTCCCATAGAAGAGAGAATTCGTGATTCTCTTTGAAATGGGGGGAGGCCTTCTCAAAATGAGTGGCCGCCCGCTCATACTCTTTCTGGCGAAGCGCCTGAAGGGCAAACACATACGCCTTTTCCGACGGATTCAGCATATCACTTGGTTCCTGCCTGCACTGATTCCGCCTCTTTCAGACGCTTGACATAAGGCTCGACCTTATATCCGCTTTGCTTCAGATAATATATAATGAAGCCCGACAAAAGCAAGGCCTGTTTGCTTCTCTGCATCAGTGCCGATTTGAGTGTGTCGTCAAGAATGGAAAGTACATGTTTGTGTGACTTCCCCAGAGTGTCGGACATGTCGGAAAGTGCGCGTAACGTGTTGTTAAACAACGTGATACTGTCCGTCTCCCCTTCAGTTTTCTGCGATTCTGGCGCTCGCTTTAGAATCAGCTTCTGAGTGCCCGAGCTGACCGTTTCGCTCCACCGGTCAATCTCGCGGCCGATCTTCGAACTGGCCGGTGAGTCGTCAGTGCCGGTCCCCAACTCCGATTTGATCGATCCGAGAATCTGGCCTATACGGTTTCTGTCAGCAATCCTCAAGCTCGGCTCATCAAGCCATCGGCTGTGTTCGGCAAACCATCCGCCAATCTCATCGGTCACATCGCGCCCGGCGCTAACCTCGTGTGCGATATCGTCCAGACGATTGATCCCGCTCAAAATGCGAAGGCGCTGCTCTTTGACCGAGACGGCACGTTCCAGAAACGACTCAAGGATAATCTCGAGGGATCTGAGAGTATCAGTTCGGCTCAACGGTTTCTCCGATGAGTGTGGTCGTAACCATTCGGGAATTACTCGGGCGGGGGGTGGTTTTTTGGGTCAGGTACGACTCGAAGAGTCCCGCCAGGCGAGCCACCATATTCTCCAGATCAGCCTCAGAGCGGCGACCTGCCGAATCCTCTTTGCGAGCGCCGACGGGCGTGATGATTCCCGCCAGTTTCAGATGGGCAAGTCTTTTGAGCGTGTTGCTATTGTCCGGGCCCGCCAGTGCCGCGATATCGTGAATGGTGCGATGCCCGTCGACAAGCGCCATCACATTCCATTCGGTCGCCTCAAGGGTAACTGCACGGGCGCGCCCTCCCTGAGATGACGAAATCGTATAAACGGCGTTAAGGTCAGGGAGCGCTTCGTGCACCATGTTCATCTCGTCGAACCGTCTCAACCCTTCAAGAATCACATTTTCGACCGACAAGCGCACCGTGATCTCTTCTTCGGTCGGGAATTGATTCTCGTAGAACTTGAACGAACCGGTTTGCCACGACAACAGCGAATACAGCAGGTTCTCGACCTGCTCCTCGACAACTTTATGCAGGTCGGCTCGATCAATGAATCCTTTGTGGATGAGAATCTCTCCGAGCCGTCGGGAGTTTTCTGTATGCGCCTGATCCTGCACGGCTTCGTCGAGTTGAGCCGCGTTCAGCTTGCCGCGCTCTTTGAGCAATTGCCCAAGATGAAAGGTCTGGCGCGGGCCATAGCCGTAAATGATGTCGCCATTCTTGAAGTACACCATGACGATCGACTCGTCACGCTGAATCCCCAGAGTCCCTGACTTGCGCGAGGCTGCGACCAGCTGGAGTATCTCCGGGAGAGTGAATTTTTCGATATTTCCCTGTAAGTCCAAATCCATTTGTTGCCCGCTGATGATTACGAAGTTGCGCTCAACCTCTGTTATACCCTCTTACCACACGACGTGATGGCTGTCACAGGTCGTGCGATTCACATGCACGCAAAGAATATGCCCGAGGTGAAAGCAAGTCAAGATAGAAGTTCGATTCAGCACCGATTCAATCGTATTCTGGAGGAGAATGCGATAGCTTCCGATGTACTTCGCGCGATCCGTGCGGTTCGCTTTCTTGTTTTTCACGGCGGACAAAAGCGATATACTATGACCATGAACAGATCTCCGGCTGACGATCAGCCAATTCGAATCGTCGAGCTTCGTCAAAAGGGGAGTCAGGCGCAGCTCGTTTTATCCGACGGATCATCCCCGTTGACCGTCTCCGACGAGCTTGTATATCGGCATCGACTCAAGGAAGGGATCGTTCTCACGCGGCCGCAAGTAGAGCAGCTGACAGCAGAGGCCCAACGATACGAGTGCGAGAAATACGCGTCACGGCTGCTGGCTATCCGCGACCACTCCGAGGGGGAGTTGGCCACAAAGTTGAAAGCGAAGGGATTTACGCGCGAGATGCTCGGCAAAACGCTCGACCGCCTGAGGGAACGGGGACTCGTGGACGACGCTCACTTCGCGCACAACCTGGTCTGTCGCCTGATCGAGCGAAATCCATCGGGACGGTCGTTTCTCGTGGCGCACCTGGTGCGCAAGAAGATCGATCGTTCGCTCGCAGTGCAAACAGTAAACGCGGCGCTCGAAGGAAAGGACGAACTGGAGCTGGCCATAAAGGCGCTGCAGCGACGATGGCGGCTCTATTGCCAGTTAAACCTTGAAACGGCGCGGGTGCGGGCATATACTTATCTCGGACGACGGGGGATCAGTTACGAGGCGGCCAGGAGCGCCTTTGAACACTTGTCCTCGACGACAGAATAAGATGAAGACGAACGATATACGGCATTNNGATATACGGCATTCATTTCTGCATTTCTTTGAGAAGTACGACCACCGGGTGGTGCCATCGTCGTCGGTCATTCCGTTCAACGACCCGACGATCCTGTTCGCCAACGCCGGCATGAATCAGTTCAAGGATGTCTTTACCGGCCAGCGCAAAGTGGATTACCGTCGTGCCGTCAGTTCTCAGAAATGCATTCGCGCCGGCGGCAAGCATAACGATCTCGATAATGTCGGTTTCACCGCGCGTCATCACACCTTCTTTGAAATGCTCGGGAATTTCTCGTTTGGCGATTACTTCAAGGAACAAGCGATTCTTTATGCGTGGGAGTGGATCACCAAAGAACTGAAGATGCCGAAGGATCGCCTGCATGTAACAGTCTTCGAAACTGACGATGAAGCGTTTGGGTTGTGGGAGAAGATCGCACCCGAACTGAAAAACGGGCGGGTACTCAGATTTGGGAAGAAGGACAACTTCTGGTCGATGGGAGATGTTGGGCCGTGCGGCCCCTGCTCGGAAATTCATTTCGATCGTGGAGAGAAATTTGGAACCGGACCTGACGATATTGTCAACGGCGAAGGAGATCGGTTCGTCGAGGTTTGGAATCTTGTCTTCATGCAGTACAATCAGGTTCCGGGTGAGGTGTTGCAGCCGCTCCCGAAGCCGTCGGTCGATACTGGCGCCGGTCTGGAGCGGATTTCGTGCGTGATGGAGGGAGCCGATTCCAACTACGGGATAGACATTTTCCAGACGCTGATTCGGGCGATTTCGGACTTGGCGCACTCCAGGTATGAAGATAATGTCGCATCACACCATGTGATCGCCGACCACATCCGCGCCTTGACCTTTGCCCTTGCTGACGGGGCTGGGATTTCCAACGAAGGACGCGGCTATGTGCTGCGGAGGATTCTGCGGCGCGCGGCACGTCACGGGCGTCAGCTTGGGGCGCACGAGCCTTTTATCTACAATCTGGTGCCAACTCTCGTAAGTGAGATGGGCCAGGCATACCCTGAGATCGTCCAGAAACAGCAGCACATCATGAATGTGATCCAGGTTGAGGAGACTGCCTTTAGCCGCACACTGGAGACCGGACTGGAATTGTTTGAAAGCGTGGCCAGACGAGTCAAAGACTCGGGAAGTCTGGTCGTCGACGGCGAGACCGCATTTAAGCTGTATGATACCTACGGTTTCCCATATGATCTGACCGAGATTCTCGCCACCGAGCACGGACTCACGCTGGATCAGATCGGATTTGATCAGGCGATGAAACAGCAGCAGGAGCGATCGCGGGCCGGAGCGAAATTCGCCATCCCCATTGAGATCGGTACGATGGTCTCTTCCACAGCCAAATTCCTCATTGAGATCGGCACAACCGTTTCTTCCACAGCCAAACTCCCCATTGAAATTCGTACGGGTGGGCAGTTCGTTCGAAACCACGAGCCACTTGAAGCCACTATTGAATCGGCTGGTGTTATTCCAAATAAACTCGAAACAGATGGGACTCAGCTCGCGGTCATCCTGAATCAGTCCCCTTTCTATGTCGAGGCAGGCGGACAAATCAGTGATACTGGTTGGATTCGGAGTGACAAGGCCGAACTCCGCGTTGAGACAATGTTCCTCAAGGATGGATGCCACTATCACATCGGTCCGGTCACTCGCGGAAGCATTGGAGATTTTCGTATAGGTACGCTTGTCACAGCGGAAATTGACATCGTCCGCCGTTGGGATATCATGCGCAATCACACCGCAACCCACCTTATGCATGCCGCGCTTCGCAAAGTGCTCGGCGATCATGTCCACCAGTCGGGATCGTACGTTGGCCCCGACCGGCTACGATTCGACTTCTCCCACCATCAGCCGCTGACACCGGACCAGATTCGTGAGGTGGAGAGACTGGTGAATGAGCAGATTCTCAAAGGCACGCAGGTCGAGACCGTTAAAATGCCGGTTGACCAGGCCAAAGAGAGCGGCGCGATGGCGCTATTTGGGGAAAAATACGGTGACACGGTCCGAGTGGTGTCGGTCCCCGGATTCTCCAAGGAACTGTGCGGCGGTACTCATGTTGACAACACGGCGCAGATCGGACCGTTCTTTGTGACCCTGGAGACCGGTGTCGCGTCCGGCGTGCGTCGCATCGAGGCGATCACCGGTCGCGAGGCCCAGACCTTCATGCTCGATGCCAAGCAGTTCCGCCGTCAGGCTGCGCACATTCTTAGCCGACCGGAGAGCGAAGCAATGTCAGGATTGGAACAGTTGCATGAGGAACACGTCGCGCTTCAGAAAGAACTCAAGAGAACCAAACAGGGGATGTTCTCCGGAGGCGCGAAGTCGGTAGGCGAAGAGCTCGCGGTTGGACCGCTGACCGTGATCACGCACGATTTCGGCGCGACTGATAAGGACACGATCGCGGCCTGGCTTGATACTCACAAGGCTAAGAACAAACCTCTCGTGGTCGTCGGGCTTGGACAGGTAAACGGCAAGATTACCTATCTGGCGGCGGCCAGCAGCGCTGCCGTCGACAATCATCAGATCGACATCGGCGAACTTTCGCGTGTTCTGCTTGCGCAGTTCGGCGGCAAAGGCGGGGGCAAAGCGAACTTCGCCCAGGGGGGTGTCGCGACCGACACCAAGGCGTCCGATCTTTTCGGAAGAATGAAGGATCTCCTGAGCGAAAGACTGAGATGACCGCTGCCGGGGTTCTGAATCATCTGCTGAATGTGCGTGATCTCCAGGGGGGCTGTTTCCTTCTGCTTCTGGATCCCGATCGCTTGAGCGAGCGCACGTGCTGTGCTCTGGCGGAAGGCAGCGCGGAGGCCGGCGTCGATGCCTTGCTCGTGGGCACATCCTATCTGATGAATGTCGGTTTCCCCAGCGCTGTACGCGCCATTAAACGCTCCACCACCCTGCCTGTAATTCTTCTCCCCGGTTCTGCAAGTCAAGTAGTGCCCGATGCCGACGCCATCCTGTTTACATCTCTCTTATCCGGGCGTAACCCGACCTATCTCATAGACGAACAGGTTAAGGGAGCGCCGCTTGTCCGGCAGTATGACCTTGAGCCGATTCCGACTGGGTATCTCCTGATTGAATCCGGGAGTCCAACATCGGTTCAGTTCATGTCGGGGACCTTTCCGATCCCCCGCAGCAAGCCGGAGATAGCCTGTGCCCATGCGCTGGCAGCGCAGTACCTGGGCATGAAGCTTGTCTATCTCGAGGGTGGGTCAGGCGCTGAGCAGCCCGTGCCGACCGACATGGTTCAGGCGGTTGCGAACGGAGTTGACATCCCGATCATTGTTGGCGGTGGCCTTCGCACCCCGAGCGATTGTGCCGAACGGATCAAGGCGGGCGCATCGTTTGTCGCGGTGGGAAATCATTTTGAACGTGACCCCGATTTTTCGTATCTTCGCGAGATGACTGCAGCCGCGCATCCCAGATTGACCGTCCACGTATGACCCGCCAGCAGAAACTCGAGCGTCTTCGGAAGGTCGGCGAGGAGACCGTCATTCTTCGCCAGTCCCTGATCGAGAAATTCGGCCACCAGATCCTCGAGTGCGCCGATGTTATCGCCGGAGTTATTGGGTCGCGAGGAAAGATTTTGATCTGCGGCAATGGGGGTCATGCGGCGATGTCGTCGCATTTTGCCGCCGAGTTGGTCGTTCGCCTTTCGGCCGACCGCAACCGACAGGCGCTTCCGGCGCTCGCGCTCAGTGTCGACCCGGCTATACTTACTGCCGCGTCAAATGATTACGGCTACAAAGAGGTGTTCGCGCGTCAAGTCGAAGCGCTCGGACAGAAAGGGGATATGCTGATTGTCATGTCCACCTCGGGCAATTCGCCCAATTGTCTGCGGGCTGTGCAGACCGCGCGCGCTCAGGGACTGCTGACCTTCGGACTTCTCGGAGCCGACGGAGGCAAGCTGGTCACCATGGTGGAACGATCCATCGTGATTCCCCACCCTTCCGCTCAGCGCATTCAGGAGGAGCATCTGTTTCTCATCCATCATCTTGTGGAACTCATCGAAAGCGATCTCTTCGCATGAGTCGATCTCCGACCGACTTGCCGAATCGTCTGCTTCTATTCTTCTTCTCGCTCTTCGTTTTCAGCTCAACGTTTTCAATCGCGTTGTCACAGATGGCTCTGGGGTGCGCCCTTGCCACCTTCGTCGTTGTCGTTATTCGCAGTCGCTATCAGCCGTTTGTCGGATCACTGAAATGGTTCTATTTCGGCATTACAGGTTACCTTGCCTGGTTGTTGCTGGCGGCCATTTCCGGAAAGACCCCGCTGAGATCGATCGCGATGATGAGAGAAGAGTGGCTCTTCACCGCTGCGATCATCGGGATCTACGTCATGCGCTCGGACGAATACCGCCACAAGGTTGTGCGCGTGTTTGCGGTCAGCGTGGGCATGCTCTCGCTCTATGCAATCGTCCAGTATTTCACCCTGATCGACTGGCTGAACCTGGAGGGGCTCCGGTTCGTTCCGATACCCTGCACTGCCGTCACTGGTAACTTCTCGAATGTGCTCACCTTTGCCAACTTCTTCAGCGTGGCGGGGTTCTTCATACTTGGCTACGCCGTGTCAAGCGACGATCCCTGGGATCGCAAGCGGCTCCTGCTGGTTTTCGTGGCATCGCTCTCGATGGTGGCCGCCCTCCTGACGTATAGTCGTGGTCCGTTTCTGTACATGATGACAGGGCTTCTGGTGATCATTGTGTTGAAGGGGAAGGCAATCCGATGGTATGCGCTCGGCATGTTTGCTCTGCTTGGTCTACTTACCATTAGCATGCCTGCGCTGCGAAATCGATATGTCGACGATCTCTCACGCGATGTAAGCGGGGTCAATGAAGGGGGCAGACTCTTCGTGTGGAAGAACTCGCTAAAGGTTATCGAGGAGCATCCTATCTTCGGGGTTGGCCCGGGCAATTTCAAAGAGTACTACGCAGTACAGGCCGGTCCGGAACTGGAGGATAGGTTTCATCACGTTCACGCCCACAACGATTACCTGAACGTGGCCGCCCTAGGCGGGATTCCGAATGCGCTGCTCTTTTGCGGGCTCTGGGTAGTTCTCCTCGGGTATTTCTGGATCGGTTATCGACGCACAGATTTTTCTCCGGGAGATCGCCAGTTTTGCTTCGCTGCGCTGATGGGGTCGATTCTGTTCTTTCTGTCGGGTTTGTCCGAGGCTACTTTCGNNGCGCCATGGTACAAGATCTCCGAGAGATCCGGAACTCGGGCCACGGCTTAAAGTCCTTGACAAGTTTCGGGAAGCCTCTATATTCGACCGACACATATGGCTATTCAGAAACAGAAACTGGGACAACCCAAACCCAAACCCCCGGCAAAGGTCGCGCCATGGCCGTTTGGACGAAAGAACTATATCCTGTTTGGGGTGGCGCTGATCGTTATCATCATAGGGTTTGTTCTGCTGGGTCAAAATTCGATTACCCTTGCCCCGCTTCTTCTGGTCGTCGGCTATTGCGTCCTGATTCCATATGCTATTATGGCTAAGGACAAGCCAAAGTCTGACACCGAGCCTGTGTCTGAGCAATCTCCCCCGAAAGTGCTCTAACGCCCGCATGTCGCGTTTTCATCGGTTGGTTTCCGTTTTCAGTATGCCCTATTCGCTCAGAATCTGAGCCCTGCTTCGATATCTATTCCAGAAGGCGCGTCGATTCCGGCCGGGATAAGCACGGTCATTAATTTCATCCCTGTTTGCGGCAAACCTCTTGATATTTTCTCGGTTCGGCATATATTGCAGGACTGCCATCGGCCCCACTTTGGCGACAATTGAGCGGCTGGCTGAACAACCAGAACCAAACACTCTGATTGATTTTTGGCGAGCTGGTAGAGCCGGGCGGTTAGCTCAGCTGGTTAGAGCACCTGCTTTACACGCAGGGGGTCACTAGTTCGAATCTAGTACCGCCCAGTTTGAGAAATCGCAGCGGATTGAAGCTGAGAGCGTTCATCGAAACTGAGGTAGGGGCAGAAGGCACCCGGTGATTAAGATCGGGGTTGTAGTTCAGTTGGTTAGAACGCATGCCTGTCACGCATGAGGCCGCGAGTTCGAGTCTCGTCAACCCCGCCATAGACTGATGCAGTCCATTATTCTTCCAGTCTATTCAATCATTGTCTTGCGCCTGTAAGAATCTACTGGTCCTTACATTAAGT
>CXWL01112314.1_pt1 | contig 18220 bp, 17 predicted proteins | sample 590931 | NCBI WGS metagenome assembly CXWL01 (sample SAMEA3498368, study PRJEB10139) | groundwater metagenome | biome: water well; material: biofilm material | place: Germany | collected 2015-04-27 | reverse complement strand
ACACCGATACTTCGGTACGCGCCTGGCCGACGCTGGTCGGCGGCGACACCGTGGCGAGCATCGCCTGGACCCAGCTCTCCGGCCCGACGGTAAAAATGGATACGACCGACAGCAAGCTGCTGATGTTCAGGTCGCCGGCGGTGACGGCCGACACCGTGCTCAAGTTCCGCGCGGTGATGACCACCAGCAGTGGCCGGGTCGACCAGGACGACGTCATGGTCGGCGTCGAGAGCCAGGCAGCGAAGCCGAACGGCTACATGTTCACCTCGACCGAGCGGGTCCACCCGTATCGCTCCGCCGGCTTGTACACCAGCGTGCTGGCGCGCTGCGCCTACGACATCGGCCTGTTCTACGACGATTCGGGCAAGAACAACTTCTGCGCTTCCGGCACCTTGCCGCTGCTGCAAACCGAGGCCGGCCCGGGCGCGATCCCGACCGTGGCGCAGATCATGGGGCGGGTGCTGGTGTCGCACGATTTCCTCGGCGCCAATTTCGAGCANNTACCTCGACGCCAACAACCTGTGGCTCACGCCCGAGCAGCGCGACGTGGTCACCGAAGTGCCGGACTACCGGCTGGCGTTCGACGACCTGCTCAACTACAGTAACTTCGGCCGCCAGATCAAGAACAACGCCTACGCGCGCCGCAGCTTCCCGTCGACGTCGCGGATCACCCGCACAGGCGACGAGCTGATTGTCGAACTCGGCCGCCTGCTGTATCACGAACTGGGCCATGCGAGCGACTTCTTCCCGCCCAACCAGCGCTCGCTGAACCCGGCAAAGTCGATCTGGGACAACGTGGTCGACCGTATCGGAGTGAACCTGACGTCCGACCTGCTCGCCCAGCAATATCCGCTGCAGTCGGCCGAGATGAAGGGGCTCGGCCAGGTGCTGTACCAGGGCGCCACGCCGACCGATGTGCAGAAAGCCTACAACGCGGCGCAGGTGGGCAGCTTCTTCGGCCAGGACGTCGCCTCCGACGACTACGCCTACTCGATCTACAAGAACAACAATTCGCGCGAAGACCTGGCGATGCTGTTCGAGGAATTCATGATGAGCTACCGGCACGGGGTGCAGTACGACATCGCCTTCACCAACGTCTACAGGGATGGCATGACGTTCGACGACGTGATCGTCGGCTGGGGCGAGCGCGGCCGCATCGCCGAACCGGCCATCAAGCCGCGCATCAAGCTGGTGCTGGCGGGCATCGCGCCGTGGATCGCTCCGGCCGTGGTGGACAGCGACCTGCCGGCGCCGATCATGATGCGGGCCGGCCAGAGCTGGACTGCCAACCTGGTGCTGGGCCCGAGCGGTCCGGCGGCGGCGCAGCCGTCGAGCCTGCGGATGGGCGTGGCCGCGACATCGACATCGGCGCGCAGCGTGCGCGACGACGTCAAGCGGCGCGCCAGGTAAGCGGCGCCGGCGCTGCCTCAGCCGTAGGCGCCGCCGGTGTAGAGCAGGTCGAACAGGCGCGAGATCGTCGCGATCAGGGCGGTGGCGCCGGCCATCGTGGTGATCACCAGGATCAGCGCCAGCGGCCACTGCGAGTCGGACTGGCGGCCCGAGCCGGCGTTGAAGCGGGCGTCGAATTTCTCGTCCGGCATCAGGCCGATCACCAGGCCTTCGAGCAGGCCGATGAGCAGCGAGACGATCACCGGCAGCAGCTGGTAGAACGGGTTCGCCCGCGGCGCCATCACCATCACCAGTGAACTCGCGGCCACGCTTGCCAGGTGCAGCCAGGCCCACTTGTCGTGCACGCCGCGCAGGTACAGGCGGTGGGCGCCGGCCCAGCCGAGCACCAGGGCGAGGAGGGCGGCGGCGGTCTTGTTCTTGTGCGCGGTGCGGGGCGATGACATGAAATTGGGCAACCTTTAATCGGAAAGCACGCAGTATCGGTCAAAAAGCCGCGCGAAGCACTGGTTTTGCCTAAAAATCGCTTTGCCGCCGGGGCCCGAAATCGGCGATAATGCTCGACTTCGGCCCGAATTGCGCGCCTGTTGTCATTACCGCTTGCTGCTGTGCGGCATTGCGCGCTATAATTGTCGGCTTTTTCCGCCCAGCATAACTTTTTGGATTTAATTATGGTCGTTATTCGTTTAGCTCGTGGAGGCGCCAAGAAGCGCCCGTTCTTCAACATCGTTGCAACGGACTCGCGCAATCGCCGCGACGGCCGCTTCATCGAGCGCATCGGTTTCTACAACCCGATGGCAGCTGGTGGCGAAGTCGGCCTGCGCATTACCGCAGATCGCCTGGCTTACTGGCAAGGCGTTGGCGCACAATTGTCGCCAACCGTTGCTCGCCTGGTCGCTTCGCAGCCAGCAGTAGCAGCGTAATTTGTCTGTTCCAGGTTTGACCGATTCCGCAGCATCCGGGGTGCAAGTCCCCGCCGACCTGACGCAAGTCGGGTATGTGTCCGGCGCTTATGGCGTCACCGGTTCGATTCGGGTCACCCCGTTTTCGGCCGACGCGGATGCGCTGCTGAACGTGAAGACCTGGTGGCTGGATAAACCCAGCCTGCGCGCCGTCGCGGTGCGCACGACCAAACTGCATGGCGGCGACGTCATTGCGCAGTTGGTTGGCGTGGTGGGGCGGGATGCCTCGGAGGCGCTGAAAGGCGCATCGGTACAGATCCCGCGCAGCCAGTTCCCGGAACTGCCCGCCGACGAGTTTTACTGGTCCGACCTGATCGGGCTGGAAGTGGTGAATTTGCAGGGTGAAGCCTTAGGGCAGGTCACCGACATGATGGACAATGGCGTGCAGTCGATCTTCCGCATTACGCCGGTAGCCGATCCGGCTGCCGAGGCGAAAGCCGAGGAGCGGCTGATCCCCTACGTTGACCAGTACGTCAAGACGATCGACCTTGCAGCCAAAAGAATTACTGTGGACTGGGGCCTGGATTATTAAGGCGTCGTCGACGAAGCGAATCATAAAGCGAAAACGCGATGCAATTTGACGTCGTGAGCTTGTTTCCCGAGATGTTTGCCGCGTTGACGCAGTCGGGAGTTACCCGGCGCGCCCTCGAGCAGCAGCGCTGGGGCCTGTCGTTGTGGAATCCACGCGATTTCACCACCGACCGTCACCGCACCGTGGACGACCGCCCGTATGGCGGCGGTCCTGGCATGGTGATGATGGCCAAGCCGCTCGAAGCGGCGATCGGCGCTGCCAAGCAGCGCCAGGTCGCACTCGGGCTGGCCGCGCCGCGGGTGGTGTTCATGTCGCCCCAGGGGCGACCGCTGACCCATGAGCGGGTGATGCAATTGAAAGACGAGCCGGGCCTGGTGTTGCTGTGCGGACGCTACGAAGCGGTCGACCAGCGCCTGCTGGACCGGGTGGTCGATGAAGAAATCAGCCTCGGCGATTTCGTGCTGTCCGGCGGCGAGCTGCCGGCGATGGCGCTGATGGATGCGGTGCTGCGGCAGTTGCCCGGCGTGCTCGGCGACGATGCGTCGGCGGTCGAAGACAGCTTCGTCAACGGCCTGCTCGATTCGCCCCATTACACCCGGCCCGAGACGTACGAAGGGGTGGGCGTGCCGCCGGTACTGATGGGCGGCAACCACGCCGAGATCGTCAAGTGGCGGCGCCAGCGCATGCTCGAGGCGACGGCGCGCAAGCGGCCCGACCTGCTGGTCAGGGCGCGCGAAGCGGGCGTGCTGACGAAGGCCGATGAAAAGTTTTTGGCGGGTTTGTAAACCCGTCGTAGCACCTGGCGGGCATGTTGCCCGTCTGTTTTAACCCCATCCTCTACTGGGCGAATGCAGCGCCAGCACGATGGTCAATGGAGTCATAAAAATGAACCTGATTCAAATTCTTGAGCAAGAAGAAATTGCCCGTCTGGGCNNCCCGCTGATCGCATCGATCGAAGTCAAGCGCCGTGGTGATGTTCGCCGCGCCAAGCTGTACTATCTGCGTGAGCGTTCGGGTAAATCCGCACGTATCAAAGAGAAGTTGCCACAACGTCGCGTTGCAACTCCGGCCGCTGCCAAGTAATAATAGCGTCTGCGTTGCGAACGAAGGCATCCTTGGATGCCAGGAAAAAGGCATCCTCCGGGTGCCTTTTTTGTTTTTAGCAGGAGGAAACGCGTTTTGCCCAAGCTCCCGTTCGATCCCGAGCAGTTACCGATAGAAGGCATCGCCGGCGAAGATCCGGTCGCGCCCGAGCGGCTGACGCTCGAGTGGCTGCGCCGCCACTTCGCCGCGCCGCCCGACTGGCAGCCGGAAGCGCTCGACGAATCGGTCGGGCGGCGCCCGGTGATGATCCCGGCGGCGGTGCTGATCCCGCTGGTGGCGCGTCCCGACGGCCTGACCATGCTGCTGACGCAGCGCACCGACCATCTCAACAACCACGCCGGCCAGATCAGCTTTCCGGGCGGGCGTGCCGAAGACTACGACGTCTCGCCGACTGACACCGCGCTGCGCGAGGCGCAGGAAGAGATCGGCCTCGACCGGAGCCACGTCGAGATCATCGGCCAGCTGCCCGACTACCTGACCGGCACCGGCTACCACGTCGTCCCGGTGGTGGGCCTGGTGACGCCGCCGTTCGAGCTGGCTGCCGATCCGCACGAAGTGGCCGAGATCTTCGAAGTGCCGCTGGCGTTCCTGATGAACGGCGCGCACCACCAGCGCCTGTCGATCGAGCTGCCGGCGGGCGGGCGGCGCAGCTTCTACGCGATGCCGTACGAGCGCTTCTTCATCTGGGGCGCTACGGCCGGCATGCTGCGCAATCTGTTCCATTTCCTGCGCGCCTAAACCCAAACGCTGGTGTCAGGTCTGACATTCGGACATTTTGCGGGTGTCAGGTCTGACATTCGGACAAAACCGTGGTGTCAGGTCTGACATTCGGACATTTTCGGGACAAAGCCGTGGTGTCAGGGCTGACGTTCGGACATTTTCGGGATCGAATCCGGACCTTAGACAATGAACATTCTGCGATTGGTGATGCTGGCCACCTTAGATGTCCGATTGTCAGACCTGACACCGTCAAAATGTCCGAATGTCAGACCTGACACCGCGAAAATGTCCGAATGTCAGACCTGACACCAGCGTTGGGGTGGGGCTCGGCCGTCAATAAGTTTGATTCTGGGCATGCTCTGCGCTATCGTAGCGGTGCTACGCGGTATTGCTTTACTTCACAAAGGACGTTCGATGACTTTTCTCTCCATTCTGTGCGCGCTGCTCATTGAGCAACTCAAGCCTCTGCGCGCAGATAACATGATTTATGCCGAGATCAAAAGTTTCGCGATGCGCATGGAAAGCTGGTTCAACGCCGGCGACGCCAGCCACGGCCGCCTCGGCTGGATCCTGATGATGGCCGCGCTGATGGCGCCCACCGCACTGATCTACTGGGTGCTGCTGCACTTCGGCCTGGTGTTCGCCGCCTTCGCCTGGAACGTGCTGATCGTCTACCTGACGCTCGGCTTCCGCCACTACAGCCACTACTTCACGTCGATCCAGATGGCGCTCAACGCGGGCGACGAGCCCGCCGCGCGCACCCTGCTGGCCGAATGGACCAAGGTCGACACGGTCGGCATGGATACCACCGAAATCGCCCGCCTGGCGGTCGAAAAGTCGCTGGTGACCACGCACCGCAACGTGTTCGGCGTGTTCTTCTGGTTCCTCATGCCGCTCGGGCCCGCCTGCGCGGTGATGTACCGCGTCGCCGAATACCTGGCGCGCGCCTGGAACGAACCGGACCACATGCGCGACGAAGCCTTCGGCCAGTTCGCCGCCCGCGCGTTCTACTGGATCGACTGGCTGCCGGTGCGCCTCACCGCCGTCGCCTTCGCCGTGGTCGGCAATTTCGAGGACGCCATCTACGCCTGGCGCAACTTCGCCCACCGCTGGGCCGACGAGGCCAAGGGCATCATCCTCACCGCCGGCGGCGGCGCCATGGGCGTGCGCCTCGGCACGCCCGAGGAAAACGCCTCCGGCCTGAAGCTGCCGGTCGACGCGGCCACCGTCGATTCGTCCGAGATCGAGGCCGAAGTGCTGCCCGGCGAACAGCCCACCGTGCGCGCCCTGCAAAGCACGGTCGGACTGGTGTGGCGCGCCTTGCTGCTGTGGATGATGCTACTGTTGCTGTTGTCCAGCGCCGTCTGGCTGGGCTAGGACGCAACGCTCGGCGCAGGGCGGGGCCCCGAAATTCGGACTTCAGGTCTTCTATAAGATATAATACTGCGTCACCGCCCGGTATCTGGCACCGGGCCCATTCACGCAGCATTCTTGTTCCAACAAGCCGCCCAATGGTCGAGTCACCGCAAATCAAGAAAGAACTCGCCGACGAGTTTTTCATTCTTGGCGTCACCAGCGATGGCAAGCAGTTCCGCCCCAGCGATTGGGCCGAGCGCTTGTGCGGGGTGATGTCGTGCTTCAAGCCGGAAGGCTCCGGCGGCCGCGACGCGCACCTGCAATTTTCCCCCTACGTCACCCCGACCGTCCTGAACGGCGTCAAGGCGGTCGTCGTCGACAACAAGCTGCGCAGCATCGAGCCGCTGGCCTACCACTTCGTCGTCGACTTCGCCAAGGATAACGACCTGCAGGTGATCGAAGCCTGCATCCTGCCCGAGCCATCCCCGCCGCTTTGAGCGACATCAACGCCGCTGCAGAATCGGCGCGTTAGCGTTATCCTGAAGTGTGCGCGTTGATTGGCGCGCCAGGACAAGCGGCCCGCCGCCGTCGAGGGAGAACGACATGCGTATTGGCGAAATCTGCACCACCCAGACCATCTACTGCAAACGCGACGAATCCGTTCAGGGCGCCGCCTTGCTGATGCGAAAGAACCACGTCGGCGACCTGGTGGTCATCGACCAGCCCGACGGCGAACGGGTTCCCGTCGGCATTGTCACCGACCGCGACATCGTCGTCTCGGTGATCGCCCTCGGACTCGATCCGGCCAGCTTGCTGGTGGGCGACATCATGAGCGACGACTTGCTCACCTGCAGCGAGGGCGATGACGTCTATGCCACCATCGAGCGGATGCGCCTGCGCGGCATCCGGCGCGTGCCGGTGGTCAACCCGCACGGCGGCCTCGCCGGCATCGTCAGCGCCGACGACCTGCTCGGCTTCCTGGCCGAAGAAATGAGCGAACTGGCGCGCATCGCGCCGCACCAGCAGTCGCAGGAGAAGCGCGCCCGCCATTGAGGTTGTGGGGTCTGACCCGATTTGCGGCTCAGGCCCCGGTTTCAAGTTTGCGTCTGCTACTATCCGATAACCTCCGCCTGGCCGGCGGCGGCGCCTTTCCACTTTCCGCGAGACCGTATGAACCTGAACAGCTGCAAGCTGCGCGCTTGCGCACACCTTTTTGCGGGCGCCGTGGCGCTCCTGATCGCCGGCGCCGCCGCCGCGCTGACCCTGCCCAAAGGCGTGGCCCAGGGACCGTCGGTCGAAGGCATCACCGAATACCGCCTGCCGAACGGCCTGAAGGTGCTGCTGTTCCCCGACGCCTCGAAGCCGACCGTCACCGTCAACGTCACCTACCTGGTCGGCTCGCGCCACGAGAACTACGGCGAGACCGGCATGGCGCACCTGCTCGAGCACCTGATGTTCAAGGGCGCGCCGCACAACCGCGCGATCACCGAGCAGTTCGCCGCGCGCGGCATGCAGTTCAACGGCACCACCTCGCTCGANNGCCGACCGCATGGTCCATTCCTTCATCGCCAAAAAAGACCTCGACTCCGAAATGACGGTCGTGCGCAACGAATACGAGAGCGGCGAGAATTCGCCCACCTCGGTGCTGGTGAAGCGCATGCAGAGCGTCGCCTTCGACTGGCACAGCTACGGCCGCGCCACCATCGGCAACCGCAGCGACATCGAGAACGTCGGCATCGCCAGCCTGCAGGCGTTCTACCGTACCTGGTACCAGCCGGATAACGCCGTGCTGCTGGTGGCCGGAAAATTCGACCCGGCCCACACGCTCGCCTTCATCGCGCAGAAGTTTGGCGCCATCCCGAAGCCTGCACGCCAGCTGCCGAAGTTCTGGACGGTCGAGCCGATCCAGGACGGCGAGCGCAGTTTCAGCGTGCGGCGCCAGGGCGACGTCCAGATCGTCGCGTTAGGCTACAAGGTGCCCTCGTCGCTGCACGACGACAGCGACGTGCTGTCCTTCGCCTCCGACATCCTCGGCAACGGCCCGGCCGCGCGCCTGCACAAGCTGCTGATCGACAGCGGCAAGGCCAGCGAAGTGTTCGCGTTCGGCCAGACCGGCTACGCGCCCGGGCTGCAGCTGTTCGGCGCGGTGGTCAAGAAGGGCGATCCGATCGAGCCGGTGCGCGCCGCCATGACCGAAGCGGTGGAGGAGTTCGCGCGCCATCCGGCCACGCCGGAGGAAATGGAGCGGGTGCGCCGCTCAATCACCAACGAAATCGACAAGAGCCTGAACGACCCGGCGCGGGTCGGCGTCGCGCTGTCGGAGGCGATCGCGCTGGGCGACTGGCGCCTGTACTTCGTCGGCCGCGAACGCATCGCCACCATCAGCGCCGAGGACGTGGCGCGCGTGTCGGCCCGCTACCTGCGGCGCGACAACCGGGTCACCGGCTACTTCACGCCGGACGATACGCCGCAGCGCGCCGAGATCCCGGCCGCGCCGACCGTGGCGAGCCTGCTGAAGGACTTCAAGCCGCGCGCCGCCTCGCTGGTGTCGGAAGACTTCGAGCCGAGCCAGGACAACATCATGAAGCGCACCCGCCTGGTGACGGCCGGCGGCGTCAGGCTGGCGCTGCTGCCGAAGAAGAACCGCGGCGAGGCGGTGTCGGTGGAGCTTGACCTGCACTTCGGCGACGAGAAGAACATGTTCGGCAAGGGCGCGGTGCCGGCCCTGACCGGATCGATGCTGATGCGCGGCACCAGCAAGTACAACCGCATCGCGCTGGCCGACGCGTTCGACCGGCTGCGCATTTCCGGCAGCCCGAACCGGTTCGAGACCACCCGCGCCAACCTGGCCGACGCGCTGCGCCTGGTGGCCCACGTGCTCAAGGAGCCGGCCTTCCCGGAGGCCGAGTTCGAGCAACTGCGCCAGCAGACGCTGGTGGGCATCGAGTCGAGCCGCAGCGAGCCGCAGTCGCTGGCCTCGCGCGCGCTGGCCGAGCACTTCAACATCTACCCGCACGGCGACCCGCGCGCCGAGACCACCATCGAGGAAGACATCGCCGACACCAGGGCCGCCACGCTCGACCAGATCAAGGCGTTTCATCGCGAGTTCTACGGCGCCGCGCCGGCCGAAATGGCGATCGTCGGCGACTTCGACGCCGATGCCATCGTGCCCCTGATCGATGAGTTGTTCGGCCACTGGGTGGCGCCGGCGCACGTCGCGCCGATCCTGCGCCGCCACGAGGACGTCGCGCCGATCCGCAAGGTGCTCGATACGCCCGACAAGGAGAACGGCTTTTACACCGCGCGCATGAACCTCGACCTGGGCATCGAGGACGCGGATTTCCCGGCGCTGATGCTGGCCAATTACGTGTTCGGCGAGGGCGGCCTGAAGTCGCGCCTGATGGACCGCATCCGCCAGAAGGATGGCCTGTCGTATGGCGGCGGCTCGCAACTGGTGGCCGGCGAACTCGATCGCACCGGCATGTTCGGCATCAGCGCGATCGCCGCGCCGCAAAACCTGCGCAAACTCGATGTGGCGGTGCGCGAGGAACTGGCGCGCGCGCTGAAAGGCGGCTTCACCGCGGCCGAACTGGCGGGCGCCAAATCCGGCCTGCTGCAGCAGCGCCTGCAGAACCGCTCCGACGACCAGGTGCTGGCCGCCGGCTGGACCGCCTATCTGTATCGCGGCAAGACGTTCGAATGGAGCCGCCAGTTCGAGCAGAAGCTGGCCGCCGTCACGCTGGCGCAGCTGAACGCGGCCTTCCGCAAGGCGATCGATCCGGCAAAACTGAGCGTGGTGATGGCCGGCGACCAGCAAAAGGCAACACCTGGACCGAAATAGTGTTTTTTTGTTAGCAAAAATCGCACATTTGTTTGATTGATTGTCCATACGGCAGTATCATGTTGCCACAAGGCAGCAATTACTGCCTTTGTTCAACAATTGGAGTGCGTAATGGTCGGCAAGAACAAGCAGCAGGGCGGTTCGTTCGAAGGTAAAGTGGCGTTGGTGACGGGTGCGGCGGGCGGTATCGGCCGCGCCACCGCGCTCGCCTTCGGGCGCGCCGGCGCCAGCGTGGTGGTGGCCGACATGTCGGTCGATGGCGGCCACGCGACGGCGGCGATGATCGTCGAGGCCGGCGGCAAGGCGCTGTTCGTGCAGACCAACGTCACGCGCGCGGCCGAAGTCGAAGCGCTGATCGACAAGACGGTGGCCTACTACGGCCGTCTCGACTGCGCGTTCAACAACGCCGGCATCGAGGAAGAGCACCTGCCGCTGGCCGATACCGACGAGGCGCTGTTCGACCGCATCATCAACGTCAACGTCAAGGGCGCCTGGCTGTGCATGAAGTACCAGATCCGCCAGATGCTCAAGCAGGGCGGCGGGGCGATCGTCAACACGGCGTCGGTGGCCGGCCTGGTGGGTGCGCCGACGCAGGCGATCTACGCGGCCAGCAAGCACGCGGTGGTCGGCATGACCAAGACCGCGGCGGCCGAATATGGGCGTGACGGCATCCGCATCAACAGCGTCTGCCCTGGCGTGATCAACACGCCGATGCTGGCGCGCGCGATCGAGCGCGAGCCGTCGCGCCAGAAGAAGCTGCGCAACCTGCATCCGATCGGGCGCTTCGGCGAAGCGGCGGAAATCGCCAATGCGGCGCTGTGGCTGTGCTCCGACCANNTTTCGAAATGTCCGAATGTCCCCCCAAGGGGAGGGACTGACACCAGCGTTGGCCGCGGCGCGCGCAGGCGCCGGTCGCAAAGCTGCCGGCGTCGATCAATCCCATCGAGCAAATATCCCTGCTTGTGTACGCCAATGAACCGTCACGCGCGAACTATCCGCCCATGAAAAAAGGCGGGCCGGACCGAAGTCCGTACCCGCCTTTCGGCCGACCCGCGCCGGATTACTTGGCCGCTGGCGCCGCTGCCGGCGCCGCCGAGCGGTTCACCCACAGGATCCAGTANNCGCTTGTTGACGCCCTTGGCGACGCCTTGCTCCATCAGCGGCAGGCCCTTGTCGAACTGGCCCATCGTGACGTAGGCATAACCGAGGTTGACCAGGCCGGCGCCATCCTTCGCCTTCGCCGCGCCGGCTTCGCCGCCGGCGATGTTCTTGGCGTCGTCGGCCGCGCCCTTGCTGGCCTTGTCGCGCAGCTGCTTGTGCTTGGCGGCGTTCGAGCCCGTGCCGAGCACGCCGGCGGCGTAGCCCGCATCAATCGCTTTCTTCGCTTCGGTCGGGAAGCCGGCGGCCAGGTCCAGTTCGGCCATCTCGACGTATTCCTCGGCCGACAAGGACTTCAGCGCCACCGATGAAAGCCGCAGCGCGTCGATATCGAGGGCGCGGTTGAAGGTCGGCTTGTTTTGCACGCGGTGCAGCAGGTCGGCCCAGAATTCGTCGGTCGGATACAGCGCAACCAGTTTTTCCATCGTCGTCAGGTAGACGGCATTGTCTTTCAGCTTGGCGGCGGCGCTGCCCAGCAGGCGCAAGTCTTCCAGCGACGGCGCCTGGCCGGCTTTTTCGCTGGCGGCGATCTGCGGCACCAGCATGTTCTTGGCGGTGGCGTAATCGCCGCTCAGGTAGTAGGAGCGGATCAGCGAGGACGTGACTTGCTCCGGTGTCGTGCTGTCTTTCTGATAGCGCTTGAATGCTTCGATCGCCTTCGGATAGTTCTTGGCGTTGTAGTGCAAGTTGCCGAGCGCGAGCGTGAAATTGGACTGGTCCTGCGGCGTCAGGCGGCCCGATGCGATCACCGCCTCGAGCGCGCTGATGGTCATCGGATCGTTGGCCGTTGCCGAGCCGAGCGCGACCTTCATGCGGTCGAGCACGTAGGTTTCGTACGGCGTTTTACCTGGGAATGCGTCGGCCTGGGTGATGCGGTTCTGCACCTCGGCATAATTTTTATCCGTCAGCAATTGCTTGACCGCTGCCGGATCGAGCAGCTTGAACAGCTCCGGACGGACGGTGTCGACCGGCGCGGCAGGCGCGACGGCAGGGGCGGGCGCCTTTTGCGCGTGGGCGCTGGTCATCAGGGCTGGCGCGGCGTTCAGGCCGATTGCGGCCAGCATCAGGCTGATGCGGGCGAGACGGAAATGGGACATGGAAAACCCTTCAATCAAAGACAAGAAAATGAGATGAGGCTGGTATAACGCGCGAGAGCGTCGATGCGTGCACATGTCGTTTTTGTAACGCCGTGCCAAATGAGCGCGTATTGTCCCATAAAGCCGCTAAATCCAGTGTGCAATTGTGCGCGACGATTCCCGTTGGAAATGTCGCGCAACTGCGCTTCAGAAGCCGGCCACCGGGCAGCGTCCCTGCGCTTCCATGTCGCCGGCCAGCCAGGCGTTGACGGCGTCAAGCGCCGGCGGCGCGAAGCCGTAGGTGATCAGCGCCGGCGCCGCGATGTCGAGCGCCTGGTACGGATTCCACAGGGCCAGGTGCAGGTCGGGCTTCCAGCCGGCGCGCGCGTTCGGGCCGTAGCGCAGGCGCGAGGTCGAGGCGAGCATGGTGAAGCGGCCATCGTCGGGCAGCGAACTCCAGTCGAACGATTCGGCGTCGGCGAAAGTAGCCAGCTCGACGTCGTACAAACGCGCCAGCGATGCGGCCACCGCGGCGGCCGGCACGCCCGCTTCGGACACGCCGTCGCTGACCGCGTCCTGGCGCACCACCAGCCGCACCTTCGCGCCCGCAGGCGGACGTTTGACGTCGCCGCGCGCGGTCAGGCCGCGGCGCCATGCGAGCGCCATCAGCACGCGGTCGCCGGCGTCCTCGATGTACTCGCGCGGCTGGCATGGGTGCGTGTTCGCGAGTGCGGACAGGCGCGCCAGTTTCCGTTCGACGTCTCGCATGTCGAGGGTGCCGGCGTCGATCGCGGCGGCGATGGCGGCGATGGTCTCTTCCTGGATCTCGGCGGTGCCGAGCGCCATCACCATGTCGGCGCCGGCGACCAGCGCGTTGACGGCGGCGTGGCCGGCGCCGTAGCGGTGGGCGATCGCGTGCATGTCCATCGCGTCGGTGATGATCACGCCGCGGTACTGCCATTGTTCGCGCAGCAGGCCGGTCAGGATGCGGCGCGACATGGTGGCCGGGAATTCGGCATCGAGCTCGGGGTAGACGATGTGCGCGGTCATCATCGCCGGCGCGTGGCCGGCCGCCAGGCGGAACGGCGCGAACTCGAACTGCTCCAGTTCGGCCAGCGGCTTGTCCACCGTCGGCAGGTCGCGGTGCGAATCGACGCTGGTGTCGCCGTGGCCGGGGAAGTGCTTGACGCAGCAGGCCACGCCTTCCGATTCGCTGCCGGCCATCCAGGCCATCGCCAGCTCGGTGGCGCGCTGCGGATCGGCGCCGAACGAGCGCTCGGCGATGACCGGGTTGTGCGGGTTGTTGTTCAGGTCCAGCACCGGCGCGAAATTCCAGTTGAAGCCAAGTGCCTTGACCGCGCGCGCTACCGCCGCGCCGATGCTGTACGCAAGCTTGGTGTCGTCGGCTGCGCCGAGCGCCATCGCCGACGGCGGGGCAGGCGCCCAGGTCGCACGCACCACCGCGCCGCCTTCCTGGTCGAGCGCGATCAGCGCATCCGGACCCATCGCCGCGCGCAGGTCGGCGGTCAGGCGCGCAAGCTGGGTCGCGTCCACCATGTTCTGGCGGAACAGGCAGACCCCGCGCACGCTGTTCGACTTCAGGAAGTCCGCGGTGGCGGCATCGAGTTCGGTGCCGGCCAGGCGGACCATGATCAGCTGGCCGGCGAGTTTTCTGGAGTCATTCATGCTTAATTGGTCTTCGTGACTTTGCTCAGGTGGCGCGGCCGGTCCGGATCCATTCCGCGCGCCTTCGACAGCTGCGCGGCCATCACGTAGAACGCCTGCACCGCAACGATCGGGTCCAGATCAGGAGTCGCCGCCACCGGCAGGGTCAGGTCGCGTTCGGCCACGTCGCTTGGCGCGGCCAGCAGCACGCGCGCGCCGCGTCCGCGCATTTCGGTCGCCAGCTGGATCAGGCCGGCCTGGGTCGGTCCGCGCGTTGCGAAGATCAGCAGCGGGTAGCCGTCTTCGATCAGCGCCATCGGGCCGTGTTTGATCTCGGCGCCGCTGAACGCTTCGGCCTGCAGCGCCGAGGTTTCCTTGAACTTGAGCGCCGATTCAAGCGCGATCGGGAAGCTGATGCCGCGTCCCACCACCATGATGTTGCGGGCCGGGGTCAGCACTTCGAGCGCGGCCGACCAGTCGGTGCGCGCGGCGATGCCGAGCGCTTCCGGCAATGCAGCCAGGCCTTCGGTCAGTTCAGGGTCGTTCTGCCATTGCGCGACCAGGCGCGCGCCCGCGACCAGGCTGGTGATGAAGCTCTTGGTGGCGGCCACGCTTTGCTCTTTACCCGCGTGCAGCGGCATCGCCCATTCGGCCGCGTGTGCGAGCGGCGAGTCAATGTCGTTGACCAGCGCAATGGTGGTGGCGCCGCCATCGCGGAAGTAGCGGATCGGCTCGACCACGTCCGGGCTCTGGCCCGATTGCGAGATCGCGATGGTCAGCGTGTCGCGCGTTACCAGCGGCGATTTGTACAGCGTCACCAGCGACATCGGCAGCGAAGCGACGACGCGGCCCATGCGCGCCATGATCAGGTAGGCGCAGTAGTTGGCGGCGTGGTCGGAACTGCCGCGCGCCACTGTCAGTGCGGTGTTGAAGTTGGTGGAACGTAGTTTGCGGCCAAGTTCGGCGTAGCGCTCGACGTCTTTCGACAATTGCAGTGCGACGCATTCGGCCGCGGATACAGCCTCTTTAAGCATCAGTGAGGTCACAAACTTCTCCTTCGATATAAACAGCTTTGATGTTCAGGTTCCGGTCCAGCACCACAATGTCGGCGAAGCAGCCTGGGGCCAGGCGGCCACGCTCGGTCTCGCCGAGGTAGTCGGCGGCGTTGGTGGACACGCGTTTCGATGCGTCGGCCAGGTCGAGGCCGATGCTGACCAGGTTGCGCAGCGCCTGGTCCATGGTGAGGGTGCTGCCGGCCAGCGTGCCGTCGGGCAGGCGTACGCCGCCCATGCACTTGTGGACCACCTGGCGGCCCAGCATGTACTCGCCGTCCGGCATGCCGGTGGCGGCGGTGGAATCGGTCACGCAGTACAGGTGCGGGATGCAGCGCAGCGCCACCTTGATCGCGCCGGGATGCACGTGCAGCAGGTCGGGAATCACCTCGGCGTACTGGGCGTGCGCGAGCGCTGCGCCGACCATGCCGGGTGCGCGGTGGTGCAGCGGGTTCATCGCGTTGAACAGGTGGGTGAAGCCCGCCGCGCCGTACTCCAGCGCGGCGACGCCGTCTTCATACGATCCGGTGGTGTGGCCGATCTGGACGCGGATGCCGGCATCGGCCAGCTCGCGCACCAGCGCCAGGTGGCCGTCCATTTCCGGGGCCACCGTGATCAGGCGCATCGGCGCGTGGACGCCCAGCTGCTGCACTTCGGCCAGATTGGCGGAGCGGACGTAGTCCGGCTGCGCCCCGAGCTTGCCGGGGTTGATGTAGGGGCCTTCGAGGTGCACGCCGAGGATGCGCGACGCGCCGGCACGCGGTGCGGCGCAGGCCGCGCCGATCGCTTTCAGCGCGGCGACGATGTCTTCCGGCGGCGCGGTCATGGTGGTAGCCAGCAGGCTGGTGGTGCCGTGCTTCGCATGCATCGCCGCGATCACGTGCGGCGCATCGCCGCCTTCCATCACATCGCGCCCGCCGCCGCCGTGCACGTGCAGGTCGATGAAGCCGGGGATGATGTAATCGTCGCCGTTGGCGGATGGATCGGCTGCGCCGCCGGTGATGCCGCTGACGCGGTCGCCGAAGCTGATCGCGCCATGCACCCAGCCGGCCGGCGTCAGGATATTGCCTTTAATTGCTTCGCTCATCGCCAGCACTCCGCTACAAATTTTTTATGATTGTTAGTTGGGGACGGTGTCATCACTGTCCGTTCACATGCAGTGCGATCATGCGCAGTGCACCGCTGGCGGCGTCGCCGCGCGGCGCCACGCTGCGCGCCAGCAGGTCGGGCGGCAAGTAGGCGCGCAGCGGCGCGCCAAGGCCGCCGCACAAGGCCAGCGGTAGCGTGCCGGAAGGGTCGAGCGCGTGCGCGATGCTGGCCACTTCGCGGCCGGCATCAATCAGGAAGCCGCGTGCCGTTGGATCGGTATCGGCATGCGTGATCACGATCGGCGCCAGTTGCGCGTAGCTGGTCTGGGTGGCTTGGCCGAGCCAGACCTGGATCGCATCGCGGCCGCCGCCGCAGGCGTCGATCACCGCTTGCGCGAATGCGCTGGTTGGTTTGCGGCCGTCGAGCACCTGTTCGATGTGGTTGATGGCGCGCAGGCCGATCCAGCCGCCGCTGGCTTCATCGCCGGCGGGGAAGCCCCAGCCGCCGACTTCGCGCTGTTCCCCGCCTGGCAGCAAGGCTTGGCCGACGCTGCCGGTGCCGATGGCGACGATCGTGCCCGGCTCGCCGCAGTGGGCGCCCATCAAGGTGGTGAAGCCGTCGGTTTCGAGCACCATCGCCGCGAAGCCGGGGTTGGCCGCGGTGAATTGGGAAGCCCAAAGTTTATTGTGCACGCCCGCGAGACCGAGGCCGATTGCCACGGCGCCGATGGGAGCGTGGGCGATGCCGGCCTGCGCGAACGCCTTCGCGACAGCGTCGCTGACCGAGTCCCATGCCTTGCCGATGCCGTGCGCGAGGCCGGATGGACCGCTCTGGCCCTGCGCGAGTTCGGTTCCGTCGGCGCTGGCAAGCCGTACGCGAGTACCGGTTCCGCCGCCGTCGACGCCGATGAAATATTCGATCATGTTTGTTGTTGGTTGTGAGCTTCCGGGAGGTCAGGGCACTATAGGTATGCCACCCGAGCTTGTCAACAGGTATTTAAGTGGTATTGAAATATGCCGAATCGGCATCCTGGGATAACGCGGGGTTATGCCGATAACTCGTTGTTATTTAAAGGGAAAATGGAAGATGTGGAATTGGTATTGCAGAGGTCTTGTTTCGGGTCTGACCCCGTGAGGTCAGACTCTGGTGTGGCGTCTGTCGCGCCGGTGCGATTACCTGGCCGCTTCCACCACCGGCAGTTCGACGAAACTGCTGTGATAGATGCGCTGCGTCGCCTTCTTGTAGTCGCCCGGCTTCGCATCGAAAATACTCGGCACGAAGGTCTGCGGATTGCGGTCGTACAGCGGAAACCAGCTTGACTGGATCTGCACCATGATCCGGTGCCCCGGCAGGAACACGTGGTTCGCGGTCGGCATCGCGAATTTGTACGCCAGCGCCTTGTTGGCCGCGATCGGTTTCGCGGTCTCATAGCCCTCGCGATAGCGGCCGCGGAAGATGTCGGCCGAGATCATCAACTGGTAGCCGCCCATCGCCGGCTGGTGGGCCACCTGGTCGGGATACAGGTCGATCACCTTCACCACCCAGTCCGAGTCGGTGCCGCTGGTCGAGGCGACCAGGTTGGCGATCGGCTCGCCGCTGATCTTGAGCGGTGCGGTCAGCACGTCCGAGGTAAACGTCAGCACGTCGGTGCGGCCGGACGCCTCGCGCTGGTCGTCGACCAGCCAGCGAGGCCAGGTCTGGCCTTTGGCTTCGTCGTAACCGTAGTTCATCGGCCGCGCGCGGTACGGCACCGGCTTGGCCGGATCGGCGATGTATTCGTCGAAGCCCTTGTCGCTGGCCGCGCCGCCCAGGGTCAGCTTCTGGCCGGCGCCAAGGCGCAGCACCGCCGGCTTGATCGCGCAGCCGCTGGTGCAGCCGCTCGGCCACGACGCCAGGCTGCGCCACTTGTTGGTGCCGGTTTCGAACGCCGACACCGGCGCCACGTCGGGCGCCGGCGCGCCATCCTTCAGGTAGCGGTCGAGGAACGGACGCAGGATCTCCTGGCGGAAGTGGAGGGCGGTGTCGCTGCTGAAGTTGACCGCACCGAGCTTGCTGCCGTCGCCGATCCCGCCGCCATGCGACCACGGCCCCATCACCAGGAATACCTTGTCGTTGGCCGTGTCCTTCGGCTTGATCGCCTTGTAGACCGCGATCGCGCCATAGATGTCTTCCGCGTCCCACAGGCTGTGCACCAGCATGGTCGGCACGCTCACCGGCTGCTTCGCGAGGATCTTGTCCATCGCCTGGTCGCGCCAGAA
>CXWL01024598.1_pt1 | contig 18226 bp, 13 predicted proteins | sample 590931 | NCBI WGS metagenome assembly CXWL01 (sample SAMEA3498368, study PRJEB10139) | groundwater metagenome | biome: water well; material: biofilm material | place: Germany | collected 2015-04-27 | reverse complement strand
TCACGTCGGTGATCGATCCGAACCATGTCGCCAACAGCTTTGATCAGAACTGCACCAAATGCCACACGACAACTGCCTGGAATCCGTCAACCTTTGATCACAAGACGACCCTCTTCCCGCTCACCGGCGCGCATGTGGCTGTCACATGCAAGTCGTGCCACGCCACCGGATATGCCGGCACGCCAACGGCCTGCTACAGCTGCCATCAGACTCAATTTGCATCGGTGACCGATCCGAACCATGTCGCCAACAACTTCGATCAGAACTGTACGAAGTGCCACAGCACATCGGCCTGGCTCCCCTCGACGTTCGGTCATAACGCCACCGCCTTCCCGCTCACCGGCGCGCACACAACCGCAACATGCAAGTCCTGCCATATTACTGGCTATGCTGGTACCCCGAACACCTGCTACGGCTGCCACCAGACTCAGTTCACCTCGGTGGTCGATCCGAACCATGTCGCCAACAACTTCGATCAGAACTGTACCAAGTGCCACACCACCAGCGCCTGGATTCCCTCGACTTTCGATCACAAAGCTACTCTCTTTCCGCTCACCGGTGCACATACGTTAACAACGTGCAAATCGTGCCACATTACCGGTTTTGCAGGAACACCAACGGCCTGCTACAGCTGCCACCAGACGAAGTTCACGTCGGTGGTTGACCCGAACCATGTCGCCAACAACTTCGATCACGATTGCACCAGGTGTCACACCACAACCGCCTGGAATCCGTCGACGTTTAACCACAGCTCGACGATTTTCCCGCTTACCGGTGCCCATGCGATAGTAGCCTGCGTGTCCTGTCACGCGACCGGCTACACCGGAACGTCGACAGCGTGCTACAGTTGTCACCAAACTGAGTTCTCGACTGTGGTAGATCCTAACCACGTGTCGAACAATTTCGATCACGATTGCACCAAGTGCCATACGACAGCGGCCTGGACTCCGGCCACCTTCGATCACCGGACAACAGCTTTTCCGTTGACCGGCGCGCATCTCACAGCGACGTGCATAGCCTGCCACAGAACCGGGTACGTTGGCACCACAACCTCCTGTTACGCATGCCATCAGACAAGCTATGCCAGCGCGACCAGCCCGAATCATGCGAGCCAGGTATTTCCCACCGATTGCAGGACCTGCCATAGTACGACGGCGTGGACGCCAGCGACCTGGGATCACGACGGCAAGTACTTCCCGATCTATACGGGCCGGCACAGTACCGTCTGGAACACCTGCACCACATGCCATAACGTAGTGGGGAACTTCGCCGCTTTTGAATGCATCAACTGCCATACGCACAGCAAGAGCGTTACTGACAGCCATCACACTGGTCAGGCAGGCTATCAGTACGCCAGTGCGGCCTGCTTCAGATGCCACCCGCGTGGCAGGACTTAAGGGAAAGGGAGAGGATATATGAAGAAAGTATATCAGATACTACTCGTTGTCGCTGTCGCCCTGTCGGGCAGTTCTGTCTTTGCCGGCGGTACCTTTAAGGTAAAGTACCTGTCGGCGGAATATGTCTATCTTCGCGGAGGAACGCTCGACGGCCTGGCGGTCGGTGACCATCTGGCTATCAACGGTAAGGATACGGTCGAGATCGAGCTGGAAGTGCTCTTCCTCTCGGATCACTCCGCCTCCTGCAGGGTTCTGTTCCAGTCGCGTGCTATTCGCCCCGGCGAATTAGCCGTGCAGACCCTGCACATCGCCTCGTCCGATACTCTCCGCGTGGCGCCGATTCCCGCGGCGCCTCCCGAGGAAACTCCCCCACCCAAACCGTCCCCAGCGCGGCGGTCACATCGGAAAACCCTCTCGGGAAGTGTTTCGGCTCTTACCAACAGCTGGCATGATCAGAAGGACTCCCAGCAGGATTACCAACAGACGTCACTTCGGTTGAACCTCACTGCCCGCAATCTGCTCGGCAGCGGGGGGACACTTTCGTTTTACACTCGTGGCCAGCGTGACCAACGCAACAACGCTTTGAGCAACTCGGGCGGGCGCGAGAATTGGCAGAATCAAATCTATGAACTGTCATTTTCCTTCGACGATGAAACCGCACCGGTCAACATCTACGCCGGTCGCATTATGCTCCCGCGGGTCAGTAGCGTGGGGTATATTGACGGTCTCGTGCTGGAGGGGCGGTTATCAGAGGGGGTTCGGGTCGGGATGTTTGCCGGCGCACAGCCGCAATGGCAGTATGGCAACGGCCCCAATTCACTCCAGAAGGGGGGCGGGTATGTCAATGTCAGTCATGGGAACTATCGAACGACCATGATCAACTTCACGCTTGCCGCTGCAGGAGAATATCACGCACGTGAAGTCAGCCGTGAACTGATCTACCTTCAGGGGAGGCTGAGTGTCGCCAACCGCTGGAACCTGACGAGCATCAATGAAATCGATCTCAATCGCAGTTGGCGGAAGGAAAAGACGGGCAAGGGGCTTTCGTTTTCAAGTGTCTATCTGAATACGCGCTACCGTGTCAGCGAAGCGATCTCTGCAAGCCTGAATTACGACACTCGAAAGAACTACTGGACCTACGAAATGCGCTCTGTTGCCGACAGCCTCTTTGACTACCACGTTCGTCAGGGCCTGCGGATGCAGATCGACGTACGATTCCCCGGGAACCTCTATACCTATTCGGGGGTAGGATATCGTAAACGGACCGGTGACCCGACGCCGGTCTATTCTTACAGCTGCGGAGCGACAAAAACCGGCTTGCCTACGCTTCAGACAAGTCTCAGCCTGCAGGCTTCAGGATATTCGGGGCCGACCGACAATGGATACAACCTGTCGGCGCGGATAGGACAGAATATGCGCCGTCGCGACATGATGAGTGTGGGCTATAGCATGATGGTTAGTAATCATCGCAGCAACCGATCACTGGATCTCACGGCGAGGTTTGAGGTCATCGGCACATTCTTTCTCGGCGGCCAGTATCAGCACAGCTCCGGGGATGACATCAACGGGCAGCGTCTTCAGGCCGAGGCCGGACTACTGTTCTAAAAACGACACAACACGACGAGCCAAGAGACCGGGATGGAAGAACAGTTTATCTGGTACGGAGTCGGGGCGTTTGTGCTCCTGATCTTCGTCCCCTATTATCTGATATTTCGCAAAAGCACGCGCTCGGCGAAACTTCGCAAGGCCGAGGCGCAGTCGCTCGGTATCGATCGCCCTCGGGCGCAGTATCCGATGATCAATGCCAGCCTCTGCATTGGGTGCGGTTCCTGTGTCGATGCCTGCCCGGAAGGGGATGTCCTTGGGGTCGTGAAGGGGGTCGCGGCGGTGATCAACGGCATCCGTTGCGTTGGCCACGGCTACTGCGAGGTCGCCTGTCCGGTTGGGGCGCTCAAAGTTGGATTGGGCGACATCAAATCACGTCCGGATATTCCCGTCCTGACCGAATTCAACGAGACCACTGTTACCGGTCTGTTCATCGCCGGAGAGCTGGGCGGGCTGTCGCTCATCCGTAACGCAATCGCCCAGGGTCGAAAGGTTGTTGACAAGATCGCCACCGACTTAAACGGCAGCGGTCGGCGCGAGGAATTGGACGTGGTCATCATTGGCGCCGGACCGGCCGGCCTCAGCGCGGCGCTGACCGCCACCAAGCACAAATTGAATTACCTGCTGATTGATGAACGCGAGGTAGGGGGCACGATACTCCATTACCCGCGCCGCAAGATGGTCATGACCCAACCTGTGGAGATCCCGCTTTACGGCTGGCTGCGAAACGCCGAATACTCCAAGGAGTTCCTGATTGATACCTGGAAAGAGATCATCACCCGTTTCAATATCAAAGTGCGCACTGGGGAACGTCTCGAAGGGATCACGAAGCAGGATGGACGATTCATGGTGCAGACCATCAAGCAGAGTTATCCGACGCAGTGCGTTGTTCTTGCGCTTGGACGGCGGGGGACACCCCGCAAGCTCGAGATTCCCAGCGAAGAACAGCCGAAAGTCATGTATTCGCTGATCGACGCCCAATCATACAACAACGCTCATGTTCTTGTGGTTGGCGGCGGTGATAGCGCCATTGAAGCCGCCATCGGACTTGGCCGTCAGCCGGGCAACACCGTGACCATTTCCTATCGCAAGAGCAGCTTCTTCCGGGTGAAAAAGAAGAACGAAGATCGTATCGGCCAGCTGATCAAACAACGGAAAATCACGCCGGTCTTCGACTCACAGGTAACTGAGGTCAAAGAGAAGAGCGTCGTCCTCAAGACCAAAGAGGGCATGGTGGAGATTCCCAACGATTACGTATTCGTCATGATCGGAGGCGTCCCGCCTTTTGAAATGCTCAAGGCCATGGGGATCGCGTTCGGTGGGGATGCCACGCCCTTGACCGAAGAAACGGCCCCTTCGAAAGGATCGATCAGGGCGGCAGTCCTGTAGCGCGACGCCGTGCACCGCGAGATCAAGAAGCGCTCGTATAGACGAGCGTTCGGTAGCCCCACCAGTTCAAATCCGAGACACGCACAAAGCGCTCACGATGATCCATCACATTCTCGGGCACGGGATTGTGAAGGCAAATCGTGATCGTTCGCGGGTGATCGGCAAGCGACCGTTCCATGTTGTCAAGAACCTTGTCGAGGATGACCTCGTCGAATGGATTGAACATCAGGAACTGGTCTTCATCAGCTCGTATCTCGTAGTCGACCACATCAATCTCAACAACATGGAATTCTGTCGACACGCGGGCTGCCTGCCGAAATCGTGCGCAGTTACTCCGTGCGAAAGAACACAATTCCGGAGAAAACTCAATCCCCCGTGCTTCGCGAAATCCAAACTCCGACGCGACCATGAGGACCCGACCTTTACCGCTCCCCAGATCAACAATCACGCCTCCCATTGGAACCGCTGATTTCAGGTATCTGAACAGCTTGCGCAGCAGTACAACTCTTGCCGGTTCGTACCTTGTTCCCCGCGTTCGGTTTACGCTCTTGATATTGAGGTTCTGAAGCTCTGCCCGACAACAGGTCTCAACGTCGTACCGAAAGTCAAACCAGCGATCGACCAACTCAATGTACAGCTTGATGAGCGTCACTCTGAAACCATGCCGTTTCAGAGCCTTCACCATTCTCTGCAATGCACTTGTCATATCGCTGTTCCCATATGTTTACCAATCGATAGGAGACAGAATTCTGTGCTCGTTTACCGCACCAGACCGCAGTCTCGTTTGTGTAACTCGGAATGTCAAGGGTATTTCCGGACGATCACGTCAGTTCAACGGCGTTTGCGTGTTACACTTGCTCCCCGACCCAAACGGATTATATTTCATCTGTTACGATCGCTGGCGGATACAGATGACGACCCGAGTCTCACCTTGTTGTTCGCCGTACATCAACCCCAACCCCGGGAGTCTCAGCATGCGCAAGCTTGTATCGCTCGTCTGCGTGTTCCTTCTCGTCGGCCTCTCTTCAGCGAAGGCCGGCATCATCCCCTCATGGGAGTCGTCGTCGAAGAAATTCGGCTTCTACCCGATTACCAATGAATTGTCTGTCTACCGAAGCCTCGACGACAGCGGTCATGACCGTGGCAACACCCTGCAGATCATTTCAATCAACTCATTCAAGTTGTTCACCGAGTTCACTTTCGAATTCACCGCCGATTTCAATCATAACTACACGTCTGGTCTGACGCACGATCATTATGTTGAGATCGGCCTGGTCAAGCACCTGAGCAACTTCTTCAGTCTTAACGTCCAGCGCGTGATCTCCAAGTTCGAGCCAAAGCCGATCAGCCAATTTGGAGTGCGATTGAGCTTCTGACCGGGTGACGCCACTCCAGCCCAGGAGTGTCAGGACATTCCATTGTCGATTGACGACTTGCTGCGCTCGGACTGGGAATCGTCGAAGGGGTCTGTGTGGATCACCACAATTGCCAGCGGGAATTGGGCGACTATCGCCTGTTCCAAATCGTCGGCGATTTCATGCGCCTCGATCAGGGTTGCGTTGTGACGTACCACGATGTGGAGATCGATATGTCGCTGGCTGCCGGACTTGCGGGTTCGAAGATCATGCCATGATTCCACCCGGGGTTCGGCATTCAGGATAGTTTCGATTCGCAGGATCTCCGATGCGGGCAGGCCATGATCCATCAAGTGCCGGCTGGCGTTGATCGTCAATTTCACGCCGACCCAGCCGATGAATCCGGCAACGCCCACGGCAATGAGCGGGTCGATGATATGCCAGCCGGTAATCCAGACCAGCACGAGTCCGACTGCCACGCCAAGCGACGTATATACATCGGTCGAGAGATGTTGGGCGTCAGCCTCGAGCGCAAGCGAGTCTTCTTCTCTGGCTACTTTGAACAGGTGCTTTGCCACGAACGTGTTGAGCACGACGGAAAGGAGCATCACCCCGGCGCCAAGTTCCAGATGAACTACCTCGCCGCCGTAGATCGCTTTCTTGATCGCCTCCACGACAATCCAGACCGCCGCGACAATGATCAGAGCGGCCTCGACCGCTCCCGAGATACTCTCGGCCTTACCGTGACCGAACGGATGTTCGCGATCCGGGGGCCGATCCGAGATTCGCACCGAAATCAGCGCGATGACAGCCGCCAGCAGGTCGTTCGCGGAGTGGATCGCTTCCGACAGGATACTGACCGATCCGGAGAGAATTCCGACCACCAGCTTCAGCAGCACCAGCGTGCTGTTCGACGCCACCGACAGAAGCGCGGCGCGACTTTTTCGCGTCATACCCATACCACCCTACGGCCCCATCGGCTATCAAAAATAATCTCGATCATCCCGCCTGCCAAAGTCTCTTGCTAAATCGAACACCCCTGCCTTCGATACCAGAAAGATGCACAATGACGACCTAAACGTCAATGCTTGTGTTGGCCGTGTCGATTTGAACAGCGCTGAGGGTTATGTCGCTCGTGGCAACAATTCAGGCCTTGATCAGCTTGCGATAGCGATTGCGACGGTTCTCAAACAGCTTTCCGCCCAGTTCCTTGATTCGCCATTCTTCATACTCTTTGAAGTTGCCGTCGAACCACCGCACATTTCCTTCTCCTTCAAAGACCAGCAAATGCGTGCAGATCCGATCGAGGAAGAAACGGTCGTGGCTGATAACCAGCACACAACCACGGAAATTGAGAATCGCCTCTTCAAGCATGCGGAGCGTGTTGACATCAAGGTCGTTGGTAGGCTCGTCAAGGAGGAGGACATTTCCTCCCGCTTTCAGGACTTTCGCCAGATGACAGCGGTTTCGCTCGCCACCTGAAAAATCCTTGACCATCTTCTGCTGCTCGGCCCCCTTGAAACCGAACCGCGAGAGATACTGGCGAATCGGCACGCTGTTCTTTCCGAGAACGATCTCCGACGCCCCTTCTCCGACATCATCGAGAAGGCTCAAATCCCCTCGCAGCGATTCCCGACTCTGATCGACGTAGGCGGTCTTGACCGTTGTCCCGACGGTAACGGCTCCGCTATCGGGTTTCTCCTGACCGACAATCATCCGCATCATCGTAGTCTTACCGGTACCGTTGGGGCCGACCAATCCGACAATCGCCGAACGCGGAATCTTGAACGAGACGTCGGTGTAGAGGACGGTATCCCCGTACTGCTTGGACACATTCTCAAACTCAATGACTTTATCGCCGAGATCAGGCCCGGGAGCGATCTGAATCACTGCGCTGTCATCTTTGGACGTTGCTGTCTCGCGCGCCACCAACTGTTCGTATTCGGCAATTCGGCTATGGGCCAGATTGTGGCGATCCTTATTGCTCATCTTGATCCAGGCCAACTCCCGCGCCAGGGCGCGTCCACGCGGGCTCTCCTTCTTTTCGTCAGTGACCAGTTTCGACAGCTTTTGTTCGAGCCACGAGGTGTAGTTCCCTTCATAGGGAATACCAGCCCCCCCTTCCAATTCCAGAATCCACTTGGTAATATTATCGAGGAAGTAACGATCGTGGGTCACGATGATCACTGTCCCGGGGTAGTCGCGCAATTGCGTCTCCAGCCAATTGACAGTTTCAGCGTCCAGATGGTTCGTTGGTTCGTCGAGTAGCAGCAGGTCGGGTTGCTCCAGGAGCGCCTTGCACAGCGCCACCCGTCGACGTTCCCCGCCGCTCAAGGTGGAGACCAGACGACTGTCATCGGGCAGACAGAGCGCGTCGGAAGCGAGCGCGAACTTCTGATCGAGATTCCAGGCGTCGGATGCATCCAGCTTGTCCTGCAATTCCCCCATCCGGCTCATGGCGGCGGCCATTTCGTCGTCTGACATCGGCTCTGCCATCTTGGTCGTGATGTCGTTGTATTCGTTCAGGAGAGCAGTGGTTTCTCCGAACGCCAATTCGAGCGTCTGGCGTACGGTCAATGATTCATCGAGGATCGGCTCCTGCATGACCATACCGGAGCGATACCCCGGGGTGATAAACGCTTGTCCCTGGAAGGCTTCATCCAGACCGGCCATGATCTTCAGTACGGTCGATTTTCCTGATCCGTTCTCTCCCACAATACCGATCTTGGCGCCGGGATAGAAACAGAGGTTGATGTTCTTGAGCACCTGCCGTTGGCCGTAGAACTTGTTCAACCGCAGCATTGTGAAAATATATTTGTCAGCCATTCTATCTCTTTCTTATGGGAGCGCGAGGTTTCAGTTATGATTTCACTGCGTCAAGAATGACACAAATCGGGCTGAAAGTCAAGGAGCCTCTCATTCGCCCGCTGGTAGAAGACCCGAATGCTTGCCCGGTCTCCAGCCCTCTACCGACTCTCCCTATGCTTGGTTATCGCTCGTTGCATCTTGTGAATCCGCTTCCACTTGGCCTTTTCCGCCAGGCTGAAACTGACATCCTGTCGTCGCGCCAGATACTCCAGCTCGCGCTTCTGCTTGAGATAGCTCTGCAGGCGATCCCCATCCAGTTTCCCGCTCTCGATGGCGACACGGACGCCACACCCCGGCTCGTGTTGGTGAGAGCAGTCGGAAAAACGGCAATCCTCCGCAAAGCGCTCGATATCCTCGAACGTCTCCTGCAGGCTTCCTTCGTCGGCCCAAAGCTGAAGCTCTTTCATACCCGGAGTATCGATGATAATCGCGCCGGACGGCAGAAGCAGTAATTCACGACTGGTCGTGGTATGGCGACCGCGTCCGTCTGAGTCCCGCACGGCTCCGACCTTCAGACGATCAGATCCCAGAAGTGCATTGATGAGTGTCGATTTCCCCACGCCCGATGAACCAAGCAGGGCGATCGTCACGCCCGGCTTCAGATACTGATCGAGAGCCTCCAGGCCGCTCTGATTCTGGGCGCTGATGGCATGAACCGGCACGCCGATCGCAACAGCCATCACTGCGGCTCTCTTCTCCACTGTATCAGAGCAAAGATCGGATTTGTTGAGAAGCACAACCGGTGATGTGCCGCTCTCCCAGGTCAGGGTGAGATATCGCTCAATCCGACGGAGATTGAAATCGCGGTCAAGTCCGGTCAGGAGAAACGTAATATCCACATTCGCAGCAATGACCTGTTCCTCGGTTCTGTTTCCGGCCTCTTTGCGAGAGAAGAGACTCTTGCGCGGCAGGATTGCCTGGATGGTCCCCTTTCCTTCGCTCGGACGAGCGCTGATCGCCACCCAATCTCCGACGGCAGGAAAATCGCGCCGGGATGCGGCCTCAAAACGAAGTCGACCCGACAGTTCGCCGTCCAGTTCCCCGTCATTGCCCATTAGCGTGTACAGATTTCTGTGCTCTCGAATGACGCGCGCCGGTACCAGGTTCTCTTTGTCGTGTGCTTTGAATCGCTCGTCCCAACGGCTGTTCCAGCCTAAACTCTGAATGTTCATTTTGTCGATCTCATGTGATAATGGTCATCTTTGTGGTCGCGCAATTGGCGCAACCGTTGACATCGGCGTCACGTCTGAGGCTTGACCGAACAAAGAAAAACGGCCGTCCCGTAAGGAACAGCCGTGACTCATCAAAGAGCAGATAACTCTATGTCAGCAGCCAAACTCCCAGAGACGTGACTCGACTCTGATTATTTCGATTACCCGATCCATAATGCACGTCTCCTTTCCGAACTTGACTGGTTTATCTTCGCAATTCTTCTGTTAGAATACTCAATGGCGGTCAGATGTCAATGAAAAAACAACTGGACTTGTGACGAACGTTCCAGCTGGCATAATGGCCTCAGGTGCACGGAGATAGTGACACAACCCCGTTCAGGAAATCGATCATTGCGAACATGTCGGAGATGTCGATGACCCCATCCTGCACCATGTCAGCTTCTCCCATACACGGAATAGGTCGACCCAGTGTCATGACATCAATGATGCCGAACAGGTCGCTCGAATCGACCACCTCATCCGGATCACCGTCGACGTTCCCATACACCCCAATACAGCAGGCAAACCCGTGCTCATAACAGATATCGCTCAATGCCTGGCGATGATCCATAGTTGGGTTTGAGCACCACGCCTGAAAGAACTCCGGAAATGTCTGCGGGTGGCGGCCGTTAACGTATCGAGTGAGCAGAACGTTGTTGATTTGTGTCGCACTGACCGAAAGAGAATCCCCCACGCCGTCAGGATGGTGGGGCAAAGTGACATGCCCCCGATCCCCCCAGCCGCTGTAGTCTTCGAGAGTAGGGGAAGAGTCGAATATGTCCCAGAGCGCTCCCGCTACTGCCGCTTCGCACGTCTCGCCCATCGCATTGGCCGAGCCATTAGTCGAATAGTTCTTTCCCCAAGTGCCGTTCTCGCTGTTATACCACAAGGTGTCGCGGAACGAATTGGACAGGCTCCGAAGAACGGAGTTGGGGGTATCCTTCAGACAACAAGAAAGGAATGTCGCCCAGCCCTCTGAAGCAGCCATACTGTCGCTCGATTCGATGTACCAGTGATGATCGTCGCCCGGGTTGCGGTCGAAGAAATCAGAGTTGTCCTGCAAGCGGTGGGCGTACTCATGAACTATGATATCCCGATCAAAGGTGTCGGGAAAGCCTTGGATGAGATCTTCTCCGCTCTCAATGTAGATTGTTTGTGTCGATGGAACGTAGAAAGAGCCCCCCGTCGTGCCGTTATATGCGTGAGCGGATACCACCTGCGTCTGTCCGGGGTTCCACCCACCAAGTGCTGTCCACTTATCACGCGCAGTCAGGATCGCATCGGCTATGAAGAAGGGGCCGCAGCGGGCGTTGTCGGCTACGATCGTAGTGTCAAAGATGCCACTTGGATGTTGATCGCGACGGGGTGTTTGAATCACCCACGTGGTACCAGAGCCATCTTCTACNNGAGCCATCTTCTACATATGAAGCGCTGTTCTCCGCGTATATCTTCAGATAGACGTCGAGCTTGCTCCCCCCCGGCTCGCTGTTTTCGGCGTTCCACAGTTGAAAGTAACCGTCCTCTCCACTGGTCGTAGACTTGAGTAGGTCGTCAAAGCTTGTCGCATCGTAGTCCCACATCTCGACGCGAACTCCCCTCATAGGACGCACGTTGTCTGGCCCCGGAAGGCTGAGATCTTTGTAGTAGAGATATCCCTGGTACGTGATAGTCGCAGGCCAGACATAGATCGACTGCTCGTACATGTTGTTTGTTTCATTCGATTCCACAACGTTGCTTGTCTTGTCGATGAGAAAGAATGCCGACTGGAGTCCTGGTATGTTAGGAGTCATCCCGTATGGTCCGATAACCTCCTGGAAGTTGATTCCAAGCCCTCCGAGGTCCCAGCCGCGGGCATTGTTGCCAACCCCAATGTTCCCGAAGAACGTCAGGGCAACGGGCATCTGCCCGACATTCACGACACAAGATTTCAGGTACAAGGGCTCGCCCTCATAGAACGCACCTCCTGATCCAAGTGAGTCTGCAAATATCCAGATTGGCTCCCCACTCCAGGGATAGCTCCAGCACCACGTAAGATCCGGCAACCAAATCGCACCTGAGGACTTGCCACCGATACCACCCGACGAATCTGTCGGTTTGGGGATGAACCTGTCGGAATCCTGGCGCTGATTCTGTGACCCAGGTGAGAACTGAAGAATCTTTGACAGCCTTACGCCCCGCTTCATGCACTCCCTCAAATCAAACTTGGAGATTGTGCACGAGAATTTCGTACACGAACCGTTAGTTTCGATCAACCGCACGCAGTCCGAAACTGATCTGACGAATTGCAGTTGTTCGTCGGTGCACGTGGTCAAATCTACTTTATAGCGGGTGCTCATCGGAGTCGCATTGATCTCCGCGAGGATGCTGTCCCGGCGTTTCTCCTCCAGCGTCGGTGGCGGCATGTGGGGTTCCCTGCCCCACGGATTGCTCGGATAGTACTCGGTCGTTGCACCGGTTGTGACAAAAAATGGCCGCAATTGGTAATGTGCACCACCGCACCAGAAATCCAGGAGGAACGCTGAGGTGTCGTTCGGTGGGAGCGTGAACCGAAGCGTCGACACGACAGGGACTCCGCTGTCGAGGGGCACCCTCCAGACCCGTTCACTAACCATGGTCAGACGGAGTTGCGTCTGGACTGTTGCCGTGACCTCCTTGCAGCCACATAACACAGGTGAGTATGTTAACTTCATTTCTGCCGTGCCACCACTGGCGGGCAAGAGGACTGGCTCTAATCGTGGGATCCCCCAGAGACTGTCATCCTCGGGAAACTCACCAATCAGGATGTCCCCCAACCTCGGGTAGACTACTGGATGCTTCGGAAGAGGAAAAATGCCCCGCGGATCCCCTTTCCAGAATTCGATCGTATCCTCAGTGGTTACGAAGTAGTATCTGAGGTCGTCGAAAGGGATGCCATGGCAAGCCAAATGGACATAAACAGCGCTCGTATCTTTGACCGGAATGATCAGATTCAGATCCCTGACGATGGTCTCACCAGACTTTATCGACGTCTTCCAGGTAGTGTCACCTACACATCTCACACCATCCACGCCTTCGAGTGTAATTCCCAAGTCTGAGCAGTTGTAGTAAGTGTTGCCTGTCAAAGTCAGTCTGATCGTCGCTGGCCCGTCGCACTTCTGATGGCTCAACGGTGCGAAGTCGCACAAGCATGGCTGACCACCGCTAGGCGGGCTTGCCAGAACACGTTCTGCGGGACCTGCCAGCACACTAAGCACCAGCAGAACGACCCATACACTTCTTGTTATTCTCATATCTTCTCCCTTCTTCTGTCCGCTCCATCACATAGGACGGACGAACAGCCATAATGCGCCCTGCAACTGACAGGTGCCCAAGTATCCCAACCCGAGAGGTCAGGCATGAAGTCAGCAGCAGCCCAGACGCCGGGCCACACACCCTCGAAGCCCTCCGAGAAGATAGCTGTGGACGACGTCGCAGCCAAATCACCAGAAGGCACTTGGCGTGGCACGTAATTCAACTGGTTTGGGTCCGGTCTTTTTTTTCTAGGGCCGTCCGACCTGTCGATTGGTTTTAGAGCGTGGAAGCCAACCCTGATACCCATCTTGTCGAATTCGCGGATCGTGGCTAGGCTTGCTTCAGCGTCGTAGTAGTGGGTAGTGTCCGGGTTGCCTGCAGGTATTAGCTTCGCCACGTGAGAGCGAACAAACGCCAGCCGCGTCGAGTCCGGCACAAAGAGGTTAACCCGGAATTCAGCGCTCGGCGGCATGTTGGCTAGTGAATCGTGAACTTTCTCGTCCCATTCTCTCCAATCCGTTATCGCCTGAACCCGCTTGAAGCGGTAGTCGCCCGAGTCACGCCCGAACCAAACACCGTCGACGACAATCTCCTGCCTTGAATACTCGGTCAGAGGCTGTTCTTCGAGCTGCTCCATCTGCTCGCGTGTCATTGGCCCGTTTGCGGTGGACACTGCAGATGACCCAGAGGTGCGACTCTCCTCTTGGGACGGGTTGAGGAGGTGCCCCTGGGCGACAGTAGTGTCAGCCGAGGGAGGTACCACGGGCTGCATGTCTTTGCGCGGCTGTGCGATCGGTGGCATCTTCGGAATGGGCAGCGAGAGATGCCGGGGATCACAGTGCAGAAACAGTTTCGGTTGACTGTCAGTCGTCACGAAATACAAATCGTCGAAGACACTGTCGTTATCCGTTTCTCTGAATACCCTTAATCCCACCGTGTCGCGCGGCGGGAAGTTCACCGTGAACAGCTGCGTGTCTGCCTCTCTGGTCGTGAAGTCCAATGCGCTTTCCAGCGAATGATGAATGACAATCCTCCCATTCGGCACGATGCGTAATGTGGCTGTCTGGCTCTTCGGCGACGGCATCAGAACCACCCGAATCCTCGCTTCTCCGGTTGACCAGTCTACCGCGGTCGTATCCACGACCACAGGCCATAGGAATGTCGCCTTCGTTGCTTCAGCATCCGCCCACGCCAGGGCCAGCAACAAGAGCAACAGACACCCTGATCGATTCCTGTAATACCTCATATGGCCTCCTTGATCTTCATACTTCCTCCACTCACAAGAGTTCCCTTTCGTCTCTGACGAAAGAGCTGTCATCTTGTTAGAATTGATTCAGAAATTACGACCTTTCGCTCAGATTAGAACATAACTCTGCCTCCTTCCCGAGAACGGGAATCAAAGATTGTCATTAATTACTCAGAGCGCGTGTATCGAATGCGATGTCCCTATGTGATAATAGAGCGTGCGGGACTCGATGTCAACTTAGAATTTGATTAGAATTTGCTTCGGTTGAAATGACCTGCACTGTCCCACTGTGCAATGCGGGTGCCCCCTACCAGTCGGGATGGGCTAACTTGAGAAGATAGAAACAGCCCGCCGAAATGGCGGCCGAGGCCGGTATCGTAAACAGCCAAGCCCAGACAATGCGGCTGGCCACCCCCCACTTGATCCCCGAAATATTGGAAGTGGCTCCAACCCCCACAATAGCGCCCGTGATCGTGTGCGTAGTGGAGACCGGAATCCCCAGATGCGTAGCCATGAACAGCGTGGTCGCTCCGGCTGTTTCGGCGCAGAATCCGCCGACTGGTTTCAGCTTCGTGATTTTCATTCCCATCGTCTTGACAATGCGCCAACCACCGAACGCGGTTCCTATACCCATGGCCAGATGACACGCGAGAATAATCCACATCGTGCTGGGGTCGGTCAGTGAGAGTGAGGTATCCGGCGCCATAATTCCGCCTGCGATCAGCAGCGCCATGATAATCCCCATTGTTTTCTGAGCGTCGTTGCCGCCATGCCCAAGCGAATAGAGCGCCGCCGACACCAGCTGCCCCTTGCGAAATATTCGATCGACGTCGTTAGGACGCCACCGACGGAATATCCAATAGACAGCAATCATGACGGCAAACCCGATCACCAACCCAATGAGCGGAGCCAGTGGGATAAACTTGACCGCCTTCCAGATCGTATTCCAATGGATAATCGCCAGCCCTTTGTACGCAATGCCGGCGCCTGCTACTCCCCCGATCAGGGCGTGCGATGAGCTGGTCGGCAGTCCGAGCCACCACGTAATAAGGTCCCACACGATAGCCCCGACAAGGCCGGCCAGAACTACATAGACATAGACAGTGTCTTTGCCGTCGATCTTGACAATCTTGGCGATGGTGTCGGCCACCCGGGGAGCAAACACGAACATGGCGATAAGATTGAAGAATGCTGCCCACCAGACGGCCACTTTCGGGCTCAATACCCGCGTCGAGACCACGGTGGCGATGGAATTGGCGGCGTCGTGAAAGCCGTTGATGATGTCAAACAGCAGGGCGACAGCCACCGTGCCGATGATAACAACCATGATTGGGGTCATGGTCAGGAAGCCTCGATCACTACGCCCTGGACGATGTTGGCCACTTCTTCACAGCGATCGGTGGCTTTTTCAAGCCGCTCGAAGACCTCTTTCCACTTGATCACCTGCACCGGTTCCTTCTCTTCCTTGAAGAGGCGCACCAGAGCTGTGCGCAGAATCTGGTCCCCCTGATTTTCCGCCTCGTAGATGGCCAGACAACATTCCTCGATCGCCGCTCCCCCCTTGTTGAGATTGCGCAGATTGCGAATCGCCCCATCGATGGCGATCGAGGCGCTGACCAGAACGCCCGTGAACTGCGTCAACTCGGATCGCATTTCGGTCAGCTCGTAGAGCATCATCCGCGATGCGACCGAGTCCACCGAATCGATGATATCGTCAAGCCGTTTCATCAGGCGGTGGATATCAGCCCGATCGATCGGGGTGATAAAGGTTCGGTGAAGGGCGTCAATGCAGCGGTGAGTCACGTCGTCGGCAAGATGCTCGATCTCTTTGATCCGATTTACTCGGCTGACCAATTCCGATGGGTTGGAAGCTATCGAATGGAGCTCCTTGCAGGCTTCGATCGACAGCTTGCTGTGCTGCTCGAAGAAGTCGAAGAAACTGGTCTCCGTGGGCAGCAACTTCTTAAACATACCTACTCCCTTTACTGGCCGTGAACCCGTGCCGTGATCTTCAGCGTTGTGAAAATAATCTCATAGAATCCCCAAACGCTAACACAATCCTAACCGTCGGTCAAGCCCTAAGTAACGGCCAGTGAGAAGACAGAAGAGTGAATTCGAATGGCGAAGCGACTATTTCATGCCCGCGACCACGCGCCACGACTGTTTCACGCAGTCGTTCAGGCCGATGCCGTAATAAGCGTTGCCGGTGACATGAAGATTCTGAAGGTGTGACAATTCCGCTTCGATCGTCCGAAGCCGCGCGGTATGGCCAATATGGAATTGCGGTATGCCTCGCTTCCAACGATAGACTTTGACTACTTCGGGTTCGCCCGAGATGCCCAGAATATCATTGAGGTCCGCTCGCACCCGCCTGACCAATTCGTCATCGGAAAGCGCCATCGACTCGTGATCTCCATCCCCGCCGACCATCGTTCGCAACTGAACTCTCCCCTCGGGTGCGCGATCGGAGAAGATCGACGAAGTCCAGATCGAGCCGAGTATTCCCCGCTTCTCCAGTCGCGGCACCAGGAATCCGAACCCGTCGAGGCTGTGCCTCACATTTCCTGATGCATAGCCAAGGCCGACGACCGATATCGGCGCGTAGTGAATCTGCGCCAGCGCCAGAGAGAGTCGCGGCGACAAATCGGCCACAAGCTCTGACGCGTGATACGCGGGAAGGGCCAGTATGACAGCGCGTGCTGCCTTCGTCGTCCCGTCACCGAGCGTGAGCGTGTAGCCATCCCCAGCGCTGTGCATAGAGCGAACCGCGCGGCCAACGTCAATCTGATCGCGATAGCGCTCCTCGAACCGCCTGATAAGGCAATTCAGTCCGCCGCGAAACGAGGTCAGCCAACCGGCCGGACCCGATGGTCCGCCGCCCACTCGTCCTTCAGCTTTGGCCTTCCTGGCGCGAGCGATCATCGCCTTGAAGAGCGATCCATGTCCCTGTTCCATCTCATGCATAATCGGGAAGCAGGCGCGAAGGGAGAGCTTCTCCGCCAAGCCGCCATAGATACCCGATACCATCGGCTGCACGAGATAGTCGGCCGCTTCGCGACCGATGTGCCGCTCGACAAAGTCATACACCGATTCATCGCCGTCCTGAGTCGGACGCCCGACCAACGGTTCTCTCAGCACTCTCAGACGCCCCGATAGGCTCAGAATATCGGACGCAAGAAAGCTGGGAGGAGTCATAGGCACTGCCCGCAGTTTCCCTTTGCGAAGAATGAAACGATTGTTGACCGCAGAATTCGCGCGCTCAAGCTGTGAGTCAAGGCCAAGTTCATGGCAGAGCTGGAGTGTGAGCGGCTCGCGGTCGAGAAAACCGTTGGGGCCCCAGTCGAAGCTGTAGCCATCGACCTGGTCGGTGCCGATCGTTCCCCCCAGACGTTCTTCCGCTTCCAGGAGCCGCACGATCCGATCCGGCTTAAGGGTGCGCAGGTAATGAAGCGCGGCCAGTCCCGATATGCCGCCGCCAACAATGGCAACGTCAAGTTTCGACATGGCTCATCATTCGCTGACACACGATCTCGGCCAGGACTCGGGTAAATGACGGATCCCCGTTGAACATTGGCATCCGTCGTATGCGTTTTGTTGCGTTGCCTCCGATCAACTTCGGAAGCTCGATGTCAATCTCGTACAGTGTCTCAATGTGGTCGCACACAAAACTCACGGGGACCACGAACACTCCACCCCGCCTGCTCTCAAGTAGTCGACTGGTCTCTTCGACGGTGTCCGGACCGACCCAGCGCACCGGTCCGGTCTTGCTCTGAAACGATACGAAGTGCTCTCGTCCGGCAGCGGCCAGTAAAGCGGTCCGCTTCACCTGCTCGACATACGGATCCCCCGCGTCGACGAACTTCTTCGGCAGCGAGTGCGCCGAAA
>CXWL01109932.1_pt1 | contig 18237 bp, 16 predicted proteins | sample 590931 | NCBI WGS metagenome assembly CXWL01 (sample SAMEA3498368, study PRJEB10139) | groundwater metagenome | biome: water well; material: biofilm material | place: Germany | collected 2015-04-27 | reverse complement strand
CGCTAACGCTAAGGCGCTCGCCGGCCGAACATCATGGTCTCGGCCAGTAGTGTGCGGGCCGGCCGGACTGTGTCGAGCATGCCCAGCGCCAGGCCGAGCAGTGCTTGCGAATGGCCGCCGTTGGCGAACACGCGTGCCATGGTGTCGGTCAGCCCGACGACTAATCCGCGGTCTCGCTTGCGTTCGGCGGCGAAGCGCGCCATCGCATCAGGCGTCGCTTCACGCGCCAGCAAGCGCGCCAGCACCACCGCGTCGCGCAGGCCCAGGTTCAGGCCCTGCCCGGCAACCGGATGCAGCGTCTGGGCCGCATTGCCGATGGCGACAGTGCGCGCTGTGGCAGGTGCATCCGCGTTCAGGCCCAGCGGATAGGACACGCGCGCCGTTGCACCGACAAAGCGACCAAGCCGGGTGCCGAATGCCTGGCCCAGTTCGGACAAGAATTCGGTATCGCCGAGCGCCAGCAGGCCTTCCGCGCGCTCAGGGCGCACGCACCAGACCAGCGCGTAGTGCTGGCCATCGGCACCGTCTTGCGGGAGCAGTGCCAGCGGCCCTTCGTCGGTGAAGCGTTCATAGGCGCGGTGCGCGACCGGGGCGTTGGTGCTGACGCGCGCGATCACCGCGGTCTGCCCGTAATCGCGCTGGCGCGCACGCGCTTCCTGTGCGCCGAACACGCCGCCTTCAGCTTGTACCGCCAGCGCGGCGCCGACTTCCCGCCCGTCCTCGAGGTGCAGCATCACGCCATCCTCGTTCTCAACAATGCTGGCGACGCGCGCCGGGCGGGTGACTTCGATGCCGAGGTTTTCGCATACCGACGCCAGCACGCCGACGACGTCGCCGTAGCGCGCCACGTAGCCGAGGGCCGGCACTTCATGGTCGTTACGATCGATCATGCTGCGGCCGAAGTGGCCGCGCCGCGATACGTGGATCTCATGGATCGGCGTCGACGGTACCGGCCATGCACCGACTGCTTCGAGCAATTGGCGGCTGCCGTAGGACAGCGCGATCGAGCGCGGGTCGGTCAGCGACAGCGCGAGCGGTTTGGCGTCGAGCAGGCCAATCTTCCGCGGGGCCATGCCGCGCTTGACCAGCAGGGCGGCCAGCGCCATGCCGACCGGGCCGGCGCCGCAGATCGCGACGTCGAGTTTGTTGTTTGTGACTTCCATCATCCGTGTTGCATCACCTTCTCGATATCGGAGACCAGCTTTGGCGCCGCGCCGCTGAGGATCTTGTGGCCATCGGGCGTGACGACGACGTCGTCCTCGATGCGGATGCCGATGTTCCAGAACTGTTCAGGCACGCCGGGCGCCGGACGCACGTAGATGCCCGGTTCGACCGTCAGCGCCATGCCCGGCTGCAGGAGCCGCGATGGCCGCTCTTCCAAAGCCACGTCGCGGTAGGCGCCAGCGTCATGCACGTCGAGCCCGAGCCAGTGCCCGGTGCCGTGCATGTAGAACTGGGCGAAGGCGCGTTCGGCGATCACGTCGTCAAGGTTGCCGAACCTGGCCTTGTCGAGCAGGCCGAAGTCCAGCATGCCCTGCGCCAGTACCTTCAGCGCCGCGTCGTGGATCGCGCTGTAGCGCTGTCCCGGCGCGATGGCGGCCAGCGCGGCAGCCTGCGCGGCCAGCACCAGTTCGTACAACTGCTTTTGCGGTTCGCTGAAGCGGCCGTTCACGGGCCAGGTGCGCGTGATGTCCGACGCGTAGCTGTCCAATTCGCAGCCGGCGTCGATCAGCACGAGGTCGCCGTCGCGCGTCTGCGCGTTGTTGGCGTTGTAGTGCAACACGCAGGCGTTCGCACCTGATGCCACGATCGACGGGTAGGCGGGCGACTGCGCGCCGTTGCGGCGGAACTCGTGCAGCAGTTCCGCTTCGATTTCGTACTCGAACATGCCGGGACGCGTGGCGCGCATCGCGCGTTCATGCGCGCGGCCGGAGATGCCGGCGGCGCGCTGCATCAGCCCCTGCTCGTGCTCGTCCTTGACGACGCGCATCTCGTCGAGCAGCACCAGCAGGTCGTGCACGCTGGCCGGCGCGGTCACGCCGCTGCGCGACTGGCTGCGCACCTTGTCCATCCAGCCCTTGATGCGCGCGTCGAAAGCGGCGCTGTGGGCGAGCGGGCAGTACAGGGCAGGGGCGTTGGCGAGCAGCTTCGGCAACTCGCTGTCGATGTCGTCGATGGCACAGGCTTCGTCGAAACCGAAGGTGCCGCGAGCGGCTTCGGGGCCGTAGCGGAAGCCATCCCAGATTTCGCGCTCGGCGTTTTTCTGGCGGCAGAACAGGACCGACCGCGCAGGCTTGCTGCCTTGTGCGGCCACCAGCACGACCACGCTTTCCGGTTCGGTAAAACCGGTCAGGTAGTAGAAGTAGCTGTCGTGGCGGTATGGGTAATCGCTGTCGGCGTTGCGTGGCACTTCGGGCGCGGTGGCGAGGACTGCGACTGCGCCTGCAGGCATCTGCCCGCATAGCCATGCCCGCCGCGCCGCGTGCTGTTTCACGCGCTTGCCTTCTTTGCCAGCGGGGCGTTGAGCTGTTCGAGCTGGCCGATGGTGCCGACGTTGACCCATTCGCCCATGTAGATTTCGCCGCCGGCCAAACCGCGGTCGGCATAATCGCGCATCAGGTTGCCCAGGCGTGCGCTCTCACCCGGCTTGATGTGCGCGAACATCTCGGGGCGGTAGACACCGATGTTCGCGAAATTCCACTTTGGCGTGCCTTCGTTCGCCACCGAATACATGGTCAGCGCAAAGTCGCCCTCAGGGTTGTGCCACGGGTTCGGCGTCAGGTACAGCCAGCAGGCGTCGCGTTCGTCGGCCGGGTAGGCGTTGCCGAGCGCGTCCTTCTCCGCCAACACGTCCTTGACCTGCTCGAAGTCGAAGTAAGGGCAGTAGATATCGCCCGACACCGCCACGAAAGGCTCGTCGCCCAGCAGGTGCAGCGCGTTCGCGATGCCGCCCGCCGTTTCAAGCGCGGTCTCCTCGTGCGAATAGGCGATGCGCGCGCCGTACTTGCTGCCGTCGCCCAGTTCTTCCTCGATCATGTGGCCGAGGTGGGCGTGGTTGATGACGATCTCGGTGATCCCGGCGCGCACCAGGTTCAGCACGTGCCAGGTGATGAGGGGGCGGCCGCGTACCTTGAGCAGCGGCTTGGGGCAGGTGTCCGTGAGGGGACGCATACGCTCGCCGCGCCCGGCGGCAAAAATCATGGCTTTCATCGATGCCTTGCTGTCAGAAGGTATAGCCGACCTGCGGCGCCTTGTCCTCGAACGTGTCGAGCAGGCGCACCAGCGGTTTGAGCACAGTGTAGCGGTTAGCTGTCTTGCGCACGTAGTCGGTCACGGTTGGCAAATCGCCCATATAGATCGATTTGCCATCGCGGTAATTGAGGCGGCAGAAAATACCCAGGATTTTCAGGTGGCGCTGCAGGGCCATGAACTCGAAGTCGCGGTAGAACGAGTCGATGTCCGGATTGACCGGCAGGCCGACCTGCTTGGCGCGCTGCCAGTAGCGCACTACCCAGTCGAGCACCACTTCCTCGTCCCACTGGATGTAGGCGTCGCGCAGCAGCGAACCGAGGTCGTAGGTGACGGGGCCGAATACGGCGTCCTGGAAGTCCAGTACACCCGGGTTGCCCTGGTCGAGGAACATCAGGTTGCGCGAGTGGAAGTCGCGGTGCATGAACACCTGCGGCTGCGCCAGCACGTTGGCGATGATCGCTTCGAACACGCCGTTCAGCTGGGCGCTCTGCTGCGGCGTCATGTCGATGCCGAGGTGTTTGCCGACGAACCATTCAGGAAACAGGTTCAGCTCGCGCTCGATAAACGCGCGGTCGTAGTTGGCCAGCACGTCCGGCTTGCTGTGCAGCTGGAACTGGACCAGCGCATCGACCGCGTCCGAATACATGAACGACGCATTGTCGATATCGAGGCGCTGCAGGTAGGTAGTGGTGCCGAGGTCCGACAGCAGCAGGAATCCGTTGGCGACATCCTGCGCGACGATCGCCGGCACGGTGGCGCCGGCTTCGAGCAGCAGGCCTTGCACATGGATAAATGCCGGCACGTTTTCGCGCTCTGGCGGGGCGTCCATGGCGATCAATGTGTTGCCAAGTTTTTCACGTAGTTCGGGCACCACGTCGAGACGGAAATAACGGCGGAAGCTGGCGTCGGACGAGGCCGGGCGCTTGGTCTCGACCTGCACAAGGTTAAGCGTGCCCAGCCACGCGGAAAGCTGCTCGAGGCGGGCGTCGGACTTGAGTGCGGGGGTATTTGATGACATTAAAGACATGAAGCAGCCTGTGGAATCCGGTTGAGTGACACAATCCCATATAATAAGGGATTAAACTCAAAAAAGCGCCTGTCATGGTGTTTGAACGCATCTTTTCATGAGCTGGTTTTCGGCTCCCGCACCCTCGCAACGCTGGGTATTCGCCCTGACTGCGATCGTCACCGCCACCGCGGTGCCGGCGCACGCCCAGACCACCGCTGCGCAAGCGAACGCCGAAGAACCGAGCGTACCCATCACGGTGCAGGCGGAAGAGATCACCGGCCGGCCGGACCGCGAAGTTAACCTGAACCGCAATGTCGAGCTGACCCGGGGCCAGACCCGCCTCACTGCCGACACCGCGTGTTACATGCAGGTCGAAGACGAAGTGTCGGCGCGCGGCAACGTTTTCATGCAGCGCTTCGGTGACCGCTACACCGGCGACGCGCTGCAGCTGAACCTCAGCTCGGGCAAGGGCTATGTGCTCAACCCGACCTACAAGCTGCAAATGAACAATGCGCAGGGTGGCGCGGCTCGGCTCGACTTCATCAGCGAAGAAGAAGCGCTTGTCACCAACGCCACCTACAGCACCTGCGAAGGCCTGAACCCCGACTGGTATTTGAAGGCCAACACGCTGCGCCTCGATGCGGGCCGCGATGTCGGCGTCGCCACTGGCACCGTGGTCTACTTCAAGGACGTGCCTATCCTCGGCACGCCGGCGCTGTCGTTCTCGCTGTCGGGCGCGCGCCGCTCCGGCTGGCTGCCGCCAAGCGTGGGCTTCGGCTCCAAGGGCGCGGCTGAAGTGATGGTGCCTTACTACTTCAACATCGCGCCGAACCGCGACCTGACCCTCTACCCGCGCCTGATGCTCGACCGCGGCCTGCAGATGGGCGCGACCGGACGCTACATCGGCGAGACCGGCGCCGGCTGGTACGGCGGCGAAACGCACCTGGAATTCCTGATCAACGACAAGGAAACCAAAACCGACCGCTGGCTGGTTAATTCGAACCACTCGCAGGCGCTGGCCAAGGGCCTGTCATTCGGCTGGAATATCCGCGCCGCGTCCGACGATGAATATCCGAGCGACTTCTCCAAGTCGATCTCGACCAGCGCCGAGCGCCAGCTGCTGCGCGAAATCCGCACCGATTACGTCAGCCAGTACTGGAGCCTGACGGCGCGTGCGCAGAACTACCAGATCCTGCAGGACCCGGCAGCGGCCACCGATCCAAGCCTGACCGTGATCCGCCCGTACGACCGGCTTCCGCAGATTAACTTCCACGCCGGCCGTTACGACGTCGGTGGTTTCGACTGGGCGCTCGACGCGGAACTGGTGCGCTTTTCGCATCCTGATTTCCAGACCGGTAACCGCGCCGTGGCGATCCCGCAGGTCAGCTATCCGTTCATCCGCCCGGGCTACTTCGTCACGCCGAAGCTGATGGTCCACGGCAGCAAATACGAGATCGACACCATCGGCGGCCCGTCGCGGTCGCTGACGCGCACCCTTCCCACCTTCTCGGTCGACAGTGGCCTGATCTACGAGCGCGAGACTACGCTGTTGGGCAGGAACATGACGCAAACGCTGGAGCCGCGCCTGTTCTACGTGTACACGCCGTACAAGGACCAGAGCATGTTCCCGCTGTTCGACACGGCGGAAGCAGGTTTCAATTTCGCCCAGATCTTCAGCGAAAACCGCTTCATCGGCGCCGACCGCGTAGCCGACGCCAACCAGGTGACGGCTGCGGTGACGTCGCGCTTCATCGAAGAAAACGGCGCCGAGCGCCTGCGCCTGGCAATCGGCCAGCGCTACTACTTCCGCGACCAGCGCGTGCTGCTCGACCCGAACCAGATACGCAATGACCAACGCTCCGACCTGCTGGTCGCAGCCTCCGGCCGCATTGCCGAGGACTGGAGCTTCGACAGCGCAGTACAATACGACGCCAGTGCAAAGCAGACCTTCAGCTCGAACTATGGCGTGCAGTGGCGCCCGGGCGACAAGAAAGTGATCAACGCGGAGTACCGCTACCTGCGCGACACGTTCAAGAACGTCGACCTGTCCTCGCAATGGCCGCTGTCGATGCGCTGGTACGGCGTGGGCCGGGTAAGCTATTCTGTCAAGGATCACAAGGTCCTTGAGAGCCTGCTTGGGCTCGAGTATCGTGCCGACTGCTGGGTGTTCCGGATGGGCGCGCAGCGCTTCGTGACCACCTTGCGCAATACCTCGACGCCGATCTTCTTCCAGCTCGAGCTGAACGGCCTGTCCAAGCTTGGTTTCGGCAATCCGCTCGAATCGTTCTACAAGAGTATTCCCGGCTACACGAGGCTGAACCCTGGCTACGGCCGTTAAGCAGCACAATCGATTTTTTCATTCACCTGAACATGAGTGCTTCCCAGATTATGCGTAAAGTCAGTATGCACCAACTCAAGATCGCAGCTGTCCTGCTGTGCGCCCTGTCCGCCGGCCAGGTAGCAGCCCAGGCCACCGCGCCTGCCGCCAAGCCGTCGTCGGGCTTCCTGCCGCCGGCGTCGAGCTCGGCCAACGTGATCGATTCGATCGCGGTCGTGGTCAACGACGAAGTCATCACGAAGAACGAAGTGGCAAAACGCGTCGAGTCCGTGACCCAGCGCATGCGCGCGGCAAACGCGCAGATTCCCGACCAGGCTGACCTGCAGCGCCAGGTGATCGAATCGATGATCGTCGAGCGCGCGCAGATCCAGCTGGCCAAGGAGATGGGCGTGCGTATCGATGACGCCATGCTCGACCGCGCCATCGGCGGCATCGCCGAACAGCAGAAGATGAACGTGCAGCAGCTGCGCGACGCGCTCGAGAAGGAAGGCACCACCTTCGCCGCCTTCCGCGAGGAGATCCGCAGCGAGATGATGCTGCAGCGCCTGCGCCAGCACGAAGTCGACAACAAGATCCAGATCTCCGACGCCGAAGTCGACACCTTCATCGGAGCGCGCAAGGCAGCTGCGGCCGAACGAGTCGAGATGAACCTGTCGCAGATCCGCGTCCGTATTCCGGAAAACGCATCGCCGGAGCAGATCGCCGCACGCCGCGCGCGCGCCGAGGAAATCGCGCGCCAGCTGCGCACCGGCGCCGACTTCGCCAAGATCGCCGCGACCTACTCCGATTCCGGCGACGCGCTCAAGGGCGGCGAAATCGGCTGGCTCGATTCGCAGCGCCTGCCGGAAGCATTCGCCGGAGCGCTGGCGCCGCTCAAGCCGGGCCAGGTCACCCCGATCATCAAGTCGGCGACCGCTTTCCACATCCTCAAGCTGGTCGACAAGCGCACCCCGGCTGAAGCCTCCGGCGACGCCGTCGTGCAGCAGACCCGCGCGCGCCACATCCTGCTCAAGGTCACCCCGACCATGACGGTCGACGACGCCAAGCGCAAGCTGCTGGAACTGAAGGAACGCCTCGACAACAAGGCGGCCAAGTTCGAGGAACTGGCGCGCCTGTTCTCCAACGACGGCTCGGCCAGCAAGGGCGGCGACCTTGGTTGGCTGTACCCTGGCGACACCGTGCCGGAATTCGAAAACGTCATGAACGACCTGAAGCCGGGTGAAGTCAGCGGCGTGGTCGAAACCCCGTTCGGCTACCACCTGATCGAAGTCCTGGAGCGCAAGAGCGACGACAAGTCGAAGGAACGCGAACGCAATGCGGCACGCAACGCGATCCGCGATCAAAAGGTGGCCGAGGCGACCGAAGACTGGGCGCGCCAGGTGCGCGACCGCGCCTACGTCGAGTTCCGCGACGAGCAGTAAGCATGACGACCGTCCCGCATGAGCGCCAAGCTCCCGAGCCGCGGCGCCACGCGGGCGTTGTCAGGCCCGCGCTCGCCGTCACGACCGGCGAGCCTGCGGGCATCGGCCCCGAAATCTCGATCCGCGCCGCGTGGTCCATGCGGCACGAGGCCAACTGCGTGCTGGTCGGCGACGCCGCATTCCTGGCGATGACCGCCAGCTATATCGATCCCTCCATCAAACTTGCAGCCCTGTCGGTGCAGGCGCTGCGCAACAGCGGCCTGCCCCAGTTCGGCGCAGACCGCATCGCCGTCATCGACGTACCGCTCGACGCCCATGTGGTGCCGGGCACGCTGGATGCGGCAAACGGCCGCGCCGTGCTGGCCACGCTCGACCTCGCGGTCGAAGGCGTGCTGGCGGGATGGTTCGATGCGATCGTCACCGCGCCTTTGCAGAAGTCGACTATCAACGATGCTGGCGTGGTCTTCTCCGGCCACACCGAATACCTCGCTGAAAAGACCGCAACCCCCAAGGTTGTGATGATGCTGGCCGGCCTGCCGGGCGACGGCCAGCCGCCGTTGCGGGTGGCGCTGGCCACCACCCACCTGCCGCTGAAGGACGTACCTGCCGCGATCACGCCGGACGGCCTGGCGCAGGTGCTCGATATTATCGACCGCGACCTGAAGACCAAGTTCGGCATCACCGCGCCGCGCATCCTGGTGACGGGACTGAACCCGCATGCCGGCGAGGGCGGCTACCTCGGGCGCGAAGAGATCGATACCATCACCCCCGCCATCGAAGCGGCGCGCGCGCGCGGCATCGACTGCAGCGGCCCGTACCCGGCCGACACGCTGTTCCAGCCGCGCTACCTGAAGGACGCCGACTGCGTGCTGGCGATGTACCACGACCAGGGCCTGCCGGTGCTGAAGTACGCCACCTTCGGGCGCGGCGTCAACATCACGCTAGGCCTGCCGCTGGTACGCACCTCGGTCGACCATGGCACCGCGCTCGACCTGGCGGCCCGGGGTCTCGGCCTGGCCGACTGCGGCAGCATGATCGAAGCGATCCGCACAGCGCTGCACATGGCCCGCGCACGGCGCGCGGCCAACCACTAACACGAAAAGAAATTCATGAGACACATCGCACGCAAGCGCTTCGGCCAGAACTTTTTGACCGACAAATTCGTCCTCGACGCCATCATTGAAGCGATCAACCCGGAGCCGGGCCAGGCGATGGTTGAGATCGGGCCGGGACTTGCTGCGATGACCGCGCTGATCCTCAAGCGCCTGCCCCACATGCACGTGGTCGAACTTGACCGCGACCTGGTGGTGCGGCTCGAGAAGGCCTTCCCGCGCGAGAAGCTGACGATCCACTCGGGCGACGCGCTCAAGTTCGATTTCGGCCAGATCCCGGTGCCGGAAGGGCAGAAGCTGCGCGTGGTCGGCAACCTGCCGTACAACATTTCGAGCCCGCTGCTATTCCACCTGGCCGAATTTGCGCACCTGATCGAAGACCAGCACTTCATGCTGCAGAAGGAAGTCGTCGAGCGCATGGTGGCGGAGCCGGGAAGCAAAGTGTACGGACGCCTGTCGGTGATGCTGCAGTGGCGTTACGACATGTCGCTGCTGTTTATCGTGCCGCCGACCGCGTTCGATCCGCCGCCGAAGGTGGACTCGGCGATCGTGCGCATGATTCCCACGCGGCGCAAACTGGCCTGCGATGGGGCGACGCTTGAAGCGGTGGTGACCAAGGCATTCTCGCAGCGCCGCAAGGTGATCCGCAATTGCGTGGCCGGGATGTTCACCGAAGCCCAGCTGGTGGAGGCCGGGATCGATCCGCAGACCAGGCCGGAGACGGTTGGGCTGGAGCAGTATGTGGCGCTGGCGAACCTGCTCAAGCCCGTTTAAGCATCGTCGTCGTTCCCGCGAAGGCCTCGGCGGCCCCGCGGGAACGACGTTTGTTAGCTACCGATCCTGCCGCCGTCGTTCTTGGTGATGACAATCGTCGCCGACCGCGGCCGCTTGCCGGCACCGTAACCCGCATTGCTCGGCCACTGGCTGGTGTACTTCGACGGGTCCGCCAGGTTCGCCTGCGACGTGTTCTCACCCGGGTGCTGGATGTTGACGAACATCGTCTTCCCGTCCGGCGTCTCTGCGATACCGGTGATCTCCGACCCCACAGGGCCGACCAGGAAGCGCTTGAGCGTGTCCGGCGCCGCCTTCTTGCCCACGAACGTGTCAACCGCCAGCGTCGCGCCTGAGGCTTGTGTGTAGTTCAGCGTTACCTTGCCGCCGTCGCCCACCTGCCCAGGAATCGCCGCCAGCATCATGCAATTGGTGACGTCGGTGTAGGCGCCGTCGTCGGTCTGGATCCAGCAGATCCCGGTGTAAGGGCTGAATGCCAGGCCGTCCGGGCTGGAGAAGTCCTGGTCCGCGGTCAGGCTGGACAGGTTGACCTTACCCGCATCGGCCGATGCTTCCGCCCCGAACAGGTACACATCCCATGTGAATGTCGTCGCCTGCGCGGCGCCCGCACCTTCCTTGAAGCGCACGATGTGGCCGTTCGGGTTGCCGTTCTGCGCCGACGTTCCCTTCATGTCGGTGTAGGCGCGCGGATTGGCGCTGTCCGGCACCAGCTGGGACGAGCCGGACGGGTTGACCGTGCGGTTCGAGTTGTTGGTCAACGAGTAGTAGATCTCGCCGTTCTTCGGATTGACCGAGCACCATTCCGGACGGTCCATCTTGGTCGCGCCGACCGCGTCCGCGGCCAGGCGGGAGTTCACCGCGATATCTGCCTGGTCGGCGAACTTGTACGCCGCGTAGGCCGCGATCGCGGGATTGGCCAGCGACAGTTCGATCCACTGGCCGCTGCCGTCCGCATTGAGTTTGGCCACGTACAGCTTGCCGCTGTCGAGGTATTTGTCGCCGGTGGCCATGCGGTCTGCAGGCGTGGCGTCCTGTGCGGACCACGCTGCTGCCGATACCCATTTGTAGATATATTCGTTACGCGAGTCGTCGCCCATGTAGACGGCGAGCGGCTGGCCGGCCACAGGCACCGAGAAGGCCGCGCTTTCGTGTGCGAAGCGGCCAAGGCCGGTGCGCTTGCGGGCGGCCTTGGCCTTGTCGTACGGGTCCATCTCGACGATGTAGCCCATGCCGTTCATTTCGTTGCGGTAGTCGTCGCTGCCGTTCGCCGACGTGCCGAGCTTGCTGTTGTTCCAGCGCGCGTACTTGTCGTCTGCGCCGCCGGTCTCCCAGCCGTGGCGCGAGGAAGCGCCCTGGTTGCGGCCATAGCGCTTGAGTGCCACGACGCTCTTGTCGTTGCCACGTGCCGCATCGTCGGCCGCGCCGCGCGCGAAGTAGCCGGCCCAGTTTTCTTCGCCGGTCACGAAAGTGCCCCATGGGGTCTTGCCGGTGCCGCAGTTGTTCACGGTGCCGCGGGTCCGCACGCCAGTTGGCGAGAATTTGGTCACCATCAGGGCGTTGCCGCGCGCGGGACCCGACAGCTCCATGTCCGACAGTGCGGTCAGGCGGCGGTTGAACGACGACTCCTTCACGTACTGCCAGGCGTTGCCGCTTTTCTTCACTTCGACCACGGCAACGCCGTGCAGCGCAACCTCTTTGTCTACCTCGGCAGCAGGGCGCGGCAGCGTGGTGGTGCCGCCGTTCGCGTGCAGGAAGAACGAGGAGAGCTTTTCGTCGGTGGTGGCTTCATGGTTGATCGCCAGCAGGCCGCGATCGGCGCTGGCGGTCGCTGGTGAACCGCTTGATGACAGGCCGAAGAATTCCATGCCGTCGTGGTGGTCGCCGGCGCGCTGTTCGAAGTCGCCGTCGGTGCCGTCGTTCTTGAAGGCAGGGGTAGTGGCCGACAGCGGGTCGCCGAGCGCGATCAACACCGTTGCGGTGTAGCCGGCTGGCACGATGACGGTATCAGCACGGCTTTTCGATACAGCGCCGAATGCCAGCAGTTTTTCAGGCGCCGGCGCCGGGGTGACCGGGGCATCGGGCCCGTTGTCGCCACCGCATGCGCTCAAGCCGGTAGCGCTGAGTACGGCGGTAGCAGCGGAGGCGAAGCCTCCGCGCAGCAGGCCGCGTCGGCTCAGGCGTGCGTTAAGGATCGTATTGAAGTGCTCGTTAGGCGAATCGTTGCAGTCGATATCGTCGGCATCGACGTGGCACAACAGGTCATTCGGCTTGTTCATTCAGGTTCCTTGGCGTTGTAGGTTAATCAAGCCAATCGATTCTATCGAGCGTAGATGACCGCGAAATGACCGCCGTGTGACCGGTGTGTGACCAAGGAATCATTGCATGTTTTGCATTGCTCGCTGCTTTTCGGGGCGGTCTCGGGGTTTGCTGCGCGCAAAATGATAAAAAAAAAGCCCGCTGTTGAAGGCGGGCTTAAATCCAATTCTTTTCTGAGGAGAGTTGGAGGAGACAGGTGCAATTATGCTGCAGCACGGAATATATGGCTAATTTATCTTTCCAATATCCGTTATGCGCAAACTACATATCTCATCCGCCAATCGAGGTATTGCAGGTGACCTGGACGTTCTCTACCTTGGCATCGCCCATCGTGCCGACGCCGTTGGTCACGGCGCAAGTCTGGCCGGTTGGCTGTGTCAGGACCGTGATGCCATAGCTCTGGTTAAAGGCGACCGGCGTGGCGAACGTGAACACGACCGCATCCTTGACCGCCGCGACGGTGCCGCCGGTGGTGCCGTTTGTCAGCACCAGGCCCTCTGCGGTCAGGCCGGTGATCTTGCCGCCAACGGTGTACGTGTTGACGAAGCATGCCACCGGGACGTTGATCGCCGCGGTGCGGCCCGCGGTGTCCGCGTTGTAGCGCTCATCGGCTTCGCAGGTCTGGTGCGGCGGGTTGGTCTTGACCAGCACGTTGTAGCTTTCGCCGTACTCGAGCGAGCCAGGGAAGCTGTACGTCGTCGTGCCGAGAGCGATTGGCAGGTCGACGCCATTGTTGGTCAGCACGAGGCCGGCATAGGCCTGGCCAGTAACGGTGCCCTTGACGTCGAAGGTGGCGGTGCCGCCGCATGCGGCCAGGCCCACTGCCAGCGCGAGTGCCACAGCAGGACGCAGGAAAGATGACTTCATTGAATTCTCCATTAGATATTGTTTGCCGGTGCGCGCCGGCTTAGGCGCAAGTGACCGCGACATTGGTCACGGCAGTGCTGCCCATCTTTCCAGTGCCGTTCGCAACGGTGCAAGTGCGGCCCGCTGGCTGCTGGAGGATCGTGATGCCGTATGGCTGGCCATCAGGAACCTGGCCGCTCTCGGGATCGGTGGTGCCGGCCTTGTATGTGGTCATCTTGAAGGTGGTGGCGCCCGCCAGAATCTTCTGCTGCGCGCTACCGTTGATCAGGATCAGCCCTTCGGAGTCGAGGCCGCTAATCGTGCCGCCCAAATCATAACTAGTGGTGGTGCAGCGGATCTCCACCGAGGTCACGCTGTAGGCGCCCGATTTGCCCTTGCCGTTGACCACGTCACATTTCGTGCTCGCCGGTAAGGTCTTAATCGTCACCTCGAAATCGCTGTCGCTGCTGATCAGCTGCGGGAAGGTGAAGGTGCTCGCGCCAGCCGGGATCGCCAGGTCGGGACCGCCTTTATTCTGGACCACCAGGCCATCCTTGAGCAGGCCGAATACGTAGCCGCCCAGCAGCAGGTTGTCGTCGCCGCCGCCGCAAGACGCCAGGCCCAGTGCGCATGCCAGCGCAACGCTGGAACGCAGGTACAAACTTTTCATAATTTCTCCAAAAACGAACAGGGTACGGGCGGGCTTCAAGCCGGCGCCATTGGGGGTGGTATTGTTTGCTCGTCATTTTAGTGCATTTGCCATCCGGCAGGCTTATTCCCCTTTGTATCTTGGTGTAACTGGCGGTCCGGGGCGTGGTTTGATTTTTGGGCGCGCCATCGCTATGCTTGGCGTATGAATCCCCTGATCCGCCGTGCCTGGCCGAAGGCCATCCTGTTCGACCTCGACGACACCTTATGGCCGATCACACCGGTCATCCTGCAAGCCGAGCAGACCCTGCACGCCTGGTTGCAGCAGCACGCGCCGCGCGTCGCCGAGCGCTTTTCGATTGAAAACCTGCGCCAGGCCCGGCTGGCGCTGCTGGCAAAACAGCCCGAATTCCGCCTGGACCTGGGCGAACTGCGGCGCGCGGGCCTGAAGTCCGCGTTCGAGGAAGCCGGTGAAGACCTCGACAAGGTCGAACTGGCGATGGTCAATTTTTTCGCGGCCCGCAACGCGGTGGTCCCGTTTGACGATGTGGTGCCTGGCCTGCTGCGCCTGAAATCGCGGGTGGTGATCGGTTCGATTTCAAACGGCAACGCCGATCTGGAGGCGATCGGCTTGTCGCACCACTTCAAAATCTCGGTGGCCGCGCACCAGCTCGGCCACGCAAAGCCGGATGCGGCGATTTTCCATGAGGCCTGCCGGCTGATCGGGGTGGCGCCGGAGGACGCGGTATACGTCGGCGACGACGTCTTGCTCGATGTGCAGGGCGCGCAAAGGGCCGGCATGCGCGCCGTGTGGCTGAACCGCACCCGTAGCGAGGCGCATCTTGAGCACGGCGTGGTGCCCGACGCGATCTGTTCCAGTTTTGACGACCTGCTCGACTGGCTCAAGCGCGAGCACGGCGACGCCTGAGCGGCCGCGGCCGATGATGCATTAGCGCACACTTGCGCCCGTCGAAAGTGCATAATGAGGCGTGTCCAATAGCCAGCGCCTGCAGAATAATCATGCAACTCGATAACCGTGCCCAAACCCTGCTGAAAGCCCTGGTCGAGCGATACATCGCCGACGGCCAGCCGGTCGGCTCGCGCGCGCTGTCGAAAATCTCCGGCCTCGACCTGTCGCCCGCGACAATCCGCAACATCATGTCCGACCTGGAGGAAATGGGCTATGTTTCCAGCCCCCACACCTCGGCCGGACGGATCCCGACCCCGCGCGGCTACCGTATTTTTGTCGACACGCTGCTGACCGTGCAGCACCTCGACGAAAATTCGGTCGAGTCGCGCATGCACTTCCCGTCCCAGCAGCCGCAGAAGATCATCGCCAACGCCGCGCAGATGCTGTCGTCGCTGTCGACCTTCGCCGGCGTGGTCATGAGCCCGCGGCGCGAATCGGTGTTCCAGCAAATCGAATTCCTGCGCCTGTCCGAAAAACGCATCTTGCTCGTGATCGTCGACCCGCGCGGCGACGTGCAGAACCGCATGCTGCTGACCGACGTCGATTACTCGCCGTCGCAGCTGGTGCAGTCGGCTAACTATATCAACCAGAACTTCGCCGGGTTGTCGTTCGACCAGGTCCGAGCGCGCCTGACCGGCGAGTTGAAACAGCTGCGCGACGACATGGGCCGCCTGATGCAGGCCGCGGTGGAGGCGGGCAGCGAAGCGATGTCGGAGTCGGAAGACATGGTGATCTCCGGCGAACGCAACCTGCTGGGCGTGTCGGACCTGTCGTCGAACATGAACTCGCTGCGCCAGATGTTCGACATGTTCGAGCAGAAAACCGGCCTGATGCAGCTGCTCGACGTGTCGAGCAAGGCCACCGGCGTGCAGATCTTCATCGGTGGCGAATCGAAACTGGTGCCGATGGACGAAATGAGCGTGGTGACGGCGCCCTATGAAGTCAACGGCAAGATCGTCGGCACGCTCGGTGTCATCGGCCCCACGCGCATGGCGTACGAGCGGGTGATCCCGATTGTCGACATCACCGCCAAGCTGCTGTCGAATGCGCTGAGCCACCAGTAGCCCGCGCCGGACGTGAAAACGCCGCTGGAGACAGCGGCATTTCTTTGTGGCCGATAGGAATGGTCAGCTGCGGTGCGGACAGGCGGGCTTGATGCAGTTGCCGTAGATTGCCAGCGCGTGCTCGGCAATCTTGAAGCCACGTTCGGCCGCGACCGTGTTCTGGCGCGCCTCGATGGCTTCGTCAAAAAACTCTTCCACCCTGCCGCAGTCGAGGCAGACCAGATGGTCGTGATGCGATCCAGCGTTCAGCTCGAAAATAGCCTTGCCGGTCTCAAAGTGATTCCGGTTGAGAAGGCCAGCCTGTTCGAACTGGGTCAGCACGCGGTACACCGTCGCCAGGCCCACGTCCATATTTTCTGACAGCAGGATCTTGTAGACATCTTCGGCCGTCAGGTGCCGGACCTCGCTGTTCTGGAAGATTTCGAGGATTTTCAGGCGCGGAAGGGTGGCTTTGAGGCCGCTTGCCTTCAGGTCGGTTGGATTGGAACTCATGTTTGTTACTCGCTAATTGGCTTAGTGCTTTATCATATAGCGTTTTATACGGGGGTGCCTAGCTTCCGTTTCACGTATCGAGGTTACTTATGCGCGTCAATAATGCTGTTTCGTACCGTTTTTACGTTCGCGCCCCGCTCGTGGCGGCCCTCGTGTGCGCCAGCCTGACGCTGTCCGGTTGCGCCGCATGGCGCAGCATGACGGCCCCTGCCGCCCCGGTTGACGCGGCCCAGGCCAGCGACACCGACGGCGCCGCCGCGGCCAATGCCGGCGCCCAGACCACCAAGGCCAGCCGCCTGCAGAAATTCCTGTGGGTGTTCTCGCCATACCGCCCGGACATCCAGCAAGGTAACTTCGTGTCGCAGGAAATGCTGGCACAGCTGAAGGTCGGCCAGACCCGTGAACAAGTCCAGTTCATCCTCGGAACCCCGCTGTTGACCGACATCTTCCACCAGGACCGCTGGGATTACCCGTTCTACCTCGCCCGTGGCGATGGCGAGCTGACTTCCAGCCGCGTAACGGTTTACTTCAAGGACAACAAGGTCGAGAAATTCGACGGCGGCAACCTGCCGACCGAGCGCGAATACATCGAGCGCATCGCGGGCAAGGCCAAGGCCAAGGCGAAGCCGGACGCCGAAGCGAAGAAAAAAGAAGAAGCCGGTTCGGCCAGCATCCAGATTAAACAATAAGCACGCGCGATGAACGAGTTGAAGATTGCAGTAGCAGGCGCCAGTGGGCGCATGGGCCGGATGCTGGTGGAGGCGATTGCCGCCGCGCCCGATACGGTGCTGGCAGGCGCGCTGGACGTGGCGGGTTCACCGTCGGTCGGCACCGATGCGGGTGCGTTCTCGGGCCAGCTGGCCGGGGTGGCGATCCAGTCCGACCTGTCCAAGGGTCTGGCCGATGCGCAGTTCCTCATCGACTTTACCCGTCCGGAAGGCACGCTCAAGCACCTTGAATACTGCGCCGCCAACGGCATCAAGCTGATCATCGGCACCACCGGTTTCGACGATGCAGGTAAGGCGGCGATCCGCGCGGCGGCCGAAAAGACCGCCATCGTATTTGCCCCGAACATGAGCATCGGCGTGAACGTCACGCTCAAGCTGCTGGAGATGGCAGCCAAAAGCCTGTCCGAAGGCTACGACATCGAAATCGTCGAAGCGCACCACCGCCACAAGGTGGACGCGCCGTCCGGCACCGCGCTGAAGATGGGCGAAGTGATCGCCGACGCGCTGGGCCGCGACCTGAAGGAGTGCGCCGTCTACGGCCGCGAAGGCGTGACCGGAGAGCGCGATCCGTCGACCATCGGCTTTGCCACCATCCGTGGTGGCGATATCGTGGGCGACCACACGGTGCTGTTCGCGGGCATCGGCGAACGCATTGAAATCAGCCACAAGTCGAGCAGCCGCGTGACCTACGCACATGGCGCGCTGCGCGCCGCGCGCTTCCTCGCCGACAAAACCACCGGGCTGTATGACATGCAGGACGTGCTGGCGCTGCCGCGCTGACCGCAACGGTAGCAAGCGAGATGACGCCGCCAGTCGATAACCCGTTCAGTCTTGCCCGATATTGGGAGCAGGGCGACGCCATCGGCCACGGCGTGGCCTACCTGCTGCTGGCGATGTCGCTGGTGAGCTGGTTCTGCATTTTGGCCAAGGCGTACAGCACCTGGCGCGTGCGCAAGGCGGCCGGCGCGGTCGACGCATTCTGGTCCGCCCCGACGCTCGACGACGGCATCACCCTGTTGACGCTGGCCGACCGCGAAGGCGTGTACTCTCCGCTGCCGCTGCACGGCCGCGCGCATGCAGGCGCCAGCGCAACGCTGGCGGGCGAGATGAGCCGCGATGAACAGGTCATTCGCATACTGCGCCAGCAAATCACCCGCGCCACGCACCGCGTCGAAGGTGGCCTGACCTTGCTCGCCTCGATCGGCGCCACCGCGCCTTTCGTCGGGCTGCTCGGCACCGTATGGGGCAT
>CXWL01050472.1_pt1 | contig 18239 bp, 12 predicted proteins | sample 590931 | NCBI WGS metagenome assembly CXWL01 (sample SAMEA3498368, study PRJEB10139) | groundwater metagenome | biome: water well; material: biofilm material | place: Germany | collected 2015-04-27 | reverse complement strand
AAGGATCTATCAGCGCAATGTTGCATTTCGGGACAGGCACCCTTAACAGAGCAAATCCCCGTTACTATCAGCACTACATAAGATTACATCGGCGCAAAGACCGAATGATTGAGAGAGAAGAAGAAATATATTACAAGAGTTTCAGAGTGAAACGGCTCAACGAGAATAAACGAAATCGATACCTATGCCAACGCTACTTCTTTTTAATCAAATTCTCCAATAATCCACCGACATTCTTCTTGACGTTCTGCCCTGCGGATTTGGTTAATGCCGAAAAGTCGATCTCGGCATTGGGCTTATCCCAGGTACCGGAAACTTTCAGCGGCACCAACAGCCGCCCCGACGATTTATCACTCAAAAGTCCGGTCAAACCTCCCAAAAGTCCCCCCTGCGAGGTCAGCTTGGCGGTCAATTCCTTTGTAAGTTGAATGGTCCCGTCATAACCGAGTTCGTTGTTAAATCCGTAATATCCGCCAAGTGTTAAGTCGCCGATATTCCCTAAGTTGGCCTTCAGACCGTCGACCACGACTTTTCCATCTTTCACTTTGATATTCGAGGTCAGCGCTTTAAGCGGTTGCTCTTTCTCAAACGGCTGACCGATCTTGCTGGCTATACTGTTGAGCAGATCGTACACCACTCCCGAAGTTACCAGTTTGCCGTTTTGAATCGCCCCCAAACTCGACATGCTCATCGAATTGAGAAACTGATCCGGCTCCCAACCCGCCGCGCTGTAATCGCCATGCAGATCAAACTTACCATACAGGAATCCGCTTACCTTGCAGAATCGTTGAATGAAATCATTGGCCTCGACCTGCGAAGCAGTAAATTTGCCGGAATACTTGGGATTATTGAAATCGTTCAAGTCGATTGTTGTGTTCCCGGCAACACTTCCGGTGTAGACCATACCGGTAACATCGTACGCCTCTATCTTGCGATCATGAATCCGAATTTTCCCAGCGATCTTGGTGAGGTCGACCTTAGAGTAGATCAGGGTATCAATTGTGAATGTCCCCTGGCCGTCTATATCAGGAAGGATAATCGGCGGTATCGAATCGATTGGTAGTGATGCCCGATTTTCCCCTGATCCCGGCACTGCCTCAGGGAATAATTTGTCATTATCGAACCGGTGCGAACTGAGTGTAAACAAAAACAGCGGCTTAGCAAGATTTGACCGATCAATGTTTTTCATCGGTAACAGATATGGAAACGGTTTGATGAGCTTGCCGGAAAAAGACGCATCGCTTGAGACAAACTTTACATCCAGTTTTTTGACTTCAATGGTATCACGTTTCAGCGTCATATCAGCTGAACACTGCGTGATCGGCTCGGGCAGGCGCGTATCGTGGAATGAAGCATCAGATACCTCAAGCTGTCCGGTCACACTCATGCTGGTCGCTATTTTCAGGTGGCCTTCAAACTGAAGGTCAGCAGATACTTTCCCAGTCAATTCGGGCTTTCCTGCCTGCGGAAGAAACGGCTGGAGAAATGCCAGATCGAGATTTCCTTTGAACGCCCCTTTGACGCTTGGATTGGCGAAGTTGTCCACTGCCAGATTACCCGAAAATGGCTGATCGGCAAATAGACCATTTTCGAAGGCAAGCTTTACGTGATCGTTCGCAAATTCGAGCGGAATTTTATTAACTTTCAGCTCGCCGTCGATTCCCTTCTTAGTCATGGCCAAAGCGGAAATATTCGCGTTACCGGAGTAAGCCAACGCGGGGGTCTTGAGACTGTCATACACAACTGAGGCATCAAAAGCAAAATCCCCGCTTACTCCAAAATCAGCCAAAGCGGAGAGTTTGTCGGGTGGAAGAAGTTTGATCAGGTCGGTCGCGCTCACTTTGTTACTTTTTACGCGCACATCTGCTACCATCGATTGAGTGATGTTTGACAGTTTTCCCGTTATCTCAAACAAAACACCGTTGAGGCCAAGTCCAATTTTTTCCAAAACAAGCGACCCTTGGTTCACTTCGTATGTGGCGTCGTAGTCAAGTGTAACATTCATTGGAGGAAGTTTCTGCAGGAAACTCAAGTTCATTGTGTCAATTGTGAGTTTTCCTTGAGTATGAAAAACACCTGAGCTGGGGTTGGCAACGGAAGTTGAAAGCGCTAGTCCAACCGCATCGACTTGTCGTTCGGTGCTATCGTCTACATATCGAACGATACCGTCATGGATTTCAAGCGCGTCAAAAGCGACAGCCACTACGGCAGGTAGAGCCTCAGCCGGAATATTGGCGGTCTCCCCCGGTATCACTGAATTGACAGAGCCGAATACGTAGTTAGTCCCCCCGTCTTTTTGTTTGTGCATCGAAATGATCGGTGATTCGATCACCAATCGGCTGACCTGCACGTTGCCACTCAGAAGCGGCCAGAACGCCACTTTGACATCAATGCTCTTAGTCTTCAGAAATGGATCACCGGTGAAATCACGCGGATTGCCGATAGAAACATTGGCGAGCCGGACCCCAAGACCACCCCAGATCGACAGTTCGGCTTCTTCGATTGAAATGGGGCGATTCAGCGTACTCTCGGCTTTTTCAACCGCCATCGCCTTGATCTTTTCGACAGGGAAAAACAGTTTGAGTCCGATGAGCGCGATTGCCATTACCGCCAGCAGACCGCCAGCAACCCAGAGTAATGTTTTAGATCTTTTGTTCATTTGAGCTTTTCCTTGCTTTCAATACTTGATACACCGGAAGGTAGTCGGCTGTCTCACTCAAAATCAAATAGAAACCAAAGCGTATATCCTTAGTAGGACTTCGCAAGCTCAGGATAAACTACGCGTCCCGCGCTTCGCGTGACCGAAGCAATCTCTCCTTCTGATATTGACTTGAGAATGAGTTGAGATTGCTTCGCTGAGCTCGCAATGACAGTATTTAGGGTTTTTCAACAAGCCCACAAGGAAGTTAGAACTCTAAAAGCCCCCCCGAGCTAAGAATAACCACCTTGGACATACTGCCGACTTTGCGAGCAAACTCAGTCGGCGAGGATTCAATTACAGGAAACGTGTTGTAGTGAATCGGCACAACTGTTTTTGGCCGCAGTAATTCGACTGCCTTCACAGCGTCGTCGATGCCCATTGTGAAATTATCCCCTATTGGCAGGAATGCCAGGTCAATAGGGTTCATCTCGCCAATTAGTTTCATATCGTAAAACAGGCCGGTGTCGCCGGGGTGATAGACGGTTTTCCCGCCGATAGTAACCAGAAATCCGACTGCGGGACCGGTATAGATATCAGCGTTGTCGCCGTATCCGCCGCCATGATGAGCGATTGTCAGTTTGATTCGACCGAAATCAAATTTGTGGGCGCCGCCGATATGCATCGCATGCACCTGCGCGCCTTGTCGCTGGCAGAGCAAACTCAATTCGTGGGTTGCGATAATGGTGGCGTGATTGCGCCGGGCAATACTGACAGCGTCACCCACGTGGTCGCTATGTCCGTGCGTAATCAGCACATATTTGACATCTATCTGATCCGCCTCTATTGGCGCGGAGGGACTCCCAGAAATGAATGGGTCAATGATGATTCGGTGAGTGCCGTCATGCAACAGAACACATGAATGTCCAAGAAATTGAGCGTGTGGCATTTATTCCTCCTATATCGCGCGACCGATTTATGATACTGGGCCGGGGTCGTTATCTGCGATAAGCCCCCCACCGAGCGTGATGTCGCCATCATAGAACACAACCGTTTGCCCTGGCGTGATAGCGCGCTGTTTCTGCTCAAACATCACATGAACGCGCGTGTCGGTCAAGCGGGTTATACGTGCGGTCGCCGGAGCATGCATATATCTGATTTTGACTGAGGCGCGTTCGGGCAGTACCATCGGGTCGGCGGCTACCCAGTTTACTGATTCGGCAATGAGACATTCACGGTACACCGTTTCGTCTGCGCCGACAATCACCCGATTGTGTTCAACATCTATTTTCTGCACATACAATGGTGTCGGGTGCGAAATACCCAGCCCCTTCCGCTGGCCAATCGTATAAAACGGCGTCCCCTCATGTGTGCCGAGCACCGTCCCATCGCCATCGACAATCTCCCCCCCGGTAAATTTCCGTTCCCGTTTTTCTTCCCATTCAGACAGAAAACGGCGATAATCATCGTCGGCGACAAAACATATCTCGCGCGACTCGGCCTTTTCGGCAGTTCGTAGATTGTGCCTTCGAGCAATCTCCCTCACTTGGACTTTGGTCAATTCGCCAAGTGGCATCATCGTTTTTGACAGGGCATCCTGAGTTAATCCCCATAATACATAAGACTGATCGCGAGTGCCGTTGACTCCCTTGCGGATACGCCAGCGACCGTTGCCGCCACGATCTATAATTGCGTAATGCCCAGTCGCAATTGCCTCGCATCCCAACTGCTCGGCCTTGCGAAGGAATGCGTCCCATTTCACCAAAGAGTTACAGCGGACACAGGGGTTCGGTGTCCGACCGGCCTTGTATTCGGTCACGAAATTTTCGATTACCTGTTCTTTGAAATCCTGCGATAAATTGAGCACATAAAAAGGCGCATTGATCGAATCACAAACAAACCGACAGTCGGTGATTGAATCGATAGTACAACAGCGACCGTCCTTGTGGATATCGCCGCCGACCTCAACGTAATCCCACAATTTCATGTGGGCGCCGACAACATCGTACCCCTGCTCTTTAAGTAGCAACGCGGCAACAGAGGAATCGACCCCCCCGGACATGGCGACAAGAATTCGTTTAGCCACAGTGATTGATTGTCATTTGTTCTTCGCTTGGTCCTCTATGCTCTTGACTGCGGGGATACCGGTGACATGGCGCGAAGTCGCTCGATAATCGATGGAAGTACGTTCAGCACCCGCTCAATCTGATCTTTGGTCGTTGAGCGTCCAAGTGAAAAGCGCACCGCTCCCTGCGCCACGATACGGTCGATCCCCATCGCCACGAGCACGTGCGATGGTTCCGTTGCACCCGAGGTGCACGCCGAACCTGAAGACACAGCGATTCCCTCCATATCAAGACTCAACACGATAGATTCCCCCTCGGCTCCGGCAAACGACAGATTGATGGTCTGGGGAATACGATTGTTTCTTGGACTGTTGATAGAGGTATGTGGGATTCGGGATGCCACGGTGTCAATAAAATAATCGGCCAGCGATCCGAGCCGTTGTGCGTCATCTTCCATTTTCTTTCCCGCAATTTCAAGCGCTTTCGCCAGACCTACAATGCAGGCGATGTTTTCAGTCCCGGGGCGGCGTTTTTTCTCATGCGAGCCACCATAAAATAGTGGACTAATTTTGATTCCTTGCCGAATGAATAGCGCGCCGGCTCCCTTGGGGCCGTATATTTTATGACCGGTCAGCGACAACATGTCCACGCCGAGTTTTTTCACGTCAACTGGTATTTTCCCGATAGACTGCACGGCATCGGTGTGAAACAGGATATTTTTTTCACGACAGACCGAGGTAAGCTCGTTCAATTCCTGAATTGTACCGGTCTCATTATTCGCGTGCATTACCGACACCAAAGAAGTCTGATCGGTTATCAGCCCTTTCAGGGTGTTAGCTGACACACGTCCTTCACGATCGACCGATAGCTTGTCAAAAGCGAATCCATGTTTGTGATGGAGCCACTCGGCCGGTTCGAGCACAGCGTGATGTTCGCTTGAGCCGACAATGACATGATTTTTCTTCGTCTGCCATTGAAACGCCGTACCGAGCACCGCGATATTATCCGACTCAGTACCGCCCGAGGTAAAGAACAATTCCGAGGGTTCACAGTTGATAAACGCTGCTATCTTTTCACGGGCGGTTTCAAGAGAGACTTTCGCGTCACGCCCAAACTGATGCACCGAACTGGAATTTCCAAAATTTTCACAAAAGTACGGGCGCATCGCCTCAGCGACTTCGGAATCAACCGGTGTCGTTGCGTTGTGGTCTAAGTAAATCGATTCCATACAAGAACTTTCTGGGTTTCGAAGTCGATTTCAAGTGAGTCGCCCGACAAATAGTCGGTCGGGCATCTCGACTTTAGAACGCATACAATATAGTAAAGTGCCAGCGATCTGTAAAATTGAAGTTATCGTTTGGCACCACGCGGGCATAGTCGAGGCGAATAGGTCCGGCTGGCGACATAATTTGAATACCGGCTCCATAACTGTAGGCCATATTGCTGAGTTTAATTTGTGACTCGGCGTTGAAACCGTTCCCAACATCCAAAAAGACTGACTGGTAGAGCGGCCACTGCCGAAGAAGTCGTCCGACAAGCGGCAACTGGTTGAAGAACGGGATTGTCCTCCAGCGAAATTCCTGATTGAGCACTACGATAAACTCGGCTCCGACCGGATTGCCGAAAGCGTCTTTAGGTCCAAGATGATTTTCGGCAAACCCGCGCACCGTACTCGCTCCGCCCAGATACTGAGCCTCGTCGACAAAGGTGAATTTGGGGTCGCCGTACTGATGAGCCCAACCAAGTTTTATTCGAGTAGCCGAAATCCAGCCCGGCCAGAATATTTGATATCTCGACCACTCCGACTGAATTTTGATGAAATTACCATCGCCGCCAAGAATTCCGCCATAATATTGCACATTTATCCGTGTCAAAGAACCATGCTGAGGTACAAAGATACTATCTCTCGCGTCGCGCCTAAGCGTAAAAGAGAGCTTGCGTCGACTCGCCGATGAGATCGACCCGCCCAGCGAATCTGCTAGCTGGCCTGCTAGCTCGGTCAGATTAACACCCACATGCTCAAAACCAAGAGTGGCTTTTGACAATTGACCGAAATTAAAATTCGTTTGGAATGAAATACTAAGTGCGGAGCGATTAAAATCCTGCACAGGGTCGCGTAGGATCGGGTCCCAGGTTGTCGACATGGTAAGAGGCACACGCATCCCGAAGAGCCAGGGATCGGTAAAACTGAACCGGTAGGAATGCGAGATCAGGCGCGAGTCCTTGCCAAGTCCAAAACCGTACGACGCGCTGACATCGTATCGACGTGATCCGAGGAAATTCCTCTTGAAATACCCGGCTGAGGCAGTCCACTCTAAATCTCTCACGGTAGATTGTCCAGCGCCGGTCTTGACAGTGATCGCCGCGGTCTTGCGTTCGCGCACCGCAAGTGTGAAATCAGGGCGGAGTCGATCGGCGCTCTGTGGCGATTGTCGTAATTGAAATGTTGAATAGTAACCGGATTCGAACAAACGGCGTTGTGAATTGAGAATGTCGTCACGGCGGTACACTGAGCCCTCGGATATTTTCAGTTCCCGCCGTGCGCAGTATTCAGGAAATTTTGCGGTGCCCTCCACCGCCACGCTACCAAAGTGCACCAGCGAATCCGATTCGATTTGGAAGTGGATGGCTGACTCTGTCGCCCCTCCAAGAGTATCGAGTTCATGGGTCACCACAGCATAGGGGAACCCGATATTAGCAAGATATGATTTCAATTCAAAGACCGTGGCGCGAATTTCCAGCGGATTGATCAGCCGTCCGGTCTCAAGCCGCCCCGCGATTTTCGATAAATTGAAGCTGGTTGAATCGGGGAAGTGACCACTCACCTGTTTTTCACCATATCGATACTGGCGACCTTCGCTTACAATAACGCGAATGAGCGCATTTGAATCCGGTTGCATCGGTTCAATCGACTCTTTGACCTGCACACCGAGATACCCATTAAGGTAGTACAAGTATTTGATCTCAAGGGTATCGCGATTGATCGTCTCCCGCTGAATTCGACTTTTTCGGCTGGCCGAAATCGCCTGAAATACACTTCGCGTTCGGGAGTACATTTGCTTGCGTATCTCCGAAGTCGCGATAGAACTGTTTCCTTCAATATGAATGGAATCAATGACCGGATATTTACCAGCCCAGCGGAGGAACCCGCGATCAGCCGCGCCAACTTGCCGTGGCATCACCACCAAAACCATGGCTACAGTGCCGCACACCAAACAAACTAACGGCCACGGATTTACTCTTTTCCTGCGACCTTCCGAAAAAGAAATATCGACAGACTTCTGTAATCTGTCATTCCGGCCTCTCTTTCCATTCAGGATCTTTTTGTCATTCCGGCGAAGGCCGGAATCCAGTCTTGTCTTCCAAAAAGTCAAGTCTTCCTTCTTGTATCTTGTCACTGTCTTTATAGCTCCCAGTGCAGTTGAAGGTTGAGTTGATAAAGTTCATTCTCGTCGCGTCGACCCTGAAGGTAGAATGAGCGATTGAATCGATATTCAAACCCCAGTTCAGGCGCCCTTTGCCCCAGGAACGCCGATCTCACGTAGAGATTCTGGACGGGCGAAAAACCAACGGTGAATCGCGATTTCAGAGGATCAAGCTCCCCGCTGTAAGTCGGATCGATCTCAAAAGTTTCGACTCCGATACGAGACAGTTGTTTGGCTCCTATTTGTGAAACACGCGAAGACAAAAGGTCCGTTACTCGCCTTCCAAATTGCCCCGACGCCTGCGCGGTATCCGATGAATAGTAATTCGCCACTATCAGCGGCAGAATATCCCCCTGAGTAAAGGGCGACCCTTCGCAGGGATCAATTTGCGGCGCTTCGAGGGTGCCAGTGGCGCGCACACAGAGGTCAATATCTTCACGCACGCTGTCGGTTTCCCTGCGTTGGCCTGGAATGCGAGTCGAGGCCGTGATGTTCAGACGTGGGTTCAAGTATTCAATATCTTCAAAAGTTACCGTACTACCGGCTTCTATGCGAAAGGTCTTGTCGAAGAGAAATCCTTTGCCTCTGAGAAAAGCCATGTCGCCCACAAACCGGTAGTTCCCGCGTTCCTTGATAAGATTGATTGCACCGGAAAACTCAGCGTCAACATCTGCGTTTTTTATCCAATAGTTCGACGGAATATCAAAATTGATATCCATATCCCAGGACTCTGCGGTATTGAGTGTCTGCATCAGCGGCGACCCCTCGCCCGCCCTCGCGAACTCCGCCTGATATCTCATCGAAATCAAACGCAAGTCACCGGTTACTTTGGGGGAGTTGTCACCTTCGACATGAAGCTCCCCCTCGGTCACGCCGATGATGGCCTCAAGTTCGTATCGGAATGGAAACTCTCTTGGAAGTATGACATCGACATCGTAAAACAAAGTGTCGAGCGATTTGACAACCAATCCGCCGTCAAGAAAAGCGTACGATTTCTTCTTATTGCGAAAGTCATACACATACGTTTCAACCTTGTCCATGACTATTTGGTTGTCTTCCATCGTCACTTCCGCCGAGTCGGTGAACACCGTATCGCGAAGATCAAAGTACTTCAGGTGGCCATTCTTTAACCACGCCTTGCCATCCAAATGCGGTTCGGCGGGTGTCCCATTGAGCTTGAATCCGGCATAAAATTGTCCCCCCATATCTTCCACCGACGGAAGAAACATATAAACGAGGTTGAACACCGAATCGGACATAGAGACGTCAAGCGACATGGGCAGGCGAGGTAACCGTTCGATTGTTCTTTGGGTAAGCGCTAGATCGACATAAAAACTTCCTGTCGCGCGGTAGATACCAGGGTGCGAGAGAACTACAAGTGAATCAACGGTCATTTTTCGATCCGCGTACTGCACGCCGAAGCTCATATCACCAAGCCTCATATCTCTGTACAGCAGTGAATCAAGAGTACCCCCCCCAATAAACGACGGATGGTCCATTTCCCCCTGCAAATTTATCCGACAGGATGCCACTGCCCCCACTGGCAAATCGCTTCTAAACAAATGTACCCACGGCGATAACTGTAAATTCTGTACACTAATAGACGTTGCCATCGTTTCGTCATAATTAACACGCCCGGTCAATTCGAGCCGACCGGGACCGTCGGTGATGACTGCTTTGTCAAAACGATAACCTGAGCTGTCAATGCCAACCTCAATGAAACTATTGTTGGTAAATCTTTGATTGAACAGCGTCCACCGGAGTGTGTCAAGCCGCAGTTGCGATGGATAGACCGCGTACCAGAGAGCACCCCGCGTAGAAAGTGACGAATACTTGTTTGCTGAAAACAAACTGTCAATAAACACCCGTCCCGAATCGATCCGCATGATGGCAAGAAGCGAGTCATAAGGAACACCCCAAGCCACGCCGGAATCAAAGTCACAACGAACATCACCCGACGGGGCGCTGAAGAAATGTTCAATGTCGAGATCGGCTGAGACTTGGCTGGAATACATTCCATACAACCAGAGAGAGTCTGAAATCAATCGACCACGAACAGCCGGATCGGATGTTCGGCCAATTATCGTCGCGTCTATCTGACATCTTCCGGCAGGTTCTTTGATAAAGAACTGATCCAGGTAGCGATCCAACCGCGGGATATCGCCTTCCACCTGTAAATCCATCATCCCTGAATATTCAACTTTACCACTCGCGGAAAGCCAGTTTTCAAAATACCGCACCGCAAAGCCATCAAGAAACCGGATCGAGTCAGTAGTAACGTGCAATCTGCCGTGAGCTTCCTGAATCGGATACGTGTCAAAAGTCGACTCCGAAATATCGACGTCGAATAAAAGAGACAGGTCCCTGTTTCGGAACGACTCCCCCTTCAACTCCACATGCCCGATTAGATCGGATCTAAATGAATTGGGGACCATGCGAATCAGGTTAAAATGTTCGAGTTCTGCCTTCGCCTCATATTGCTCTGGTGATGTTGCAAAATCTATCTTTCCCGTTGCCGCAATCCGGCAGGAGTCAAACCATGTACCAGCTACCGAATCAAAACACAGTTCTTTGTCGCGAAGTCGAAACGATGCATATATATCGTTGAGTTTCATCTGAAGAAAAGTGCCCTGTAGCTGAACCGCGCCGCGAAGTCCGCTGGTATCCCTTCCCACAGTGCCGTTTACGTCGATAATCCCCGATAGTTCTGGTCCCCCGAGTTTCTGCAGATCGGCAAGATTGAGTTTCTCAGCGGTCAACTCAACCGAGCCGATTTTGAGTCGGGGGTTGACGAGACCGGTTACATTCAGATGTGTACTGTCGGCCAATAGATGAAGGTTCTCAAAATAGAGATTGCCGTTGCTGAAGGTGAGCTTCCCTCCTCCGTCATGGACAATCCATTGAGGACGCTCCGCCACCGCTTGAAGGCGCTTGATATCGAGCGCGTAGGTTCCTTCTTCAATCAAGACTGATGCGTCAAGTGACAAGTGCCGTGCCAAGATCGTATCGGAACGACGCGCGTATTCGACAGACCCTTCGTTGAGCAGAAATGAACCAATAAATAACGAAGGTGGCTCTCCGCCCATCGAAGCCGTATCTTTTGAGGTCGCAAACTGTGGCACGAACCTTCCGCCGGAATCCAATTGTACATGAATATCAAGTGAATCAATTTGAATCAGCGAAAAACGGAGATCACGATGCCATAGATTTGAAATCGAATAGGTAATAGTCACTTTGCCAGCCCTGACAGTCTCAAAGCGATTGAGTGAATCGCCGTAAGTGATCACAACATTTTCGAGTTTCATACCATTTATGACATCACCACCGATTATTCCGATGGACACCTGAAACCCGGTTCGCTTTGCTAATAGGGCATTGAGCTTGCCGTTGACGATTTTTTCAAGCCCACGCATTGGAAACAAATAGACCCATGCCCCCCCGATCACCAGCACAGCCAAAGCTACAAGCGTAAGAACCATCTTCTTCCACAAACGCATCAGTCAACCCCAAGTCGCTTGAAAATCTGTTTGGCGGCAAGAGATCCTTCGGGAGCAACTTTCTCAAGATCGTCGACGCACTCTCGCAACTGATCGGCCGTCGCGCCAATCAACATCGCCCCACGAATGTGCGACATCAATTGTTTGGGCCGGTTGTCAACTATGAGAAACGCCACAATTGCCAGTTCACGAGATACAATATCCAGTCCGGCCCTCGACAACACCTTCCCATACCCTTCTACTATCATCCAATCAAATATCTCAGGGGCAAACGATACCACACGTTCTCGCAAGCGGTCGGCATTAGCGCCATACACCCGACGATACAGCGTCTCGCCTCTTTGCTTCCACTGATCGATATCTGCGACCGAGTCATTATCGCGTTCTCTCTCTGACTGCGGCCAAGCAAGAGCCAGTGTTTCGGCGGCGATGAGCATTCGGGGAAATCCCAAAAACAAATACGATTGCAGAACGACCTCATAGAGATCAGAGCGATTGACTCCGAGAGACCGAAGACGGATAACGGCTTGTGTCATGGCCGACTCGTCGGCCAGCGCAATCGTGGCGGCATATATTGCCAGACCTCTGGGATATCCTTGTGGTCCGGAATCCATAAGTTCCAGACGTGCATTAAGTAGCTCAGTGGTGGATAGTCGAGTCACTTAGACAAGGTAGAACCGCCGGTTGCCTTAGGCAATTTCAAACTTAGTCGATGGACTTAAGCTTTTGCTCCACCCGGGAAACCTCGTCTCTTAGGCGAGAGAGGATTTCGAGCAGGGAATCTGCCATTCTGGAGCGCTCAGGTGAGTTGGTCGTTTGAACATTTCTTCCGGGTAACAATTCAGCCGGACGAGCAGAAATTTGTACATTCAGAGACAAAACACGGTTTCTCCTGAGAATTTGAAACTTGGCTATGGAACCCGGATCAAGAGCAGTTACAATTTCTGCGACATCCTCGGCGCCATCGACATGGTGCTTGCCAATAGCCAAAAGTAAATCTCCGGGAATGAGTCCAGCTTGAGCCGCAGGTGAACCGGGCAGAACAGCGGAGATAACTACTCCATGGTCGAGGTAGGTTCCCGAGCGTCCGGAGGCAAGCCGCACATCGCCTGAAGGCAATTCCAACGGTGGTGAAATCTCGATAGACCGAGTCGCCACACCGGCAAATCCTGCCGAGAGCGTTCCCTTGGTAGATAGATGCCGTATGATCTCTGGAAGTTTGTATGAGGGGAAAGCAGTCGCCGGACGATTCGGGTCACCCGAATGACCCGTTACAACGCCGAGGAGCCGGCCCGACAGATCAAACACACCGCCTCCTGCACTAGTGGCGCTTACCGGAACAGAGAACTGAAGAAACCCGTCTGAACGGCAACCGGCGCAAAACCCGACCGAAGGCGAAGCTCTGAGACCGTAAGCATTGGTCAGTGAAAGCACCATCTGCCCCGCGCATACGCCCGGATCTGAAAAAACTACCGGCGCACCCACCGGGAGATCGGGAGCCAGCAATGCGAAATCGTTGCGATAGTCGATGGCAATGAGGCGAGCTGGCACCGAGTTATCTTCGCCTGTAATTTGAATTTGATCGAACCCGACAACACTTGATGCGTTAGCCAGTACATACCCCGCCGAATCGCAGACCAGGCCGGTGCTGACTGTTGTTTGAATCAGCTGTCCGACCGTTCCGGGCAAGAATCCCGTGCTTGATCGGGTTGCCTCCACCGCAACTATCGACCGCGAGAGACGATAGATCAGGTCGTGAAGTCCCGCCTCGATTTGTCTCAGCGGTGAATCGTCGGCGTGGGTGATCTCTGCAAAAAAAACCGTCAGAAAGATGACCGAAATCCGCTTCCCAACGGTCCAAATTGAAAAACTACGCATTATCAATAAACCTTGTCGCTCTCCTTGTATGAGGCGTTGGTAACGGTCTGGTTCACTTCTCGACCAACCGGACGGACTCGATAGTAATAAATAGTGTTCGGATCACGGCTGTCGCGAAACATCAATTCTGTTTGATTACCGGCAAGCGCGCCCCGGCGGTCGAACTCCGGTGTCTGTGTCATCGAACTGGTCAGCCGAACCATTCGATCAGTCTGCGCCAGATGATTGTTCAATGACCACTGAGGATTCAGACGAGCAGTCCGATTATCCAACGGATGAACCCGAAGGTAATCATCATTTGCGCCGACATTCACACCAGCAATTTGCTGAGCGCCATCCGGCGATTTATCTCCGAGAGCATTTACCAAACTGATAGCAACGATCGCGATGGCACACACCGAAACAACCGCGGGAACCAACCGTCGCCAAACAAAACTCGGCGACGCTTTTGGCATATACGCCTGCGTCCGTGTTTCGGCAAACCGTTCCTTCGCCACCCGATCAAGAATCTGAGAATTAAAATCGACTCCAAGATGACGAGCGGGTAACTGGCGGGTCGCCAGACGCATCGACCGATAAATTGCCTCCTCGCTCCGACATTCGCGACAACCTGACAGGTGCTCGCGAACATCGCGCAGGATCGTTCCGGTCAACTCATCGTTAGAGTAAGCTGACAGGTAAGAGCGTACTCTTCGACAGTGCATGATATTCCTCCATCTTTGGCTGTAAAATGTCTCGTAACATCAGGCGGGCGCGATTCACCCGAGACTTCACCGTACCGAGCGGCACATCAAGCACCTTGGCGACTTCCTCGTACGGCATCTCTTCAACATCGCGCAAAATAAACGCCTCGCGATATCGCGAGGGGAGCTTCTTCACTGCGGCATCAATCGTTTCAGGCAAACGAGACGGCATCTTCATTTCGACCGACAACTCCGGCTCGCCGCCCGTCATTTCAGTTATGTCGAGAAATTTGAATTTGCGTCGTTTGCGCAATTCATTGCGGGCCAAGTTCAGACCAATGGTATAAATCCAGGTCGACAGACAATGCTGAAAATTAAACGAACTTCGGTGCTGGTACACCCGCACGAAAGTCTCCTGAACAACATCCTCGGCCTCTTCAGTTGAGGATAACATTCTACCGATCACGTTCATCAGCCGATCTTTGTACCGGTCGACAAGTGAGTTAAACGCCACCATGTCGCCATTTTGGATCGCTCGCATGAGCGCGAAGTCAATGTCTTTCTCGGTTTCCTTTGCCATTAAGCAACCTTCTGTTGACTGGTTCTAAAGTTTCTACCCTTCAGTACCCAAAAAGTTCCGATTTCTTCCCTGCAGTTTTCCTTGCCCAAAAAAACAAAATCTGGTAACCCTATACAGTAAAACCCATCACTTCATATTATCGGCTTAATGTAATACATATCAACAAGTTACTTAACGATTATTTGTGGCCACCCCGAATAAGTCAGGGCGAAAGCAACAGCCAAAAGAATAGCCATACCGGGCAAAATCAGTCGATAGACACGGCCCAAATCAGACCCGAAATACTGGTTAGTCACGATCAGACAGAGATGGGTCGGGGCCAGCATCATTCCTACATACCCCGAGGCATAGGCCAACAACATGTATTCCGGGTGCAAAACCGGCTGATAAATAAATCCACCCAAAAGCGCGTACCCCAACCCAACAAAGGCGACGGTCATGCCGGTCAAAATGCCGACCGTGAAACAGACAAGAAAAATGACAACCGCAGGTGGCAAATGAAACGCGGCCGCCATTGCCGGAATAGACTTAATAGCCCCTGAGAGTTCGAGCACCGCCTGAAAAGACAGTATCCCAAAAACCATAAATACGAGCTTGAACGACAAGCCCTCTTTGAAAGCGCCCCACAAATCAGACTTCCCTGGACGTGTCACCAGTATCAACAGCCCAAGTCCCGCAAGTATCGCCAACGATAAATCACAACGAACCACTCCATAGATTAAGATCGCTACCCCGATTGGCCAAATCGCTCCGAAAAATCCAACCAGAGTCTGGCTCAACTTTATCTTCTCCCCTTCGCCGGCCTCGATTTGTCGGGCAAGGAAGAAATATCCAATGATAACCATCGCCAAAGTCAGTGGCATCTGCAAGAGCACTACCTGTCCGATTGGCACATGAGTAATCGCTTCGGTCAACACAATTCCCGGATAGACAGGCCACGAGAATTCGACCAAATGCCGAAACCAATAATTGGTAGCCGTTCGCAATTCAGGGGAATATTTCTCGTCCGACATTGCCTGCTTTACCAACGGCGCCGATAACAGCGCCCCGCCCGGCATGGGCATAAGCCCGACAACAGGCGGCAGAACCATTGCCGCGGTCCTTTGTCCTCCCCACAACCCACGAAAAGCGGCCGACATCCGATCCAAATATCCAAGTGACTGCAACAACTTTCCTAAAATAGTCACAAAGACAATGACACCGGTCAGCGAGAGAAAGCGTATTGACATGATCAGATTGAGATATCCGTCAAGAAGCGGACCGGGCGAAACTTGATACAGCAAGGCCAAAAGTAGTCCAGCCCCAAAGAGCGTGATACCGACCGGGATATGTCGCCGCAGGGCGACCACTATCACGGCAAAAACGATTATAATTCGCAGTATGTCCATACGGCAGATTACGCGGCGAAGCCACTTGAGTCAACAATATCGCTCAATCCTTGACTTTGAATCTTCGGATTGTAGTTTGGCGTCCGGTGAATACTATGCCCAAGCAATACCCGCATATCATCACGTCGATCGACGGCCAGTTTGTGTCGGCGCCAAGCGCCCGCATTTCGGTCCTCGACAATACATTTCTTTACGCCGAAGGTCTCTTTGAAACTCTGCTTGCGGTCGATGATCGGTTGATATTCGCAAAACATCATATGGCGCGCCTGATCTCCGGCGCAAAAGTAATTGGGCTGAAACTTCCCGTTTCAATCACACAACTTCGCAAGTGGATGATCTTAGCCGCCTCCCGCCATCCGGCGCGATACAAAAAAGTCCGCCTAACTATCACAAGCGGCGATTCAGCCAGATGGATCGGACAACCCGGCAAGCCGCGCGTTGTTATAAGTGTGTCGGAGCACGAACTGCCGGACATACCGTATCGACTGCTTTTGTCGGAATTTCGGGTCGACCAGAAATCTCCCTTTCGACAAATCAAAACCGTCTCATACGCAATTCAGGCGGCGGCCTTCCGGCGAGCTATCGATCAGAAATACGACGATGCCTTGCTTCTCAACGAAAACAAACGAGTCGCCGAGGTAACTTCGGCAAACATTTTTTGGGTCTGGCGAAACACCCTCTATACCTCGCCGTTGTCGGCGGGGTGTCTTGACGGTGTTACGAGAAAAGCAGTGATCGCCGTGGCAAAACGCCTGAAAATCAAACTGGTCGAGCGAAACGAACAATTTGAGAAGCTGGTTACCGCCGACGAAATCTTCATTTGTAGCTCACTCAAACTGGTCATCGGAGTTACACAAGTCGCGCAGGGGAAACGAAGGTTCCGAATTCCTGAAGGCCCGATAACCCTGCGTATTCGGGAGTATTTCCGCGAGATGGTCGACTCCGATGATCCTCTGACACNNAAGTCAAAGTAAGAAGCAGAGATTGCTTCGGTCACCCAAAGGAGTGACACTCGCAATGACGTAGTGGGGGGCTTTTTCAACGGGCCCTACATCGTGGGCCACCAAGACAAGAATGACGGGCGTGGTTCCGTGCGTGGCGGGCGGGGACGACCGCCACGTCTATGGATAAGAGTCGGCGGACGAGGACGGCCGCCGACCACAAAACGGAAAAAGATGTCGGGTTTCTCGTCCCGCACGCTACGCGGCGGGACCTCGGAACGCCGACCTACAAATACCTATTTCAGGACGAGATGAGCATCAGCGCCGGGAGCCGTTCCGGCCAATTTATTGACGACTGCCTCCAACTTTTCGAGACGTGCCTTCAGCGAGGCATTCTCGGCTTTCATTTGTTCTTTTTCTTTCTCCAGCGTCTGTATGGCGATCAGCATGATTCCCGCCATGTCGCCGGAGTTGATAGAAGTTGAGTCGCCGCACGTCCCCACGCCGTCGTGACCAAACGCCGCATAAAAGTCCTGCGCCATCGGGCCGTAGTGGCGAAATTTCTGCGGGTCATGGCCGATGTAATTCCAGCTCGTAATGTTGAGGCCGCCGATCTTTTTCAGAACTTCGCCGCCATCCACCGGCCGGAAATTGGCCTTCTGGTTTTTATCCGAGGTGAAGGTGTACGCCACCTGGCCTTCTATGACTGTAACATTCAAATTTCCCAGCCGAATCTTGTTGCTGGCATTTACCTGCGCCCCGGCACCGATGACAGTGGCGTTAGTAAGGTCGCCTGAGGTCACATCAGCATAGTATCCAATCGCGGTGTTAGAGTTGCCGGTGGAGTTGCTGAGGAGCGCATTGACCCCGGTGCCGGTGTTTGCGTTGCCGGTGGTGTTGTAGCAGAGCACATTGGTCCCGCTGGCTGTGTTATAGTTGCCGATAGCGTTGTTGTAGAGCGCATTGGCCCCGCTGGCGGTGTTTTGGCTACCGACGGTGTTAACCCTGAGGGCATCGTTCCCGTTGGCGGTGTTCAAAGCGCCGATAGTGTTGTCGTAGAGCGCGCTGACCCCGCTGGCAGTGTTAAAGTAGCCAGTGGTGTTGCTGTAGAGCGCATTGGTCCCGCTGGCAGTGTTAAAGTAG